>Ga0268262_10005181_pt1 | contig 13034 bp, 12 predicted proteins | sample TergutNc150P3_FD_190354 | JGI IMG/M metagenome (GOLD analysis project Ga0268262, IMG submission 190354) | Nasutitermes corniger P3 segment gut microbial community from laboratory colony in Florida, USA - Nc150 P3 (SPAdes) (version 2) | ecosystem: Host-associated > Arthropoda: Insects >... | reverse complement strand
CGTCTAAAATATATCCTTTTTTAACGTCGTCTTTTGTAAGACGTTCTTTTACAAGGGCGATTGTGGTTTCATCGTCTACAAGTTTTCCCGCGTCAATGATGGCTTTAACTTTAAGACCAAGCGGAGTTCCGTCCGCAATCGCAGTCCTGAAGATCGAACCTGTGCTTATCTGCGGCACGCCAAGCAGTTCTACGGCTCTTACGGCCAACGTACCTTTACCCGCGCCAGGGGGGCCTAAAAATATTAAATTCATAATTTACTCCTTGTTGATTAATAGTTAATAATACATCTTAATCGGGGATTTAACAAGCTAAAATCGTGGTTATTCTTTCTTAAAAAATTGATAAATTACAGCTTTTCTGCCTGAAAGCAATATCTGTACGCTGTTTTCAAGCTTAAAACAAGAAGGAACCGTTTTTAATAATTCATCATCGCTTGCGTATAACACAACCGCCCTGCCACCGTCCTTTAATAATTTGCCGAAAACTTCAAACATTTTTTCAAGAAAAAAGCCGTCCTTTATTTCCTTATACTCTCCCCACGGAGGGTCTGTAACAATAGCGTCTATGCTTTTTTCGGTGATAATGGAAAGCAACGCCGAGAAATCGCCGTCGTAAAAAACAAAGTCGTCTTTCTTGCGCTTGTTAAACCTTGTCTTTGTGTACAAGGCGGCTTCTTTGTTATTGTCGCAGGCAATGAATTTTTTTATATGAAAATGTTTTAACGCCGTATCTGGAATTGAGCCGTAACCGCAAAAAGGGTCAAGAACGGTATCACTGTGAACAAGATTCGCAAGGCGGCACAATGTCCACGCCAGGGGCGGCGGCAGTTCTCCCTTGTGAAGCGTCTTTTCCCACGAAGGGCGAATTGTAAGGCGTTTCATAAAAACCGAGAAATTTGCTTGCTCTTTCTCGCTTCTGAATAAAAACCAGAATTCCGTATCAGGCAGACTTCGGTTCACTTTCAAGCCTGAATACCGTGAAATATAACTTTCGGCTTCCGCTCTTGCCTTTTCATCAACCGCCGCAGGGACATTTTCCGCGGAGGCGACAATTCTGAAAGTGTGAAATTTTTTGTTATTGTTACTGATAACTTCGTTTGCGGCATTGCTTTTTACCGCCGACTTTATGTGCTTTTCAAGCGCAATCTTCGGTTTAACATCATTATCCGTGTGCTCCATTACGCTTATTACGGCAAAGATATTGTTAAAACAAAAAAAGTTAAGTTTATCGTAGTCAGTGGCGGTCTCAAATAAGACCGCGCCATCAAGCAGTTTGTGAATCTTTGCGTCGGGAAGACGCTCTTTTATTACGTCGGCGATTAAGGTCTGTAAGCCGGGAATAAAAGCGGCGTAGAATTTATTCATTTTTCTATGACGGAGACTATTTCGCTCACTATGCGTTCAACGTCAATTTCGTTATAATCCATGTTTTCTCCTGTCTTGATTATACCACTTTTCATGACTTTTTAAACCTTCCTCGAAAAAGTATTTTCATATTTTCTATTGCATTATTACTAAAAGTTACGGTATAATAACTTATGGATGTTATTCTGGAATTCAATCAGGCAGCTTTTATACATAATGTAACAGAAGAGGACATCAGATTTGCATTTGAAACAGCAAGATATGAAGGGAGTATTGATGAAGAAGAATCCGATAACAAGTATTTAGTTATAGGCTTTGACAGAAAAGCACTTCCACTTGAAGTTATGTATAATGTAATTGATGAGAATACTATCAATGTTTTCCATGCAATGAGATGCAGGAAAAATTTTTTGCATTTGATCAAGGTTAGAGGAGAAAATAATGGCTAGAATGACAGAAGAAGAAGCGTTTGCGCTCGATGAAAAATGGACTAAAACCACTCCAAAAGTCGGTCCCAATGGTTCAGGTTTTCTCTCAAAACGCAAAGCCGCCGCTCACATAATTACCATTGATGATCTTTCAGCGGACTGGCTGAATTCCAAAGCCATAGCCGACCACAAAACACCCGCTGAAATCATCAGCGACATGGTACAAGAACGGATCGCCGCTTCTGCATAAATCAAGCAACGTACCACGTAAAGCCCTCTCGTGAGCTAGCGGTTATGAAATACTATGATGTATACCTAAAGATTTAACCTGAGATCCTGATACTCACACTCAGCATCGGTCATTCCAGTTCGTTTTTCTATATCTGTCATAGCTTTTCTCTCCATTCAACTAATTTTATGTTTTAGGTATATTGATATTTATTATTTGATTGTGTTAATGAAAAATATCTTTTGCCATCTTTTTTTAATAACTGGAGAAATAATTCCAGCATCAATATTATTTAATCCTCTTATAATAATATAAAATCCACCTAATATTTTTAATATATCTGACACACTTTCATTGAAATGAAAAATAGTAATAAATATAGTGATTACTCCTAGTAATATTTCTGTTAATCCGTAATAGACCTGTCTCTTTATCTTAAATAAATACAAAAGATAAGAAATAATAAAAACTAGTAAGAGCATTGTTTTTTGAAACCATTCCACATTAATAAAATAAGGATATAAATAAACAATTATTGATGAAACTGTTATTCCAATAGTAAATATTATTGGGATTATTATTCCTTGTAAAAGGGTTTTGTAATAATTTTTTAAGAAAATAAAAAATGGTTGTTTTATTATTTTTTTTATATTAATTATATTTATAAACTCTTGTCTACTGTAAACAGTGAAACCTAATTCTGAAACTTTTTTTTGTAATTCATCATCGAACGTTATAAATATATATTTCTTTGGACTAATCACTTTCAATTCATTTATTTTACTATCATTACCACATTCTTCATTTAATATACCAATAGGAACAATTGTATTTATATTTAAAAAATTATTGATCATTTTATACTTTGATGAATTTATAATTTTATCTTGTTTTATTTCATTTCTAACTGTGTATAATGTTTTATATGTTACCCCTATTCTTGGTTGAATAATATCATAGTTTAAACTTAATAATATATTCGTATCTAATATATACTCCATATCTATCTCCTGATTTTAATAATATTTAGTATTTTATCTCCCATTTATATATTGAATTAATATATAATTATTTTTAACCTTAATCAAGCATTTTTGTTTGTTTATAATAAAATATTTTATTGTAAAGATAATTTTTATGTAGAAAAAACACTTTTCTAAAGGGATGTATTTTTTTAAGAGGTATTACCCTACACTATATACAGTATACATTATAAAGTAAGTACACTATAAAATTTGTGTGTCAGGAACCTTTGCGTCGCCAACCAATATTTGGCACTACATTTTTAGACCAAAACGAACAACAAAACCATGATGTAATAATGAAAGACCTCCATCAACATTATATCCTAATCCTAAACACCAATTTAATTTTGTACCACCCCCTATTAATATTCCTCCATTATAAGATACACGAAGATCATATGAAAACTCTTTAATTCCTTGATATTTTGTCGTTCCAATTCCAAATGTAATAAAACCATCCCACCATGGGTAGAACTCAATTTTTTTAACTTTAGGCGCATGAATAAAATAAGAAAATGTATCAGACCCTAAAATAATACCATAAAGTTCAGTTATGGCATTTATATTATAATTATATCCACCTATTGAAGTTAATGGAAGCGGAGATATTAAATAAGTATAGTTTATTCCAACAAACATATACCACGGTGCCGGAGTATACTTATCTATACCATATGTATCCATGACCAAATCTACAGTTGTTTTTCTAATAGATAATGAATTTCCACGACCTACTCGGATAGCAAAATGTTTATATCCAACATTAGCTAATATATCACTAACTTTACCTATAAAATTATTATTCTTATTATATCCAGAATCAAAGCCTATTCCAAAACCTAAACTTAACCCTTGACGAAATTTCAAGCTAGATTGATATGTCATATATTGACCTCTTTCTATAAAATCAGAAAGATCAGTTGTATCTTCATTATTAATTTTAGTAAAAAAAGTAACGGGTTGATATGAGACACTAAAATCAAGATCAACAAAATCAAACGCAAATAATGGCAATGCCAAAAAATACAATAAAACTATTCCGATTATTTTCTTCATTTTTTTCTCCTATAGTTTATATTATTTCAAATAATATTTTTACAAGATTTATATAAAAATGGCACATAAGTATATTTATGTGCCATTAAATTTTTGAAGATCAATATTTAATTAAAGATTGGAATAGTTTGTTGTATAATATTTCCTGTTGCATCCATAAATGCAAAAGTCTGTGTCTGATACATCCATCTAAGAGTCAGCACATCTCCTGCTTTAATATCAGCTAATTTATTAAGTCTTAATTCTGTTGTTTTATATTTAACAACTCGCTTTCCATAAAGATTTGTGCTTACTACAGGGGTTCGAATAGTTAATATAATCGGTTTCCCATCAAGTTTTATATAAATAGGATTTATATAGACTTTTTCAGGTACACCTCCTGTCGCTACTCCATTAACATGTGTAACATATAAATCTCCTGCATTTGGATCTTTTGTTAAATTTAAAGCAATTGTATCGTCTCCTTCTAATCCCCATTGCTTTGTTGTAGAACAACTTACCAGAACAAGTCCACTTGCCAATAGTAGCCAAATTAAGACTACAAACATAAATTTGCTTTTTTTCATAAAAAGCCTCCTAAATTGGTGATTTTGTACCTATTTTGTTAGGTAATCACACTTATTAATCTAGCCTATACAGGCTAGAGCACCCAATTAATTAAAAATTGGATTATTTGCTTAAAGTATATAATATATTTATTATTATTTGTCAAGGGCAAATTGTTAAAATTCATTATTTGCTATAAGCATATAAAATATGGATATGATGAAGATATTTGCTTTTAATATGAAAAAATACCGAAAAAAAAGACGAATTTCACAGATGAAACTTGCAGAAATGCTTAATACTTCAACAAGTTACATTGGAGAAATTGAAATTAATAATAAAAGCCCATCTTTGGAAATGGTTGAAAGAATAGCAGAAGCTCTTAATATTGAACCATTTAGGCTTTTTTTAGATGATAAAAATAGGCTTAGTGAAGATATACAATTTGATGACAATTACCTTGATTGTTTAACCGCTATAGAAAGGCAAGAATTAACAAAACGTATTATTACTGTAATATCAAATGATTTGGAAAAGATTTTACAACCTGAAATAAAAATATAATCAAATAATTAATTTAATACCAGTGTAAACAATGTTAGTCTGTCTGCTATATTTTGTAGTAGAGCCACCGATAGATGTTGAAGAAGTTACAAACCCATTATGTTCTTTTTTGTTATTTATTTTTCAATAATACCAATATTTTCTTGTATTTCAAATTTATTTTTAATAGTCTCATTTAACTGGTTATTTATATCTTTATTTAAATTAACTTTTTCAATTGAATTTATATGGATAAAATTATGATATCTTCCTAATTCTTCTAAAAATAATTTTAATATCCTATATGGTTTATTATTATTTATAATCTCATCAATAATAAATAAAATTTCTATTCATAATCAGTGCAAATGGCACATAACAGGTCAATTTTGCTTTTTTCAGACAAACTATAATTCTTCCTTTTTGATTTGATTTTTTATTATTGATTCAATAAAGTCCCAAGTCAAATTCTCATTGTTTATTGTCATTAATTCTTCTGGGGGAAATTTTAATTCATATTGTGTTGTAACATAACCATCGGTTGTAAGTCTCGGCCATAGAATAAGCCAATTATTTTCATCCCAAAAGTCATCTAAAATTTCAAAATAATCTTTTATGTTTTCCGTAAAGGTCGATTGTGGAACATCAAGTAATCTTTCAAAAGATTCATATATCTCTCTTTTTTTCTCATCATTAACATTAATGTCGATAATCATAAGTTGTTTAAAATTGTTTATATCACTTGTATCATTATTGTTTTCTTTTATTAAAAACCCACTTTTTAATAATGCCAAAGCTTCTTCGTCAGATTTTGGACCAGAATAACCAAATATGGTCAACATAAACGATTTACTTAGTCTATCTTGGAGAATATCCCAAGCTTTCCTAATGTAATCATCACTGTAGTTCTTGTTTTTAACTGGAAATAACAAAGGGGTTTGGGTGCATTTTTGCCCATCGGATGTTTTAATAAAAGCTCCAAGTGGACATTCGCTTTGTGCAAAAACTCTTGTCATAATTCCGTTTACGTCAACAGCATACCATTCCCAAACATTACCATGTAAAAATAATATTTCTGGTATATCTTGCGTAAATTTTAAACAACGTTGACATGCTTGTATTAATAGAGGATCCCAGTTGAAAGATGCTATTAAGTCTTTATGAGTTAGCGATATTATTAATATATCGTAAATTGTAGGCTCATCAGGTAGTATAAATTTATTAAAATATTTATTTACTTCATCCTCTAACACTTTTTTCTTCGAATTATCTATATCTTGATAAATTTCTTCAAGATTTTTGAATTTACCTGTATATCCAATATCAATACCTGTATTTTCAAAAAAATTATTCATAGCGCTAATTTTTAACCCGTTTTTATCGCCATTAAGGATACATGCACATGATGCACCCGCTCCAAGTAAAACCACATGTGGACTTTCCTTCATTAATTTGACAAGTTCTTTTCATTTTTCCCTATAGCCATGAAGAAACTTTACCCTGTCGTTTATATTTTATCAAAAATTTTTTGTAATGAATACAAACTCAAACACCACCAATCCTACAAAACAAAATTTTCGTGTTAGGATACACCGAGTGCCAGTCGCTCGTTTTTAATGGCTGGCACTCTACATCACGAACACCCCGTAGTACTCCCGCAATTATCGCACTTCAAGCAGGTCCCGTTCCTAACCAAAGAAAACGACCCGCACAAAGAACAAGGATCACCCTCATAACCTTTAATTCTGGCGTTGACAATCTTAATAACCTCATTCTCCTCGGGGTAAGAGCCTTCCATAACCGCCGTATGCGCCCCGGAAGGAGCGATACCCGCTTTGGCGGCGTTACCCGCAACAGGCCCGCCGTCTATCGGCATACTGCTACCCGCAAAAGAGCCGCCCTGCCCTTTAACGGTTTTCCCCGTTGAGGATGCAGGCATCAATGTTTGCTGCGACACTGCTTGCTGTGACACTTGCGACGAAGGCGCACTCTTCGGCGTTGAAACCGTAGCGTTCGGTCTGAAACCTGCGCTGTGCTTGTCTCCTCGGTCTTTGCCGTCGGACACGCCGAAATCGCTCTTTGTTCCCGTCGCTTCAAGGTCTTCGGGCTTAACTTGCGCCAAGTCGCTGCGTTTCAGATAACTTATCGCCAAATCGCGGAAAATATAATCGATAACGCTGGTCGCCATCTTCACATAATCGTGTCCTTGCACAAAACCGTTAGGCTCAAATCGGCTGAAAGTGAATGCGTCAACGTATTCTTCAAGAGGCACGCCGTATTGCAAACCGAGGGATACCGTAATGGCGAAACTGTTTAAAAGGCTTCGGAAAGCGGCTCCTTCTTTGTGCATGTCAAGGAAGATTTCACCGAGATTGCCGTCTTCATATTCGCCCGTCCTGATAAAAATCGAGTGCCCGCCGATTTTCGCTTTCTGGGTGTAACCCATTCTGCGGTTGGGAAGCGCCCTGCGTAAGCCGCGCGAACTTAATTTCTTGCGGTCGGGCGCGGAAACGGGAATATCAAGGCCTTTTTCAACCTTCAAAATAGTTTCAACTAACGGATCGGCGCCGGGGTCAACGCTGTTAAGAGGCTGTGAAAGTTTGGAGCCGTCTCTGTACAAAGCGACCGCTTTAAGCCCGTTCTTCCACGAGAGCATATAAGCGCCCTTAACGTCGTCGTAATTCGCCGAGTTGGGCATATTGATCGTTTTGGAAATCGCCCCGGAAATAAAAGGCTGAACCGCCGCCATCATGCCGATATGCGCCGTCCACGGAATAGAGCGCTTGCTTTTTTTTCCCGAAGGATTTGCCGTGTCAAAGATCACATAATGCTCTTTTTTAAGGCCTGGAGCGCCTTCAAGGGCCATAGTGCCGCAGGCGAACAACTCCGCTTCCTCAATATCTTCCTTTACAAACTCAAGATGTTTAAGAAGTGAAAAACCCTGTAATGCCCATGTTGACTCGGGCACTTTCAGCACCTTCTCCACAAACGATTTGCCGAGAACCCACGGAGTAAAAACCGCTTCCAGATTTGTCGCCGTCTTTACGGCATCTTCCGCAGCCTGAATCGCCTCGGGAGTAAAACCTTTCGCTTTAAGGCTTTCAACATTGATGGCGGGAGCGCCGTTCAGCGTTTTTCTGCCCATAGCGTAGGCGACAATTTCCTCGATAGTCTGAGGCGAATAGCCGAGCGTTTCAAGAGCTATAGGAACCGATTGATTTATTATTTTGAACTGGCCGCCGCCGGCGAGATTTTTAAATTTGACAAGGGCGAAATCAGGCTCAATTCCCGTGGTGTCGCAGTCCATCAAAAGACCGATAGTGCCCGTAGGGGCGATTGCCGTAACTTGAGCGTTGCGGTAACCGTGCGCCTTGCCGAACTCAAGCGCCCTGTCCCATGCGTCCTTGGCGGCGTCCAAAAGATACGCCGGGCAATAAACGGGATCGATTCCCTTAGGAACAGTATGAAGCTCCTCGTATTCGGAATCGGCGGCATTATTCACCGCCCGCCTGTGGTTGCGTATAACACGGAGCATATTCTGGGCGTTCTCGTTATAACGAGCAAACGGGCCGTGCTCGGATGCCATGCGGGCGGATTGAGCGTACGCTTCGCCCGTAAGCATCGCGGAGAGAGCGCCCGCTACAGCCCTACCCTGCTCCGAGTCGTAAGCGAGCCCCATGATCATAAGAAGGGTTCCCAAATTGGCGTAACCCAAGCCTAACGTGCGGTACTGGTACGAAAGCTCGGCGATGCGCAAAGACGGAAACTGCGCCATCACAACCGAAATTTCCAAAATTGTAGTCCAGATGCTTATTGCGTGAAGATAACCTTCAACGTTAAACGCCTTTTTTCTCTTGTCGTATAACGCCACAAGGTTTATCGAGGCAAGGTTACAGGCGGTGTCGTCCAAAAACATATATTCCGAGCAGGGGTTTGAAGCCCGTATCTCCCCGCCAGCGGGGCATGTATGCCAGTCGTTAATCGTCGTGTGATATTGAAGTCCTGGATCGGCGCACTGCCAGCTGGTCCTCGCTATGTCCGTCCAGATTTTTCTCGCCTTGACGGTTTTTACAGCCTCGCCGGAAGTCCTGCTTTTAAGATCCCAATCGGTGTCGCTTAACACCGCCCTCATAAACTCGTCCGTAACGCGCAAACTGTTATTGGAGCTTTGCCCCGAAACCGTATTGTACGCCTCGTCTTCCCAAGCGGTTGAATACTGGGAAACATCAACTTCCTCGTCGCCCTGCTCAAGACGGCGAAGCTGCTGGTAAAGATACGATGCGGGGATTTTATCGCCTAACGCCGCCCGCAAAACGGCGGCAAGCTCGTGGTTTTTCTCGGCGTTAAACTTATCCTCTTCAGGGCCCCTGAAACCTGCAAGCGCCTTTTTAATCCCGTCGATATGTTTCTTTAAGATAAGGGAGCCTGTTACCATCGAGGCGACTTTATGTTCCTCCCCCGATTTCCAGTTGATGTAATTTTCGACATCGGGGTGATCGATATCGAGGGTTACCATCTTCGCCGCCCTGCGTGTAGTTCCGCCGGATTTTATCGCCGAGGCGGAGCGGTCTCCGATTTTCAGGAACGACAAAAGCCCCGACGAATAACCGCCGCCTGAAAGTTTTTCGTTCAACCCGCGCAGGCGGGAAAAATTGGAGCCTGTCCCCGACCCGTACTTGAAAAGCCTCGCCTCCCTCGTCATCAGATCCATGATGCCGCCCTCGTTTACAAGATCGTCATCTATGGAAAGAATAAAACAGGCGTGAGGCTGAGGCCGCTTGTAGGCGCTCTCGGATTTTACGACTTCGTTTTTTTCGGTATCAAAATAAAAATGCCCCTGCGCGGGCCCGTCAATCCCGTAGACGGCGTACAAGCCCGTATTGAACCACTGAGGGCTGTTGGGAGCGGCGAACTGATGCGCAAGCATGTAACAGGTTTCATCGTAAAACGCCTTCTCGTCTTCCTCGCCGTCAAAGTAATTGTTCCGCCTGCCCCAATCCATCCATGTATAGGCAAGACGATGAAAGACCTGCCTGGCGTCATGCTCACAGCCGTCCGTGGGCAGACTGTTGCCCGGGTCTTCGGGGTTCTCGGCCGCCGGAAGCCACCTCTTCCACTCGTAGATTTTATCCGTGGGAATTCCCGCTTTGCGGAAATATTTTTGAGCTATTATATCGGAGGCGATTTTGCTCCAGAACGCCGGCACGATAACCGTGTCCTCGGAAAAGATCGCCTTACCCTTACTGCCGAGAATCTCACTTTTGCGGCGTTCCCAGACAATATCATAATACGGACCGCTGTTGCGGTCTGTGAAAAATCTACTAACTTTCATTCCTATTCCCTTTTTTGCTTGAAGCAGGGTTAACCAAGCTTTCCCAAGACTTGCCTAGGTTCACCTAGATAACCACACATATAGCGGTGTTTTTCTGATACTACACCATATAAGGGGTATATGCAAGGGAATTTTGAACAATTTTAAGATTTTATTTTGAAGCTCTGGAAAGGCGGTCATTGATAGCCGCCCCAAGCCCCTCAAAAGGCGCAAATTGGGCAAAAATTCGTGAAATTCGGCATTTTTCAAGCTCATGGAGAATCTCAAAAAGACACGCCGAGGCTTCCAAAACCGCCCCTTTTTCGGAAAATGTCCTTAAAACTAGTGCCTCAGGCCGCCCGTGGGTATCGAGCCGCCCTTGCCCCTCTTGCTGTTCCCGCGCCTCGAGCCAGGCGTCCCTGGCGGAGCCGTCAAAGAACAGATAGGCGGCGTCCGCCTCATAAGGCAGGCGGATCATTTCCTCTCTTGAAAAGACCAACAGAGGCTTCTGCGGCGAATAGTGGCTTTTCAACTGACCCGGGGAAGCGAGGCCGCCCGATGCTTCGTTAGCGGAAGAAAGCCCGCCCGACGCTTCGGCGTTAGAAACATTTTCCTCTACCCTTCCTATCAATTTTTCTATTTCCTCTTTCGGCGTACCGCCGTGCCTGAGTATTTTTATCGATTTGCCCGTAATGTCCAACACGGTAGATTCCACTCCGATTTGAGTAGGCCCGCCGTCAAGTATCATGTCGATCTTGTCGCCGAGTTTATCCCGCACATGTTCCGCCCTGGTCGGGCTTAACGAGCCGAAAGGGTTGGCGCTCGGAGCCGCCACCGCCGTGCCCGACAGCGAAATCAACGTCTGCGCCGCCTCGTGCGACGGAAAGCGGATTGCGGCGGTTGAAAGACCCGCCGTAGCGATGCCCGGTATCTTTTCGTTTTTCGGCAGAACAAGCGACAGAGGGCCGGGCCAGAATTTTTCGGCGAGCGAAAAAAGTTTACGCTTCGTCTCTTCGCTTAACTGAGACATATCCGTAACTTTTTCGAGAGTATCAAGAGAAGCGATGTGAATAATGAGCGGATCAAAACGAGGACGATTTTTCACTTCAAAAATTTTCGCGAGAGCCTCGGCGTTAAAAGCGTCCGCCCCGAGTCCGTAAACCGTCTCCGTAGGAAAGGCGACAAGCCCGCCGTTACGCAGGATTTGCGCCGCTTGTTGAAGGGACTCATGTGAGACGGGGAGAAAGGTCATGATCACAAGATACTACTATACTTAGAAAACAGCAAGATAATTGACTTGGTACTTCGTGAGAACTAAATATTTCAAGATTTATGTAAGAAATTTAATTTCCTACGACATAATTCCGACCAATTTGAAAATCAAATTTACCTGTCATGTTGATATTTGTTATATTTATTACAGTAACCTCATAAACTCAACCGAGGTTATATATGTTGTAACAGATACGGAGGAATTAATGAATACCAACACAAAAAAGACCATTATGAAAATCGCCCTGTTTCTTATTCCGGCGATCTTCTCTTTAGCCGATGATATTCCAAACAAAGACATTGTGCCTTTCAGCAAAGTTGAACGCATAGACTGGAATCTGGCGGAAGTTAGAAAAACATCTACGGCTGTCATCAAAGACAGAACCGACAGAACCACGGAAGCAAAAAATACAACCGAAACTATCGTTATAGACAGAACCAACGCACAAAGGGAAATTTATTCCATCAGGTTTAAAGAAGGCCGCGTACAAGGCAGAGGCGCCGACAACATCTATTTCGCTCCCTATACCGCAGGCGAAAACAATACTCTTTCGATAAAAAAAATTGCCGGTACAAGAATGCTTCCCCTGTTTGAAACGGAAAACTTAAGCGAATACGATTATTTTCGGTATCTTGAAAAAGTGTACCGTTGGGAATTTCACGATTGGAAGCTAAAATTGTTTACCTACGATAAAAACAACGAAGAGACCGTTTTGGAGTTTGTTCCTATTTATAAGTAGGGGGTAGCCTTTAAAACCTACCGTCTTAATGGCGAAAAACTTGATGGATCATTTTCATAATCTTTCATAGCTTACTTTGTATATTTCTTAAAACATGTTTCCATCGCTTTTGGATGCAAGGCAACTCTTGTTTCTATATTAGCCTTCGGTTGTAAATCCTATTTTTTTGGTTTTTGGAGGTTTTTCGATAAGGTTATTAAGAGCATTTATTATATGTTCAATTGTTTTGTCGTGTTTTGAAAATTTATTGTCAGTATTTTCAATGTAGACCATGAGCAGTTTCCGTAATTCCGCAATTTGTTCGTTTGTATCGCTTTTTGTAAACATATAATGTCTTAATTTCACAAATGCCCGCATGATATTGATATTTACCTCAATTGCTCGTTTGGAATTTATTACGCTAGACAGCATTGAAACGCCTTGCTCGGTAAAAGCGTAAGGTTTGTACTTTCTACTGTCTTTATTAAAGATCACAATTTGTGATCTTTGATTTTTCCATTCTTCATCAGTCAATTGGA
>Ga0268262_10005180_pt1 | contig 13037 bp, 16 predicted proteins | sample TergutNc150P3_FD_190354 | JGI IMG/M metagenome (GOLD analysis project Ga0268262, IMG submission 190354) | Nasutitermes corniger P3 segment gut microbial community from laboratory colony in Florida, USA - Nc150 P3 (SPAdes) (version 2) | ecosystem: Host-associated > Arthropoda: Insects >... | reverse complement strand
GCAGGGACGAGTATCTTATCCAGCGACACTCCAGTCGGGGCCAAAAAACCTACGGCGGCTAAGAAGTCCTTTAGGTCGTACTGCGGTACTCCTAGCATCATTTCTTTATATTTTGTTCTTTCGCGTAATCGGTCCATGAAAGTTAGTAAGACGCCGACGAACGGGCTTTAACGATTTTAAGCATAGCTCCAAGTCAATACCGACTCCAACTCCTTCCAATCGGCGGCTTCCTTCGGAGTAGGACGATTCATCAGTCTATCGTTTTCTTCTAGAATTCTTTTAAGGTCGGCGATCGAAATCGTATTATTTCCTTTCGAGACCGATTCGCGCCGCAACCTCTTGAGAAACGCACCCACGATCAACCCGGGTACAAATTAACTTTCCACGTCCATTCTTCGAGCGGTTCGCCCGCGACGCCGAGTTTGTAACCGTTCGCCAGTACGCAAGTAACGTTACCGAGTAAGTCCTCCCTCGCGGCGGTAGGTACGTGGTATTTCCTGCATACGGTGTCGATGTGGTCGTATAAATCGTACAAATTTTGTTCGATGACCGCGAGGTCGATGCTACCGTCCGCTTCTCGAAGCGTCGATTCGAATAACCTATTTTTCATAAAGAGTTAGTCCGAGGGTTCGTAGCCGTTCGGTTCTCACCAGCTTATACGACGGAAATCGTAAAGCCGGGAGAAAAGAATGGACATAGAAGATTTAGCAATTATGTTAAAAACGAATGCGACGAATGTCGAGCGAATCCAACTATCCAATGACTGGACCGAAGTCAGTTTCTTTATCGGAGGTGCCGAGTATAAAGTTTCACGTTCTGAATTCGTGAATTGGTTTAGGAAGTTATTTGAGGACGACGGATTCGGTAAATATGGCTCACCCGATAGGTGTGCCCTTAATGAAGAAAAGATAAAAAGAGGTTGGCTAGTTCCATACAACGAGAAAAAAGAAATGTGTCCGGTCACCAAGCTGACGTTCCACGAAAGAAAAGTGGCGATGAACGAAGGCAATTACTTCTCAGGGGAACCATCCACTAAACAAGAATATATATCGCTCAACCTTCAGTACTGCCACGTCGACATGCCGGGGAACATTAGAAGTTCATCGATCGATGTTAGACTCGATTGGTACTTCGACCCGCAAAACTATAGCCTTAAGTGCAGAGGCGCAAATTCACTCGACAGTAGAAAATCTTCCATAAAAGCGAATTTATCTCCTAAAGCTATCGTCATGCTAGGGTGCGACGCCTTATGGCCATTGAAGAGCAGATTCGAATAATTCATCTTTCATAGATAATTGGTTCGAACCTATAATTAACAATGGATATAGTAAACTATTTACCCACGCGACATTTTTTAATCGTATAGTCTTATATCATTGCCTAGGTCGAATACGGCTACTCCATCGTTTAAGATGCAAGTCTGAAAATCAGAAATTCCTGGATAAATAACATTACAATGTCTGAAGAGTCCAGTCCTTTTTTGCAAAGCGGCACGATATAACACTTTTCCATTTATAACGAACCTCCAACCAACACCGGTTTTATTTTCGCCTTCAAAGTATTTAAGGTTTACGAAATGAAAAAACGGTTGACCGAAATGAGCTCGTAGCTTCGCCCAACCGCCGACGATTTCCACTCCAGTCTTGAAACAAAGACGTATACATTCATTTTCTTTTTTATGTTTTCCAAATACGGCGACGGACAATAGTTCATCGCCCTCGTACAAGCCAAGTTTCGTCTCGCCGCCTCTGAATCCATTCACGTGGTAGTATTCAAGAAAATCGCGGGCAGTCTTCGTGTCGATCTTACGTAGTTCGCAATCTCTGGCATTCACGCGGCGCTTAGGAAGAATCACGTTCGAGATGAACCTCTTGAATACCTCTGGTCGATCGATATAATCGCATTCGTCGATGGTTATGAGCCGAACGCCTAGATCGCGACAAAGAAGGCGCTTTTCCTCTATTTTTCGCTTAAACTCGGCTAATGAAACTTTCGTACATTTTGAATAACCATGCCAAAACGTACCGTTGTATTCGAAAGCGAGCTTTAAATCGGGCAGGTAAACGTCTAGTTCTTTACCAGAAAGAAGTTTTCGATCGTTGTCCCTTATTGGACCATCGTATATAGATTTAATGTATTCCAATATTTCTTTTTCTTTTTTGCTAATAAAAATGTTGGGCTTGTTACACCGAGGACAAACTGGAAAACCATTGACCCGGTGAAATTCCTCGCCGCAAATTTTACATTTGAAAAAGTTTTTAGAATTTTTAATGGTAAAATTGACGATTTCGATATTATTATCGATGCAATATTTTTCTAGAGCTTCGTGATGTTTCGTCCATCTATTGTTCGACGCAGTTTCGTTCGCCATTTTTTGTACGCCGTTCGCTCCATATTTTTCTTCAAGGACCGCCGTCGTTCGATCGTGGTTCGTGCCGTGTAAACTGCAAACGTTCCCGTATCGCGAAAGGTTCGTCGCCGCTCGTTTCTTTGCTTCTTCGGCATATTGCTGTTTCGTTCGAGGTTGCCTTTTAGAAAAATCGCGAGGTAAAGAACGCGATTCTTCGGTTTGCCAATAATTTTCAACGCCGTAGCGTTCAAGCATCGTTTTTTTTAGCGTTTCAGCCGTTTTTCGCTTCGTTTCGTCGCTTCGCACCTGATTCCGTGATTTGCACGACGTAGAACAATATTCGTAGTAACCAAGGTCGAATGACTTAAATTTAAGCGGTTTTTTGCACACTGGACAACAAGGGCGCGAACAAGCGTGGTAAAAGAGAAATAATTTTTCGGCGATCGTGTCGCCAAGTAACGACGACATCCATATTTTTTCTTCTTCGGTAGCGTGCTTATCGAAATACTTCGATTTGCACCAAACGTTGATGATCTTTCCATCGGATATAAATCTAGATTTTTCCATTGTATTATCCATGTACCAATTAGTAGATTAACTTAAATTTAAGTTAAATTCAACCCAGTTTACGAGATTCGATTTAGTCAAAAAAAAAGAGGCGCCAGTGGCGCCTCTTAAAACTTTAACGATCTGTATTACGCAGCGACTGTGGCTTTACTGTTAAAGTCCTTTAGATTATCCAAAACGATAAGCGCGAGGTAACGCCTGTTCAGCAATGCCCTATCGCCCCAAGTCGCGATACCGGCCTCTTTGTAGAAATTCTTCCTCTGGATGATACCAGTGCTGAAGAACGGTACTAAGGTACCGAAGGCTAGCGCGACGTCGTTCTCTACCTGGTCGTCTTTCCAAACGCACAGTATCTCGTTGGTCGGTATGATCGCCGACGGTACCTTGAAGACGAGCAAGTCGTCGAGGGCGCCGTACTGGTGCGAACCGTTCTGAGTCTGCTTGCCGCGAGGGCTGTACGAGGTATTGAGCCTGATGTACGAGCACGCCGACGGACCCGCTACGAGTCGGCTGACGCCGCCCCTATTGAGTTCGTCGAAGATGACGTCGCCGACTGCTTCGATCGCGTTCACCAGCGTCTGAGCGTTCTGGACGTAGCCGTCTTTCGTGCCCGCCTGACCTGCCGGCGTTCCAACTGTGCTGTAGGCGCAGTCGAAGTGGTAGATGTAGTTGGGGTTGTGCTTCGCGTTGCTCTTGGCGATGCCGTAAGCCCACCTGAACGCTTGGTAGTCGAGCTGAGCTCGTATTTCCTGCGAAGCGTACGTAACGAGGTATTCTTCCGCCGACACGTTGAAGCCGGTGTCTAGGGTGATCTCGGTGAGCTGCGACCAGCTGACGCCGATCGAAGTCATGGACGGCCTGAAGAAGTACTCGTCCATGGCGATCTGTACTTCGCCGAGGTAGTTGCCTTCGAAGTCCGATTCCGCGTTGAAGCGGCCGTACACGAAGACGTTCTTGCCGATGGCCGGGTTGGCTACCGTTCCGCCGTTACCATCGGGTACGGTGGCGTCGACGGTTACCGTGAGCGTATACTCGCCGTTGTTGTAGAGTCCGGTCACCGTGAAGCCGGGGGCCGCGAACCAGGCCTTGGAGGCCTTATCCTGTACTGCCACGACGTTCTGCTCGAACTTGGAGGCCTTAAGGCTATCCGAAGCTGCCGAGGCCTTGTCGCCGTAGTAGACGTAGCCGTAACCATCCACGAAGTTGGCGCCGTTGACGCCCCACTTTTTGGATTCGAAACCGACTTCGCCAGTCGTGGTCGCGCTGATGTCCTTGAACTGAGCGACGACTTCGTTTTCGCCGGTTTTCAGCGTTACAGCGGCTTTAAGAGGCGCGTTGGCGAGCTCGGTGTTGACCCTGTCGCGGGTATCTTCGTACAGCGCCCTTCTGAAACCGTCCTGGTTTATGTTGCCGGGCATCTGTGGGTTATCGTAGTCCCATGGGTCGTAATTGGCTGGATAGGCGCCGTTGTTGCCGTCGTAGTCGGGGCTCTTGTCGAGCAGCGGGTGACCGTTGGCGGTCTTGGCGAACATCGGCCTGATGTATTTGATGGAGTCTTTCGTGCTTTCGAGCGCGATTTCCGTAAAGACTTTATTCCTGATTATGTTCGGCATGGCTAATCGCACCAGTCGAAGCATGTTCTCCGGGGTAAAATCGTTAAGGGCCGTCGCCATCTGCGACTCCTTAAGGTTCTGCATGAAATTCAACTGGCGATCGAGGTTGATCGCTACGTTGCGCGCTTCGGTCAACGGGAGTTTTTTAATCCCTGCGCCGATCTCGGGAACTTTGCTCCAGGCGTTTACGAGCCTATCGGCTCTGTAATTCCTATCGGATTTATAAAGTTCGAAAGCGGTTTGTTCCCTAAGCCGACTGTCGGCTTCCGACCCGCTTTTCATTGTTTTTGTAAGGGACATCGTCTCTTCACCTTTTACAATTTTTTTGAGAATCGCGTATCAATTTGGAAAGGTCGCTCCAGTTCTATGTGAGCTTTAGTCTCGCCGCATCTAGTTCGGCATTTTTCCGCAAATCGTCGTTCGTCGCGTCTCGTTCCTACCAGTCAACGACCGGTACTTCTAGATAATTAGCTGCAGTTACTTTCGATTTTTTAAAACCATGTATATCTTCTCGGCGCCGCTTGAAGTTAGGTTCTGATCCATCTTCTTGACGAAGTCTATCGGACCGACCCTATTAGCTAAGTCGATGACGTCTTCCTCGAAGCTTTCGTCCATGTATATTGCCGTTTCTGGATCGATCGCGTACCTTCTTAGCATCCCTAGTATCGAACTTTCTCTAAGCGTCGTCTCGAATAATCCTTCGACCGGCGTCGAAGAACCGTCTTCGTACTCCCTCAAAGTCGACTCGAATAGTTCATCTCTTCTCGTTCTATACGACCTACCGTGGTAGTTTGGGTCGTCGAATTCGCTGCCGTCTTCGCTGATGCTGTCGTCGTCGAGTCCGGCCGCTTCCCACGCCGACCGTTGTTTGGCGTCTTCTTTACGAACGTAATCTTCGTTTTCGTCTTCCATAGACCAGTACATGACGCTATGGCTTTCTTTACCGAATTTTAACGCCCAGTCGAGAAACTCAGCCTCGAAGTTCGGATCGTCCCAAGCCTCCGGCATAGCTTCGATGCCTAGCGTTTCGGCGGCGGCGTCGAAGGCTTCGGCGAACACGTCTTCATTCTCGAGGGCGTTGCTGAGGATGGTTTTATCTTTGCCTTCGAATCGATCCAGCGCGTGCGCATCCAATCCGTGCCCGGCGTAACTCTCTAGCCTCGATAGTATCGCTTTGGTTCTTTCGCCCCTTGCGGCTTCCCTGACCGATTCGATGCCGGCGTCGCGAGGTTTGATGTACGACTGCGAGTCTTCAGCTATGACGTGCCTTACTTCTCTAGCGATTATATTCTCGTAGAAATTCCAGACTTGTTCGTTGGAGAACCTTTCCTGTTCTTTCGGCGTCTGATTTAGTATGTCTTGAAACAAGTCGCGAATTTGGCTGTAACCGACTAAAAAACATCCATCGTCGACCATTTTCTTACCGAAATTTGGACCGTAGTTTTCCTCGTAGTGTTGCATCTCTCGGAGCATATCGTCGTACGAATCGAAGCAATCGAGGATGTGCTCTTGTACGGCTTTAGCTACGGCCTTAGTGTTGGTTCGTTTTCTATCTGAGTTTAGCATGTTACTTAGTTCGTCCTAGCGCCGGTTTTAAAGAAATGTGCCCATTTGATCGACGTGTTACCCAACGATTTATACTTCGGAACGAAGTCCTTTCGATAGTCGATGAAGTTATCGTTGCCGGAACTATCAGCTGAGTATTTCGGTAAGTTGTTCCTAGAACTCGGCTGCTGACCGTAAGGGTCGTCTATTATGATAGACGATGGATAAATTGCGCAACCGTCGGTCGGATTGCAAGCGTCCCACAGAAATTGCTGCATACAGTTCTCAGTTTCCGACGAACTCGCCTTCTTGAAAGATTTCGCTCTAACTATGTCTCTAGTCTTCATGTGTGCGCCCATCGTGTAGTAAGACTCGACGTCGTTTAGGTCGTACTCCACGCCGACTAACGATACGACGTGACCAAAACCTACTACGGTGCACGAAGCGACTACTGGACGTTCGTTTAATACAAGCTCCTTGACGATATCTTTAAGGATATTCGCTTCGGTGACGAACTTCGAAGCGTCCTCGCACTGTACCCAGAGGTTAAAACCGTAGCTAAGGAGCTCGTGCAGCTCCATAGGCGAGTAGACGCCGGCTTTCGCTTCGGCGGCCGAATTAAATTTTTTAGAATTGAACCTACCTTCTTTGAGTAGTTCCCAATCTTCGTATATCGCCGAGAATTTTTTCTCGTATAGTTCGTTAACTTCTCTGGATTCGACCATGAAGGCGGCGAAGTTATCGGGCGGCCGATCGTATTTACCTTTTGGAAAATGCCAACCGAGGATCTCAGACGTATGTATGTACGACGTTACGTTGCACAAGGAATGAGCGTTGCATAGCGTGAGGCCCGCTGGCGTCTTTAACTCATATTTATTCAGTCTCTGACTCCAGTTCTGGAACTGCACGCCGTTATTTATGGTCAATTTCGACCCGTCATCAGATATTGTCTTCATACGTATTTAGCGACGTCGGCCTCGGAGCTTATACCACGCCTATGAACGAATTATTCGCTTGGCTCGCAAGCCAAAACCTATTCGAAGGTTTCAATAGAAAACCATACGTATGGCTAGATTCGATGACCAACGGCGCTATGCTGATCGTTTGCATGTTCTTCGTCACCGTCGTTGTTAATTTAATCGTAAATAAAATTCGTGGCCGCGGAGACGGATTTTTCTTCTAGGAGGGTTGAATGAGCACTAGGTGCAGAGTCGGTTATCTAAACGACGACGGTACGGTGGACTCTATATACGTTCACAACGACGGCTTCATAGACGGCGTGGGCGCAGCTCTAGCTGATGAGTACACCGACGCCGCGAAAGTGAGGGTGCTAGTAGACGAAGGCGACCACAGCACTATATCCGGAAAGGTCGAGTCGTACAGAAGCTTAGGTGAATCTATTGAAGAAACCGCATCGAAGCACGACGCAAATGCGCGCGATTTCTACGAAAGCGCCGCCGGCGACAATTGCGACTTCGCATATCTGTTCGACCCAGATAGTTCGGAATGGCTCGTCGGTACGAAAAGGCTCAACTGGAAACCGAGGCCGCTAGCGGTGGATTTACCGCCGCCTTAATTATTTAGGAAGTTCGATTCAAATGGATAAGTCCCCGGTCTCCAAAACCGGTGATCCCAGATCGTACCTGGGACTTCCTGTTACCCGGATAAGGCATCACCCATGAAGACCGGGAAAAATAAAATACTCGTGGGGCGTGGCGAGCTTGGCAGTTCCGACGGTTGCCACTAGACGACTATAAAAAAGAACTGCGGGCGACGACGGCGAGATGATAGACGGGCGTCGCCAACTTTTTATACGAAGGGGCAATTTATGAAAAAAATATTATTCGTCGTGTTGACGATCATGTCGTTGAGTTCGTTATTCGCGGAAAACGTCGATTACGATCGCGAATACAAACGAGTAACGCACGACTACGACCTTCTCGATTCGACTCAGATCGACATCGAATTTGGACTTGAATGGTATTCGACCATAATCGTATACGACAATTTAGGCATCGCCGTCGTTATGGATTATAAGGGCAGGGACCTTTTTTTCTACGTCTATAAGAAACCCAGCTCCGCCTATGAATTGCTAAGACCAATCGACTCGATAGCGAGAGCTATGGTTTATACGGAGGCCCCGGGGGCAACGTCGGTCTTCTTCGTCGAGAGAGCGAAGATATGAAAATACGCGACGGGTTCGTTTCGAACAGCTCAAGCAGTTCTTTCATCGTCAACGACAAAAAAGAACTTGAGCAACTAAAGAATTTCAATGTGTCGACGATTAAAGTTTTAGACTTGATCAACGACCTCGAATTATTCGATGAAACCATCGAGAAAAATTTTTCAAAAGATGGTCCTTTCGGATTCCTCAATGAACTTCTCGATCTTCCCGACCTCAAACATGAGATAGGCTACCTTAAAGACCTAGAAAGCAAACACCCTGGGTGCATGATCACATCGCCGATCGATAGAGACGATGCTTACAATCAGCACGTCAACTTAGAGGTCTACGAATCGGACCTATAGTGTACTGCGATAGCGACGAATAAAGGTTAGGAGTAAACGATGAAAACCAGACAAGGCTTCGTTTCTAATAGCTCGAGCAGTTCTTTCGTAATCGTGTCTAAAGAACGCAATCGAGAAAAAACGATTAGACAAATCACCGACGAAGTATTCAGCTTCCAAAATCCTAGTTGCGATCATTCGGCTATGAGTCGCGAGATGGCCGAAGCTTATTTTGAAACTGGTATCGACGAGTACGAAACGGTCGAAGCGCTAGACTATCAATGGAAGAGAGACTTCGGCGAAATACACTTCGAAAATAGAGCCGAGGACGAAGATTATCGTGTATTTAAAAAACTAATCGAAAAAGGATTCGTAGTACGAACGGGCGCAATGCCGAACGGCGGCGACGGTGGTACTCAACTGCAACGACTGTTATCGATCTCTACGATATACGTAATCAAAGAAGATTTCGCGATGGTACAACAAGTCGACGACATCTACACAAAGATCGAGTTCCTCGCCGATAACGTGTTCAACTGGAAGGAAGGCTTATGGAAACGTCAATTAGAAAACTCCTGAAATTCATCGACAGCAATCCAAGCACGTGGAAAGAACGACTCGAAGAAAAACCCCTATCTATACGTATAAGGAAGCACCCGTCCAAAGATTTATATATCTTTAAATACGACATGATCGACACGGATTTCGGCGTAGACGAGATGACTCTCGCGTGCCGCGGCTGTATCCTGGAAATAAAACACAGAGAGCGACAGACGGTTGTATGCTACCCGATGAAGAAATTCTTCAATCGCGGCGAGAAGTACGCCGCGAAGATTGACATAAGCACCGCTCGCGCGTTCGAGAAGATAGACGGCAGCCTTATCAAACTTTACAACTATGAAGATAAGTGGATTTGGGCGACTAACAATGGTTTCGACGCCGAAGCGGAATTGATGGGTTTTTTACCAGTGGCGGATGAAAAGAATACGAAGAACGCCAAAACGTTTCAAGACCTAATAAACGCCGCGATCGATAACGAAAGCGTATGCGAGGCTGAATTCTACGACGGCTTAGATAAAGAATATACTTATTGGTTCGAGTTGACGAGTCCAATGAATCGAATCGTACTGCCGTACGAAAAGACTAAGCTCTGGTTTCTCGGTTGCCGCAGCAACTTAACGTTCGAAGAACGAGACCCGATCGAAGCAAAGCACCGGTTCTCAATACCGTTCGAACTGCCGAAACTACTGACGAACGAAGACGTCGAGTCGCCTGATTTCGTGAAACGACAGGGTATCGAAGGTGTAGTCTTAGTCGACAAAGATTTCAATCGAGTAAAGGTAAAAACCGAAGCGTACGTATTCGCTCATCGTATTAAAGGCGAACAACAGTTTTCCGAGAAACATCTATTTGAATGCATAAAGTCTGGTTCGTCCGACGACGTGGTCGGTCTATTTCCAGAGTACGGCGAGCTCGTCGACAAGATGAAATCGGATTACAGTGCTCTGTTGGAGAAAATCAAAAGTTACGTTACTGAAGCAGCAACAAAGTATGCTTCGATCGAGGCTATCGATGAAAAGGCGAAGAAAAAAGAATTCGCCGAGTGGGTGATGAGCCCAAATCGAAGAACTTTTTCACCATTCTTATTCGCGGCAACGAAAAATGGCTCGGCGTTATCGGCGTTGATCGAAAAGATCGACTACCCTCGATTCCTCGAGCTCGCTGCTTAATTTTTGACGGAGGATTTATGCGAAAATTATTTTGCTTATTAGGTTGGCATAAAGGTATTATTCGACCTTTCCAGAAAAGCTCTTTATATTTTCGTTGCGAGCATTGTAGTGAAACTGTGTACCGTGGATGGCTGCCTTTTTGGTTATATTGAATTCAAGCATGACGACTGAGTTTATAAGGAGAAAAATAAATGCACCCTGATTACTATAGATTCATCGCCGACGAAGTCGAGATGAAATGGTTCTACGACTACGCCGTGCCTAACATATTCGAAGACAACGTACTCTTTATGTCGCTGTCCGCGCGCAATAAATTACTCACTAAAGAAGAGCGCGAAAAATATCAGCTTAGTAGAAGCGAGATGATGCGCAAGACCGTCATCAGGAAAAACGGCTTCAAGTACCTCTTAGAGACTATAAGGAGCTTAGAGTGCAACAAAGAAGGAATGCTAACGAAGGCTGGCTTACCATACCCTGACAAAGCGCTACGCGTCTATTGGAACCTCAACACGACTTCGTGCATGAAGGTCTTGTACGAACAGCGTAAATTGGTAGACGAACACACGCAGGAACTGATCGCCGCCGCGTTAAAAAGGAGCGACGTTGCGATCGACTCGGCGTACCATAAAATACGGAAGATATTCGACTCGACGTTGTCGCTTTACGCGAAGTCGTGCGGTAAAAAAATGTGGATGGACTTTGAGATCGATTTAGATGGGTTTTACTCCGAGTCGCAAAAGGACGACTTCCTCGAGCTCACGAGCTCGAGGCTCATCGAGTTACTTGGCCGCGGCAATTTCCTAGTCATCTCTTCGCCGAGCGGTTTCCATTTTCCAGTGAAAAGGTCGGCAGTGAAGTTCCCACCTAACGTAATCGTTTATATGATAAAGACCACCGCTGAGCAGATGAAGATCGCCGTATCAGAGTGTACCCGTAACGAGAACGAGATGGTCTGTTTACCATCGACGTATGCGTACGATTCAAGGGGAAATAAATGTATTATTCGGGTCTTAAATAAAGGGGATTTTTCCGAAAAAGACAAGATAATTAAACTAGAATAATACTTAAAAGATGTATATGTCGTAATGACTGTGTTCTACTGTCGCCTAATGGCTTTCGATCTCGTTCGTATAGATAAGCTCACCTTCCTATCACCCTGTATCCCACTCAAAGCGTCTATGGCAACCGTGTGATGTTTATAACGAGTAGGGCTCGGTAGATTTTTAAATCGTCGAGTACGTGAACTTGGCATGAATATAGCCTATAAGCAATATAAAACCTGAATTCAAAACTATCGTCTCTTACTTTTCGATTACATTATTAACTCTTTAATGCTCTTTAATGCTCTTTAATGCTCGTTAATACTTATTTACGCTTTTTAATCATCTTAAAACATTTTTTAATTTATATATTGGCAAAAAAAATTAAAAAGGTTATAATGTAAATATAAGTAATAAGGAAGGATTTATTTTTATGTCGGATGTTTATTTCACCTCACAAGACTTACAGATTAAATATAAAGTAGGTCGTGGCACCATAGATAAATGGCGGAAGGCAGGAATGCCTTTTCTAAAAATTGGACGCACAATTAGATTCGATGGCGCAGAGGTGGAACGATGGGCCAAGGAGCAGAATATTGCAAGCCAGATCAGCAAAAATACTAATTGATGGCTATTTCAATATGTTGTTTTGTATTATACAGTTATTGACAGATAAAAAATCATCAGACAGACAAAAGGGAACGTTGTTCTAATTAAACTGCTGATGTATAGTAAATTTAAAGGAGATATTTTATGGAACATTTTGAAAGTACGGAGATACTCATGCAAATGCTTAAAGATGACAAGTATAAGCGTCTTGTTATGGAAAACAATGAAAGTACCTTAGATACAAAGGAAGATTTTGAGGCAATGTTTGAGGATTATAAGGCGAACATTTCAAGTCCAAACAATTATGAGTATTTTACTCGTCGCCTCACAAAAAAAACTGGCGAATAAATGAAGAGGCCATAGAATGAGAGGCGTATATACCAGTTATAAGAAACTGTACGAAAAATACTACAAGATAATTGAACCGTTAGCCGATAGCCTGAAGAATCAAGCTAGATATTTTTATCAAACCCAAAAGGTTGGCGGTTTTGCCATATCCGATATTTACTATCCTGCCAATGAAATTCTTATTGACGACATTGTATTAAACACTGTGTCTGATCTTGACAGGATTATGGCTTACCATGCAGTGGAAAAGCCTACTCGGTATAAATATGCTGCGTACATTGGATTTTGGTGGCTACGAAGCAAGCCTTTTTTGTGCAGTCTGGGCAATTATACTGATTTTCCAGCATTAGACGATAACACGCTTGATACCCTGTTTTTGGAATTATGCAAATCTGTGAATGAGTTGTTTATCACAGATGTTATGCTGTCGATAATCAAAATTAAGCCGACAAACGGTTTCTGTCCTGATAGAAGCAAAACTGTTACTGTTGCTGACTTAAAAGATTCTTTACTTTACTTTTTAAAGTACAGACACTACAGCGCACAAGAACTGGAATTATTCCTAAAAGGATTAAATACCTGTCCATTGATAGCATAGCTGGACATTCCATTCCTCTGGGAAAATGGTGATTAAATGGTATGGGAAAAGAAATATCCGTATCAGTGAGGGAAATCTCGGGGACAACGGAATATCTTTTGTCCGATGAAGAAAACCGCCGCCGCCTGT
>Ga0268262_10005179_pt1 | contig 13037 bp, 10 predicted proteins | sample TergutNc150P3_FD_190354 | JGI IMG/M metagenome (GOLD analysis project Ga0268262, IMG submission 190354) | Nasutitermes corniger P3 segment gut microbial community from laboratory colony in Florida, USA - Nc150 P3 (SPAdes) (version 2) | ecosystem: Host-associated > Arthropoda: Insects >... | reverse complement strand
TCCATTCAAAAGTGCCGCTTTTGGGGCGATGTGAAGACGGTGAATAAAATTTTTCCTCAAAAATCATTTCTTGATTTTTCTATTGCATTTATATGGAAAATGTATAACTTAATCAGCATTTACTATATACATTTTTCTGAAAAAAGTTAAAAAAAATTCAAAAATCAGCAAAACGGTGATGTTGGCACACAGGCAGGAGTTGTTTCTGCCTATTTTTTGTAGTTACTTTCACTACGCCTAGGGCTACAACGGGAATTTGGGAAACCAAGTTCTCATTTTCCCTATGGGTACAAATAGACGGTTGATTTTTTACTATATTTATGTTAAAATTATGCTTGGAAGTCAATATTCGGTGTTTTATTATTATTTTGGGAAGTTTAGAAGACCTCTCGTAAGTTTTTTTATGAAAAAGAAAAGGAGTAGACAATGAAAGTTTTTGATTTTATATCCGATGATGACATATCTAGAAAAGGTGTTCTAGATATATCATTGCCACTTGTGCATTCAAGACCATCCTATCGTGTAAAAGACATATTGCAAAAGAAGAAATTAGAACAAAATCCAGGTGATGATTTATTATATTTCTTTTACGCTCGCCCAGCACGCCGTTTTAAGGAGCCAAAAGTCCCTGTTGTTTTTATTGTCGAACCAATTCTTGATGGTATTAAAAGGATTTATCCTTTTGACTCTGGGGCTTATAAACTCTACATTGAGAACGGTCGTCTAGAGCCAAAGATTCCAATCTCTGATTACGAATTACAAAATAATAATTTTTTTACTATTCAACAGTATGTAAATGCAATATTTGGCAGTAATCACAATTATTATTATGGAAGACGTAAGGCGGATGATGAGCTGCCTGATAGTGTTAAGCGATACCGTAAAATAGATTCCGACTTAAATAATCTGCTAAATCTCATTGCGGAGAAAAAAAAAGACGGAATAGACGATAGACGCAAAACCGTTGAAATACAGAGCGTAAATGATTATGAACTTTCTGGTAAACTTAAAGCTGTTATTTATCCCAACGGTGGTAATATGAACGACCCAGATTTGCATAAAGCAATAATTATGTGTGGGTGCAAAAAACCACCATTACCATATAGCTATAAAGATTATAATAATGCTGAAGATCCCGTTAAGGAAATTCTTTATAAAACTATTGAAGGATATTATGCTAACAAGGGCTACATAACATCAGGAGATAATTATGAAGATTGAGCATTTAGTTTTTCCGACAAACAAATTTCCTTGTTTTGGATTTGCTGTTGGTTCAAAAAATGATGATACTGCTTTATTACCTGAGTACGACAACGATATTGTATGTAACTTTCAGAATACAGTATTTGAAGGTATGTATTTTTATGAATATAATGGTGAATATAATATTGAAAAAGGCGATAAAAGAACGTATGTCTATATGTTTAGTGACAATGAATTTATTGTTGGAAAGTTGGCTGATAAACGTGATGAATTTATTCAGGCATTGAACGGGATTCAAGATGCCCCTTTTTCCAAACTTGAATTGGCTGAGTTTCTGAAAGTTGATACTTCAAAAGTGATTCAAGAGTGTTATGCTTTTTTGGAAAAAATTGATAAAGAATACGCAAGGCAATGGGCTGTGGATAACTCAATCTTAATTGAAACTCCGCTAATTGAAAAGTACAGAAAGTATTTATATCCATTCGGTAAACTTGACGAAACAATAAATAAAGCTGAGAAATGTCCAGGTTCACTTCTTATGAGAAGATGTGCATGAAAACTATATCATTCTATTCTTATAAAGGTGGCGTAGGTCGTTCGCTTGCGTTAGCATATACTGCAAGATATTTGGTTAAACGTAACATTAGAGTATGTATTTTGGATATTGACCTTGAAGCTCCGGGTGTTACTTATAAATTTCCAGAAGTATCTGATCAGATATTTTCAAGATTTGGAGTAGTTGACTATATAAATTTTTGTACGAAAGAAAATATAGTACCTGATAACATTGAAGAGTATTTTAGTACTGTGCCACAGAAAGGTATAAAACAATATGGGTATATTAAAATAATGAGTGCTGGTAAAGGTATAGATACTGGAGAGTATTGGAATAATTTATCTGAGATAAACTGGAAAGAATTATTCCCAATACCAAAAAAGAACAATGACGATAAAAACAATATAGAACAACCTATAAGTGAAGGTGTGTTTATATTTGAAACACTAAAAAGTCAGATAGAAAAACAATTAAATCCCGACTATTTACTTATTGATTCGCGGTCAGGTGTCACAGTTATGAGTATAGCTTGCAATTCTATTATACCTGATAATGTAATTATGCTACTCGCAAACAACAATGAAAATTTCTATGGTTCTGCATTAATGTATAATCATATATTACTCTCAAAAGAAAATGGCATAAATAACATAGAGAAAATATTTTGTGCAATTACCAGATTTCCTGAATCTGAGAATGTATCATATACCGATGAAAAATTGGCTGTGTTAAATAGGGAAGAAGATAGAGAATTAAATACTGAAAATAAGTTTCGTAAAATAGTTAAAAATGATAAATTATCCGAAAACGATATTTCATTTATACATTCAAACAGCGATATAGAAGATAATGAGTTTTCAATATTACACGAACAGCAGAATTCAGAAGAAAAACTTATTAGACGAGAATATGACAAATTGATAGAAAAAATCATTGATGATAGGTTGGTGAAAATGAGAAGTACCCTTATTTTTAAAGCACCTAGATATAGATTTATTAAATTTGATTTACATAAAATTGTTGAGGATGAACTTATAAAATTGCAAGACGGTATGACTTATGATGAATTTTGCAAGAAACTTAAGATTGATATTGTAGAAAATCAAAAAGAATGTTTTTTACTTTATAAACGAGCTTTGTGTGAACGATACGATGGAAATATTGTAGAGTCCGCTATGTATTTATATGATGCCATTGAAAATGCTAAAGAAAACGATGAGTATAAGGCACACGCTTTTTATTTACGTGGCATGATATTTTTATATGATTTCAATAATTACGAATATTCTATTAAAGATTTAGAAATGGTTATTAAGTCTTTTGGTCGTAATATCAATTATCATATGGCCGTTTGTTATTACTGCTTAAATAGACACGAGGATGCGATGAAATATGTTGAACATTGTTTTTCGAATATCGGCTACGAAGATAACATTATTAATTCTCGTATATATCTTTTAAGAGCTGTTATCAATGGCGATCTTATTAAACTTGATAAAGATAAGATTACACAAATCATACAAGATTATGAAAATTCAATATCGTTTGATTCAAATTCTGTTGCTTCTTATAATTGTTTTGGAGGTTTTTATAGAGGTATAAAAGAAAATGGGAAGGCTTTTGAAAATTATAATAAAGCTATTGAAATTAACAGTAATTATGAAATTGCTTATTATAATCGAGGAACACTATATGCTAAACTGAATGAAAAAGAAAAGGCTCTTGCTGATTATGATAAAGCAATTGAAATTAACGACAAATATGATACTGCTTATTATAATCGAGGGTTACTTTATGCTAAATTAGATGAAACCAAAAAAGCTCTTGCCGATTATGATAAGGCTATTGAAATTAACGACAAATATGATACTGCTTATTATAATCGAGGATTACTTTATGCTAAATTAGGTGAAATCGAAAAGGCGATTGGAGACTTTGATAGGGCTATTGAAATTGATCCATCTTACGAGGAAGCGCATACGAGTAGAGCAAAAATAATGATGCCTATAACACCTATTAAATATTATAAAAGGCTTGAAATTGATTTTGAGTTCGAATATTACCATTACAATGATTCTGGAACTGATAATGTAGATATAGAACGATTCCCTGTTAAATATAATAAAACTGAAGAATATTATGAATTTGCGATTAGAAAAAATGGAGATAGGATATTTTTATCAGATCAGGGCAAAACGTTTGAAATGCTTGATAGAGTATTTGAACTTAAAGAACCTGATGTTGTAAAAAATATTATTACGATATTGAAAGTATTTAGAGTTTTTAAAAATGAACATAGCTTCGCAGTCGAAATTCAAAACGAGAATCTGGAGAATGGAGATAATAAAATATTAAACGAAAAAACTAAGTACAGATTATTCCGTTGTGTATCATTTATGAATAAAATGTTGATATTTTATGTAGGCTATGATGCCTACCCAAAGGAAGATAGATATGGATTCACAAATCATAATGAATCAAATACCAGCGAAGATCTACAGCGTATGGGGAAAAAATATTCATTTCCTATAAAATATTATAGAATAGAAAGTGAATATGAATTTGAACTTGTAAAAGAGGGTAGCAAATATTTTCTTTCCGACCAAGGTAAAACATTTGAAATGCTTGATAAGGTATTTGAACTTAAAGAAGCAGGTGTTGTAAAAAATTTAAATGCTATAATGAAAGAATGTCGAGTGTTGCGAAAAGGCAATGAATTTTTGATTGAAATTAATTCATGTGAAAACACAGAGATAAATGAAGCGAAGTATAGGTTGCTTGAATGTGTTTCGTTTATGGACACAATGCGGATATTTTACGTTTGATGCCTTTATCAACGCATTTTTTCTGGATTTAGTACGAGACGTGCCAAATCTGAAAAAAAACAGAAACAATTTTTGGCTCGGAGAGAATGGACTCGCTTCTTGCGGCTACAATTTACTTTACGATATTAAGCAGGTCAATATTCATACTACTATTCCTATATTTTTCCCATTTTTGTTAAACCAGCCAAACTTCTTATGAACAGAAGTTTGGTGGGTTGCACCACTTGTCTATGTCTAGTGGTGGTGCATTTTGCCCGCTTCGTTAGCATAACACTTAATCTTTGATGCAACGAACATTAAACAAGCGGTCTTTGTTGCATTCGTCCTCGTAGACACGCTCGTTGTAGTAGTACAAGCACCGATCGTAGGCGTCATCGGTACCGATGTCCGTAGCTACCCACCAGTAGCCGTAGTAGTCAATATTGCTGAAACTGCCATCTGAATTGCCGCAGCCGCCTGGCAGAGCGAAAAAATCGAAGTCATCCGTGCCATTCCATCCATTTTTTGCTTTGAGTTTCTTTCCAGCAATTTTATCACCGCCTGCAAAATCTACAAGAGTTTGCCATTCATCCTTGCTTGGCAAATGCCAGTCGGGGGGGCAGGCTTTCATAGCCGTATTCCAATTATAAAGCCTGCCGTATTTACTGCCGTTGCTTTCATCATTATTATAACATTTGCTATCAGGTGCATTATAAGCCAAATTTTCCGCCATCCATACTTGTTCGCCTATTTTTACGGTTCTATACACCTTGCCGTCTCTAGGGTCGGTGAAAGTGTCACTAGGTATAATTACTTTAGTAGGAGGATTTTCTTTGCCGAGAATTACTGCTGCCAGTAATTCTACCGCATTTGTGCACAAAATAATTTCTAATCCTTCTTCCTCGTTCAGTTTCTCTGCAAGTTTCTGTTTGCAATTAGCACGTTCTGCCTTGTCCACATTTCTCAATGTCTGCGCAAAATTATGTTCCAAGCATTTTATCAACGCATTTTTTTGTGGCTTTGGCACATCACGTGCCAAATCTGAAAAAAAAGCAGAAATTATTTTTGGCTCAGAGAAAATAGACTCGCCTCTTGTAGCTACAATTTGCTTTACGATATTGAGCAGGTCTGTATTCATAATATTGCTCCTCTGCTTTTCGCTCAATCCTGCACGCAACGAACACTTCCGTACATGTAGCTCTTACCGCCGAAGCCGGGACATGATGCGTGCTCGTAGCTATAGCCCATAACCCAGTAGTTGGCGTTGTCGCTACTGACCTCGCGGGAGCTCCACCAGAAGCCGTATTTGCCGACATTGTTGAAACTGCCACGGGAATTGCCATCTCCGCCAGGCAGAGCCGAAAAGCCGAAATCGTCCGTGCCATTGCCGTTTGCTTTCCATCCACTTTTTGCTTTCAATTTCTTTCCAGCAATTTCGTCACCACCTGCGAAATCCACAAGGGTCTGCCATTCCTTATCGCTTGGCAAATGCCAACCATTCGGACAGACTTTCATAGCAGTGCCCCAATTATATAGCCTGCCGTATTTACTGCCATTACTTTCATCATTGTCATAGACTTTGCTATCAGGTGCATTATAAGCCAAATTTTCTGCCATCCAAACTTGCCCACCTATTTTTACAGTTCTATACACCTTGCCGTCTCTTGGATCGGTAAAAGTGTTGCTAGACGTAGCTACTTTGACAGGAGGTGCCACCTTAACGGAAGTTGTTACCATAGCAGGCAGATTTTCCTCGCCAAATAACACTATTGCCAACAACTCTATTGTGTTTCTGCACAAAACAATATCTAATCCCTCTTCATTGTGCAATTTTTCTACAAGTTTCTGTTTGCAATTAGCACGTTCCGCATTATCCACATTTCTCAACGTTTGCGTAAATTTATACTCCAAGCATTTTATCAGTGCATTTTTTTGCGGCTTTGGCACATCACGTGCCAAATCTGAAAAAAAAGCAGAAACAATTTTTGGCTCGGAGAGGATGGACTCGCTTCTTTCGGCTACAATTTGCTTTACGACATTAAGCAGGTCTGTATTCATGCTATTCACGTCTCCTGATTGTTATCTAGTGAAGCGGTTAATTCTTCTTTTAATTCTTGTAGATAGGCATTCAACTTAGCTTGTTTGCTCGCATAGCCTGCCTCCGCTGGTATTGCGTAAACAAAGATTCTATGGGTTAAACGAACACTTACAAATTTAATCATTTTTTTGAGAGTTGCCGGATCGTTAGCTGTAAGAACCGCTTCTTTCGTGCCTGTAAATTCCGCGAGAACATCTTTGTTCGCATCATCGCCAATAGCAACAGCTACCTTTACAGCCGCCTTAAACCAGTTGTTTTGCTTTAATATTTCCAGTTCGCCTCGCCAGTTATCGGTAGGTTCGCCATTGGAAAGCAAAAATATTGCTGGAGCAAAAGAACCTGCTGCCTCTTTCATAAAAGCCTTATATGAGAGTTTTTCATTAAGAGCCTTGCAAGCTGCTCCTAAATCGGTAACTCCAGTGGCTTGTAAACGGTTCCAGCGAAACTGGTCAGATTCCATAGGTCCGCTTGCCGTTATCCAGTGTGCTCCGTTGGAAAACTCAAGAGCCGCAATTTTTATTTGTGCATCGGAGTTTTTGTCCGAAATTTCCTTGATAGTAGGAATTACTTCCTCAATAGCTGTATTCACTACTCCAATCCTATCTCCCGTCATACTCACTGAAGTATCTATTACAAAGAATAGAACCATTGTCTTTCTTGGAATTTCAGTTACATCATCAAATAGTGCCATTTTATTTTCCTGCCAATTTGCTATTTTTCTCCATCCCAAATAGATTTTACTTTTTTCAGTTCTTCCATATCAATAAAACCAGCAATGCTGGTGTCATCGCCTTTGCCTTCGGTAGCAAATTTTCCTGCAAGAGCTTTAAGCTGCTCGCAAGTGGATTCAAAACCGTCTTCGGCAAAAGCTAGTGCAATGGTTTTGTAGAGATTGTACAAATGCTTTTCATTTTCCTCTACAGGATAGTTGTCATCAACTCCATCACTGCATAGAAAAATTGCAACAGGAGGAGGATTTTCCGGTGTTATTGGAAAAAAACGAACACGTGCTCGCTCAAAAGCATCATCATCACAAATTGAAGTTACGATATTCAAAAAACATCTATCATCCCACGGTATTGGTTGGTCAAAAGAACCATCTGGATAAAGAACCGTGAAACGCCCATCGCCAATATGAATACCAAGCCAATAATGCTCAGTTATCGCAGAGGCTATAAGCGTTGTGCCATAAGCTCTGTTAAGAGACTCGCCACTTTCATATCTTTTGCGATATTTCTCGCTTGCTTTCGCAAGTTCTTCCTCTTTGAAAGGATATTTTGTGTAATCTTCTTCTACCTTTACTTGCCAATTTGCAATTATGTGTTGTATAAATTTTCTTGCTACTTCTTTATTCCTTTCTTCGTTTTCTTTCTCAAACTCTGCTTCGTAACTTTTTATAAAGTCGCACATTCCTTTTATACCAAAAACACTTGCAAATACAGCCCCTTTTTTACTGCGGAAACAATTATCATCACCATGACCATCAGCAACCGAAACTGCAATAATTTTAGGATCCTCTAACCTATGATGATAAGAATGATCCTGACATTCCTTGCCATACTTTGTGTGGCTGCTACCAGTAGCGGTAACAGCAAAAGGTTGATAATTTTTCATTACCAATCCTCTTGAGTATTATCCGGTGAAGTAGCTAAATCGTCTTTTAATTCTTGTAGGTTGGCATTTAATTCAGCCTGTTTCTGTTCATCTCCTGCACCTGTGGCACCTGCGTTAGAACTTTTGCTGGCTACCTGTGAGGCACGAACACTTACAAACTTAATCATCTTCTTGAGAGCTGCCGCATTGTGAACTGTTAGAACAGCTTCCTTAGTGCCAGTAAATTCCGCAAGAACATCCTGATTCGCATCATCACCAATAGCTACAGCTACTTTTACAGCCGCTTTAAACCAGTTATTTTGCTTTAATGTACCTAATCCGCTTTTCCAATCGTCCGTAGGTTCACCATCGGAAAGCAAAAATATTGCTGGGGCAAAAGAACCAGTTGCCTCTTTCATAAAAGCCTTAGTTGAGAGCTTTTCATTAAGAGCCTTGCAAGCTTCGCCTAAATCGGTAACTCCGGCTGCTTCCAAATCGTTCCAGTTAAACTGGTCAAGTTCCATGGGACCATTTGACGTAATCCAACGCGCCCCATTGGAAAATTCAAGAGCTGCAACTTTTATTTGCGCATCGGCGTTTTCGTCCGATATATCCTTGATAGCAGGGATTACGTCTTTAATAGCGTAATTCACAGCTCCGAGCTTGCTTCCTTCCATGCTCCCTGAAGTATCTACTACGAAGAATAGAACCATTGTTCTTCTGGGAATTTCAACTGCATCTGTTAGTGCCATTTTTATCTCCTTGGTTTGAGGTTAAATTATCTCGGCCTGTGTATTGCCGAAGTTTATTGTGATACCTTTTTTCAATATAACAACTGCGTTAGGAATAACAGAAGATGTATTTTCTCCATCTGTTAGAATCCAGTTTTTACCTGAAATATTTTTAAGTTCAAAATTGTTATCTTTTGCCACGGTTTCTCCTGCGAGAGTTTTAAAATCATAGTTGTCTTTTTCTGTGTGACAGGTATAAAGCTTCGTACGCTGGTGAACGGCTACATTGTACCGTTCAAATTTTAAATAAAATACGAATTTGTTTTGTCTTTTGCAAGACGGGCATGGATTGAGATTTGCAGGGTCGGCAAAATACACTTCTCCGCAGGGGCATTTGTAAATTTCTGAACGCATACGAATAATGGCACGTAGCCATTCTTGCTCTATAATCCTTTTGTTTGGTTCATGTAGAGCTTCTTTGCTGAATGCCTTTCTAAATTGTTCCTGCAAGTAAGCTGGCAAAAAGGGCCAGTTTGTGATTGCGCCCTTATTAAGCCCTTGTACGGGTCTATTGGAATCGTCATTTGGGTCAAAAATAAAAACGGGATTTTCCCCATAAATTTTTCTTTCTAATTCCGCAGTCATGCTTACAGGGAATGCGGCTTTACCTTCCAACGGATGATTTTTTATCCAAAGCAAAAACAATACTACCGCGAGTGAGAAAAGATCTGTATTTGTGTCTGGCGATTTGCCTTTGGCAACTATTTCTGGTGCCATATAGCGTGGATTTCCTGCTATGCTTAAATTTTGACCAGTTGCTGAAACAATGTCATTGTCGCAAAAAAGCGTATCACCGTTTGTGGGATTGATAAAGAAGTTTCCATCGTACAAATCCTGATAGCTATAGCCTTTTTTGTGCAATTCACGAAAACCTTCAACTATCTGCAAAGAAGCATTGCACATAGCGGTTATGCTAGCGAAACGTTCTTTGCCTAAAAGAATTCGCGTGAAATCTTTATATTCGGGTGGTCGCAAGTCCATTATATAGCCAAAAGCATCGCCTGCTTTTTCGGTGATGTCTTCAGGCCAAAGGAATGTACCTGTCGGCTTGCCATTTTTAATTTTATTTTCCAAAATTTTATAGAACTTATCAGGATTTTTGAACTTTTTACCAGTATACCATATCAGAGCTTTGGGCTTGCCACCATAGTCAACACAATACACAGCACCCTGATCGCCTTCGCCCAGTTTATCGCCAACAACAACTTTTTGAAAGTTTATTGTTTGAATTGTATAACCTTTTTCTAAATCTGCCATTTTTATTTCCTTGATTTAGTGTTAAATTATCTCAGCCTGTACATTGCCGAAGTTTATTGTGATACCTTTTTTCAATATAACAACTGCGTTAGGAATAACAGAAGATGTATTTCCGTTTTCTGTTACAGTCCAGTTTTTGCTTGAACTATTTTTAAGTTCAAAATCATTGCCCTTTGCCACAGTCTCTCCTACGAGAGTTTTAAAATCATAGTTGTCTTTTTCTGTGTGGCAAGTATAAAGTTTTGTGCGTTGATGAATAGGCACATTGTACTTACCCAATTTTAAATAAAACGCAAAGCTATTTTGCTTTTTACAAGATGGGCATGGATTGGGATTTGCTGGGTCAGCAAAATACACATCTCCACAGGAGCATTTATAAATTTCTGAACGCATACGAATAATGGCACGTAACCATTCCTGCTCTATAATCCTTTTGTTTGGTTCATGCAGAGCTTCTTTGCCGAATGCCTTTCTAAATTGTTCCTGCAAGTAAGCTGGCAAAAAAGGCCAGTTTGTGATTGCACCCTTATTAAGCCCTTGCACGGGTTTGTTGGAATCATCATTTGGGTCAAAAATAAAAACTGGATTTTCTCCATAAATTTTTCTTTCTAATTCAGCAGTCATACATACGGGGAATGCGGCTTTACCTTCCAATGGATGATTTTTTGTCCAAAGCAGAAACAATACTACTGCGAGTGAAAAAAGATCTGTATTTGTATCTGGCAATTTGCCTTTGGCAACTATTTCTGGTGCCATATAGCGTGGCTTTCCAGCGATGCCTGAATTTTGACCAGCTTCTGAAACATTGTCATTGTCGCAAATAAGTACATCACCGTTTTGGGGGTTGATAAAGAAGTTTCCATCGTTCAAGTCCTGATAGCTATAGCCTTTTTTGTGCAATTCACGAAAACCTTCAATTATCTGCAAAGAAGCATTGCACATAGCGGTTATGCTGGCGAAACGTTCTTTGCCTAAAAGAAATAGCCTGAAATCTACGTATTCTTTTGGTCTTAAATCCATTATATATCCAAACGCATCACCTGCTTTTTCGGTGATATCTTCGGGCCAAAGGAATGCACCTGTCGGTTTGCCCTTTTTAATATTATTTTCCAAATTTTTATAGAATTTATCGGGATTTTTGAATTTTTTGCCCGTATACCATTTCAAAGCTTTGGGCTTGCCACCATAGTCAACGCGATACACCGCACCCTGACCACCTTCGCCAAGTTTTTCGCCAACAACAACTTTTTGAAAGTTTATTGTTTGAATTGTATAGCCTTTTTCTAAATCTGCCATTTTTTGCTCTCCTTTCTTATAATTTAATATCCATCGCTCAAAGTGTTGAAACCCTCAGCAACTTAAGCCTAAATATAGAATTTTTTTGAAAAACCGCGAGTTTTTTAGCTAATTAGGAAATTTTTTGTTTAGTTTGGGCTTTAAGAGGAAGGTTTACTTCGTTTTAAGAGCCTATGGTGCGATTCATAATGTTTAGTGTTTTGTGAAATACAAAAGATGAGATAGGATTCTTGAAATTTTTTTGAATTGATGTTTGCAGAAGATACTGTGTGATAGGTAAGGAAACTATAAAGTTAATACATCGCTTCTGCAAAACAAATTTGAACTATTACAGATTGCTAGCCTATAGTCTATAATTGCGGACAAGAGGGCAATTTTTGCTATATTCGTACATAAAGTTATGTTTAGAAGCCAATCTAATGATTTTAGGAAATTTCGGAGACCTCTAGTAGAGGTTCTTTTTTCTCAAAACATAAGCAAACGGTTAAAAAATGAACCAATTCACTTGAGGAAAGAAAACAATGATTTGCCCATATTACCAATCGGATTACAAAACCTGTAACTTTTTTGATACTCACCAAGAAGGGTATCAGAAAGAGAATTATTGCTTGTCCAGCGATAACTGGAAGCGATGTGTAAATTATGAAAACAGAAGTTTTGATGAAAAGGTAAGTAAGCGGTTACGCTCAAACTATGAGTTATAATTAATAAAGGAATGATTATGGATTCAAAATTCGTTGCTATAATTCAAAAACTCATAACCGACAAAGGTCTTGGCATTTTAAATGATGCTAAACTTTGCCGTAGTTTTCTTTTAGATTTTGGAAAAGGTACGTATAAGCGAGAAATTCAGTGGTTTGTAAGAGCGTTGGAAAAGGATCTTTGTAAAAAATTGAAAAACAGCAACAACAGAGACTTAGAAAAAAAACAGATGGTAAAATATTGGTACGAAGATGAAGGTATAGATATTAAAATTGCCAACAATGTATTAAATTGTTTGTGCCATATTCTATTTAACGAACCATTGAGTTTAATACCCTTAGAAGTAGAAACAAGTGGTATAAAAAAAATATTGGACACGAATAAAGTTGTTGAATCTATCAATCCACCATTCAGCGTAGAATCATTGTTGAAACGCCTTTTTCTATTTTTAGAGGACGGAGAATGGGAGAGGGCAGATGAATATTGCGAGCGAGTACTTAATGCTGACCCAGAGAACGCTAAGGCTTATATTGGGAAATTATGTACAGAATTAAAAATTAAATCTGAAGCAGATTTAGAAAATCATATAAATACGCTTGATAATATGCCACATTACAAAAAAGCGCTACGTTTCGCGGATGCAGATTATCGTGCTAAATTGGATGGATATAATCAGATAATTAAGAAAAACTTGTCATTCCTTAAATTCACAAGTGGCAACAAACACCTAGCCAATG
>Ga0268262_10005178_pt1 | contig 13037 bp, 11 predicted proteins | sample TergutNc150P3_FD_190354 | JGI IMG/M metagenome (GOLD analysis project Ga0268262, IMG submission 190354) | Nasutitermes corniger P3 segment gut microbial community from laboratory colony in Florida, USA - Nc150 P3 (SPAdes) (version 2) | ecosystem: Host-associated > Arthropoda: Insects >... | reverse complement strand
AATAATAGGCTTAAAATCCTTGGAACGGTGGCTCATCTCCATCACGGATTGGCCTGTTCCGTTCACATCCGTCATTTCAGCCGCCGCTTTTTCCAAAACCGGCAATGGAAGGGCCGAAGGTCCGGGGGAAAAATTGTAAACTCGCATAGGTAACTCCAAATTAGTAGACTGTCTGTACTATACAAAAAAATCGAAATAATGTCGAGAAGGCTTAAATATTGGCAAAAAAGGGCGTTATTTCTACATAAAAACAAGTATTATTTGAACTGTAAAGAAAATTGATATAAACTTAATATATGGCGGACAGGGTTTTTACCGTACTCGATTTAATAGACCTCGATCTTAAAGAACATAATTCTTTAAACCTCCGCTGTATCGGGGGCAGAAAGGGGCTTGGAAGGTCAATTGACATTCCCGACATAAATAGGCCAATGGGCGCGATTATGGGCTTCTTTGAAGATTTTGCCTATCAGAGAATTCAACTTTTCGGGCGCGGAGAAGTGGCTTTTTTAAGGCGGCTGGAAAGCGAAGGGAAGACCGAGACAATCAAGGAAATGTTCAATTTCCCGATGCCCTGCTGTATTTTTACCCACGGCCTAAGCCCTCACAAAGAATTTTCCGAGATAGCCGAAAATTCCCAATGCCCGATTTTACAAACTGATTTTGGTTCCGCTGATTTTTCCGCCAGAATAATGCGTATCCTTGCCAGTATTTTTTCGCCGCGTCAGGTTATTCATGGCGTACTTGTTGAAGTTTACGGTTTGGGGATTTTAATACAGGGCGACTCAGGAGTCGGAAAAAGCGAAACCGCGCTGGAACTGATTCACCGGGGACACCGGCTTGTCGCCGATGATGTTGTAGAAATAAATTGCAGTTACGGAAATACGCTGATGGGCGCGGGCGCGAATAAAATTATCGGACACCACATGGAAATTCGCGGACCGGGAATAATCAATATTACGCACCTATTCGGGGTAAGGGCGATAAGGGATAGGAAAGAAGTCCAGCTTGTCGTTGAACTGGAAGAATGGGACGCGCATAAAAATTACGACAGGATTGGCGCGGAGGATCATACCGTTGAACTGTTGGGGGTTAAAATACCAAAATTGACAATACCCGTAAAACCGGGACGTAATATTCCAATAATAATAGAGACTGCCGCTATGAATGAGCGGTTAAAATCGATGGGTTATCATGCCGCCAAAGAATTCAACAAGAATATTTTAAAGTGGATCGAAAGTGAAGCCGCAAAATCGGTCTTCTTTGGCCATGACGATATAATTTAAGGAAAATAGGATGACTGAAAGAGTTGTTACAGTGACAAACAGAGCGGGTATTCACGCGCGTCCTTCGGCTCTTTTGGTTCAGACGACAAAGAATTTTTCATCTAATATTTATATAGAAAAAGGAATGGACAGGATAAACGCCAAATCCATAATGGGTATTATAACTTTAGGCGCGTCCTACGGAACTGAATTAAGAATTATTGCCGAAGGAGAGGACGAAGTAACGGCGGTAGAAACGTTGGTTAAACTCTTTGAATCAAAATTTGAGGAAGAGTAAGTTACGTGCAAAAATTTAAGTCCCGTCCCGAATATTCAATTTTAAGGGTACGGATATTAATATTAATTTATTCCCTGTTATGCGTCCTTACTTTTCTTTTCTCTCAGGATTTTTTTACAAGTACCCTTCAAAACGGCGAAGTGCCGGAGCGTCTTAACTTTATCGTATTTTTCACCATTCCGGCGGTTTTAATAATTTTTCTTGGCATTTCCATATTTTATCTTCTTATGGATTTTATTTTTAAGCGTCCGGGAAGCAAATTCAACATAAGGCTTTTGGCTTATTTCGCCGTTATCGGCATATTTTCAATTGCGCCAATAACGGTGATGACAAGCGCGGCATTAAACCAAATTGTGCGTTTTTGGCACAGTATAGACTCAAGCGCGTCCACAAGGGCTGCAAACAGTTTTGTCGCCGACAATTATTCGCTTCATTTTGAGCGTTTTGAAAATATCCTAAGGCAAAATAATTTTTTTGCGACTGTGCCACAGGGAAAACTTCCGCAGGATATTTCATCCGTTCAGACTTTCAGTTTGACAAATGGACAATGGACGGAAACATCATTTACAGGCGATGATCAATTCAAACTGCCGTACCCTCCTTCTGAAGAAACGGGCTTTGTAATAAGGGAATTACCCAGGGATCAGGGAACAATTCGTTATGTGCAAAGAACGCCACAGAATAATCTGCGTGTTATAAATTACAACCTTGGTGTTGATTTTGACAGGGGGAAATCCGTATTGGACAATCAGGCTGAACGTTTTGATACGGTTAATTTACTGAGAAAAAATATGCGCCCATTATTAATTTATTACTATACGGCGTTTTTTCTTCCAACCTTGTTAATGACCGCAATTATAGCCATTTCATTCACAAGGCGCATTACCAGCCCGATTGCGGAATTAACGGAAGCCATTCAGCGCGTCGCTGAAGGGGATTTTTCATTTCAGATTTTTTCAAGCCGTAATGATGAGCTTGGCATTCTTATCCGTTCCTTTAACTCAATGGTTCAGGATTTGGAAAAAACAAGGGAAGCTCTTGTAAGAAACGAAAAAATATCAATATGGCAGAACATGGCTCAACAGCTTGCCCATGAGATAAAAAATCCGCTTACGCCAATAAAACTTTCCGCCGAGCGCGTACTTCGCAGATGGCAGAATAACCCTGAGCAAGTAGGCGAAATTTTAGAAAGTTCAATGATGGCGATTATTCAGGAAACGGAAGGGCTTTCTGTTTTGTTAAACGAATTTAGAACTTTGTCAAAACCGATGGAGCCGTCCAATTCGATTACCCTTTTAAAAGAATCCGTAGAAGAAGTAATAAACGCGTACTCAGGCTCTTACCCAAGTGTAAAATTCAATCTGGAACATATTCAAAATGACATACAGATTAAAATCGATAAACACCGCCTCTCGCAAATTATTACAAACCTTGTGATAAATTCCATTGACTCAATGAACGGTGACGGAGAAATTGAACTGCGCACTGATATTGTCAAAAAAAGGGAAGTCTGTTATTGTAGAATAAGCGTCAAAGATTCTGGCAAGGGTATCAGCGAGCAGGAAGGCCGTCAAATTTTTACTCCATATTTTACAACTAAAGAATCAGGCACGGGGTTGGGGCTTCCCATTGTTGAGCGAATTGTAACGGATCATGGCGGAACAATCTGGTTTGATTCGGCACATGGTATAGGTACGACGTTTTATATCGATCTGCCGTCAGCTTGAGGAATTATATGCCGTCAATATTAATCATTGATGATGAACCCGGTATCAGAGTAACTCTCGCCTCAATTCTTGAAGATGAAAAATATAAAGTCTTTACGTCGGAAGACGCGCTTGCCGGCATTGAAACGTTAAAACGCGAAGTAATAGATTTAATTTTCCTTGACGTTCTTCTGCCAAAACTTGGCGGCATTAAAGCGCTTGAACAAATACGCAAAGAATGGCCGGTTACTGAAATTATCATGATTTCAGGGCACGCGAGCATTGATATGGCGGTACGCGCCGTCAAACTTGGCGCTTTTGACTTTTTGGAAAAGCCGCTGTCGCTTGAAAAAGTTTTAACGGTCTGCAGAAACGCGCTCGCGATAAAAGATCTTCGCGAAGAAAACAAAACATTAAAAAGGATCAGTAATTTCGCGAGCGAGGATATAATTGGAACGAGCGTTGCGGCGAAAAAAATTAGGGAGACTGTAAAACAGGCGGCGGCAAGCGACGCGCGAATTTTAATCACCGGCGAGAACGGCTCAGGGAAAGAAGTGATTGCGAGGGCGATTCACTCCTGTTCCGCACGCGCCGACAATCCGTTTGTTGACGTAAACTGCGCGGCAATACCGGAGGCTCTGATAGAAAGCGAACTCTTTGGCCATGAAAAAGGCGCTTTCACGGACGCCGTTTCCATGCGCAAGGGGCGATTTGAATTGGCGCACGGCGGAACTCTCTTTCTTGACGAGATCGGCGACATGAGCCTCTCCGCGCAGGCAAAAGTGCTGAGGGTAATTCAAGAACAGAAAATTGAACGCGTAGGCGGAGAAAAAACAATAGAAACCGACGTGCGCATCATAGCGGCGACAAATCAGGATTTGGAAAAAGCCTGTGGCGATGGACGGTTTAGGCAGGATTTATTTTTCAGATTAAATGTAATTCCGATTCACTCCCCTCCCCTGCGGGTAAGAAAGGAAGATATTCCCCATCTGCTTTACCATTTTTTAAAAGATTTAAAAAAAGAGATAACCTTGGAAGGCGAAGCTTTGGAACTGCTTGCAGCTCATGATTGGCCGGGAAATATCAGGGAATTAAAGAATTTAGCCGAACGAATGGCGGTAATGCACCAAGGAAATGTTATAAATGGGGAAGAACTGGGAAAATTGCTCATTATAAAGGGAAAAAAGCCTGAAAATACCGCGCAAACCGGCATGGACCCCGTGATAGCCGCGAACATCTTAGAGCAGAATTACAGTGAGGCCAAAGATAATTTTGAAAAATATTATTTAGAATTCCAACTTTTAAAAAACAATGGTATAATATCAAGGACGGCGGAGGCAATCGGAATTTATCCGAGCAACCTTCACGCTAAAATTAGGAAGTACGGTATTACAACTGCAAAAAATAGGGAGTAATAATAATTATGAAAGAGTTGACGGATCGTCAAAAACAAGTCCTTTCCTTTATCGCTAACTATATTAAAAAGAACTCATACCCTCCAACGATTAGGGAGATTGCGGATCATTTTAAAATTTCGGTAAAAGGGGCGCATGATCACATAACGGCCCTGCGTAAAAAAGGACATTTAAGACAGGCGGATAAAAGGCCAAGGACGATGGGGCTGACCCATTCAAGGCCGGAGGACATGGATTTAATGGAAATCCCCCTTCTTGGAACAGTCGCCGCCGGGGTTCCCATTCTGGCGGAAGAAAATTCTGATGGAAATATTCTGCTTCACCGCTCCATGTTAAAGAAAAACAAAAAATATTTCGCGCTTAAAGTAAAAGGCGATTCAATGACCGGCGTGGGCATTCTGGAAGGCGATACCGCAATTATCGAAAAGCAGAATACCGTCCATAACGGCGAAATTGCCGTAGCCGTGATAGATGAAGCCGTAACGCTAAAGCGGTTTTTCAAGGAAAGCTCAAGAATCAGGTTACAGGCGGAAAATCCCGCATATAAGCCAATTTACAGCAATGATGTAAAAATACTGGGCAGATTATTCACAATAATCAGATCATATTAAAATGGCTGCTGTTTCACCTAACGCATATATTTTTCTGGGTCCTGAACTTGGAAAGAAACAGGACGAGATAGACTTAATAAAACAAAAATTAACAGACGCGGAAACAACGGTTTTTTACGCGGGGGAAACTCCCATAAGCACGATTGCCGATACAATTCAAAATGAAAGCCTTTTTTTTGAAAAACGCCTGATCATTATTAAAAACGCGGAAGTGTTCAAGAAAAAAGATGAGATAGAACTGCTTGTATCCTGCATGGAAAACATTGATCACAACACGACGATTATCCTGCTCTCAGACGAAATAAAACTTGCCGCCGCCATTGATGACGCGGTTCCAAAAAACAATCGAAAAATTTTTTATGAACTGTTTGAAAGGGAAAAAAGCGAATGGCTAAAACAATTTTTCAAGCGGGAAGGCTTTAACATTGATAAGGACTGCATAGCCGTAATTCTGGAAATGGTGGAGAATAATACAGAGGCGTTAAGAAGGGAATGTTCGCGCCTTGTGTATTTTTTACCAAGGGACAAAGGGCAGGGAGAGAGCCAGATTAAAGCGGAAGATATTGAAAAATGGCTTTTCCACAACAGGGAGGAATCGACATTTACGCTTTTTTCCCGTATTGCCGCAGGCGACTTGTCCAAAGCGCTTGAATCGCTTTCCGTTATGTTAGCCGCAAAAGAAAGCGCGCAAAGAATCCTTGCGGGGTTAGCGGGTTGCTTTAGAAAACTCGGCGATTATCTGTCCCTGCTTGAAACAGGAGACGCTAATAACAGCTTTGAATTAAGAAAAATAGGGCTTTCTTCCCCCAAGGCAAAAGACGATTACGCCGCCGCCGCCCGCCGTTACAATGCCGAATCGGCTGAAGCCTGCCTTGCCCTTACGGCGGAATATGACAATTTACTGCGCTCCCCCGTCGGAGTAATGGAAAGAATATTAATGGACAGGTTAATTTTAAAAATTATATCAGTTTAATACAGTCATCAATATTTTTTACGGCTTCATCAAATTCACTGTGCAATAAAAATTCGGATAAAACGCCAAGATGCTCATCAACCGGCTGTGACCATGTTTTCTTTTTTAATTCGGTAAGAATACTCTTAGCGGTCTTTTTATTATACTCGCCGCATGCGGCGCGAATTTCCAGTAATTTTTCTTTTAATTGTGAATAATCGCCATAGCCTTCTTTTTGAACTTTTTGTCCCTTTTCTTCAAATGCGCTAATTACGGCATATAGTGAATTTAGGAATAACGGAAGCTCTTCCATAACCAGTTTCATATCGTTATCACGTCCGTCTTGTTCCAATTTTAACGCCGCTTCTGAAAGTTCCTTTTCACCAACATTGGCAAGGGCGCTCTTCATGGCATGAACATTAATTATTAACATGGAAACATCGTCAACCCTTCTGCACTTGTTTATATAGATTGATTCCAATATTTTAACCGCTTTTTTTGCGTCACGGATAAAGAATTCCGCCAACTGCGAATCTATTGAATTCTTGTTTGTTTTATTGTTTACCATCTCTTTTTGTTTGCGTGCGGTTTCAACGACTTCGATTGGGTATTTATCGCGGATTAATTTATTAAGAGTCATATTTAACTGGCGGGTATCAATCGGTTTGGAAATAAAATCATCAAAGCCGTTTTTTAGGAACATTTCCGAATGTCCCGCAAGGGCATTTGCCGTTAACGCCACTATCGGTTTTTTATATCCCAAATCGCGGATTACTTTTGTCGCTTCAATGCCGTCCATTCCCGGCATCATGTGATCCATAAAAATAACGTCGTAATCGCATTTATTCCTAATTTTGTCTACCGCCTCAAAACCGCTTACCGCCGTATCAATTGAAAGATCATAAGACGCCATTAAGCCCCTTGCGACATAAAGATTTGATTCCACGTCATCAACGATTAAAACACGGCCGTATGGCATATATTCGCGCTTTATCTGCAAGTTTCGTATTTTTTGTTCATTAACAACGTTAAGCTGCATCAAATTATCCGCCATTTCTTTGCCAATTGGATCACGATTCGCACATTTTTGAGGCAGGCTTACCGTAAACACGGAGCCTACTTTCGGCGTACTTTTAATATCAATATTCCCGTTCATCATCTGCAAAAGATTGCGCGTAATGCTCATGCCAAGACCGGTCCCTTCCGTCGTTCTGTTCGCTTCCATGTTAAACCGGGAATAATCGCTTCCCAATTTACGCACCTGCTCAGGCGTCATACCCTGCCCCGTATCACTGACGCTTAAAACAAGCGTTACATTGTCACTTTCCTCAAACACGGATGAAACGCTAAGACTTATCGAACCTTCATGCGTATATTTATACGCGTTAGAAAGCAGGTTGTTTAAAATTTGTTTTATTCTAAGTTCATCGCCAATTAGCATAACGGGAATGTTTTCATCTATCTCCAATTTAAATTCGATGGGTTTGCTTTCATAACGCATCATGTTCAGTTGAACGGTGTCATGAACAAGGCTCGCAATATCATATTGAACCGACATTAATTCAAGTTTTCCGGCTTCAATCTTTGAAAGATCCAGTATGTCGTTAATTATTCCAAGCAGAAGATCGGCGGAATTATAAATCCTTTCAAGAGCTTCCTTCGTCGCCCTTGGCAGAGATTCATCCTGAAGCTGAATTTCCGTAATACCCAAAATCGCATTCATGGGCGTGCGAATTTCATGGCTCATCTTCGCCAAGAAATCACTCTTTGCCTTACTGCTTTCCAAGGCAATTTCAGCTTTACGCATTTCAGCTATCATCGCCCTCTGCTCACGAAGATCCCTAATATATTCCGTAACTGTAAATTCATCCTTATGCTTAACCCGAATACAAATTACTTCTACGGGCAACAGTTCCCCGTTTGTTTTTTGATGTGTCCATTCAAAACGGCTATAACCTTCCCTAAGGGCTTTACCGACAAGATCAACGCCTTTTTCCTTTGACATAGCGCCGTCAGGTTGATATTCGGGAGAAAGAAATAAAAAATTATTAAGAAAATCCTGCTTATCCTTCATCTCAAACATTTTTACCGCTTCCTGATTACAATCTATAAGATTTAGATTTTTATCCCAAAAAACCACGCTGAAAGGTGCGGCATCAATCATTATCTGGGTGCGTTCATCAGCCTCGCGCATTTTCATTATCTGGTTATTGCGGTTTACGGCGGAACTCATCATAAGCCCTGCCGATCTTAATATGCTTATTTCATCATTTGAAAAAGTACGTTCATTGCGGCAGTCATCTATGGTAAAAAAACCCCAAAAATCGCCTTCAAGAAACATTGGGATTATTACGATAGATTTCATCCCGTAATTGCCTAAAAAATCCCGATCTTCTTCAGGTAATTCAGATAACGGACTGTTTATATAATTACCTTTTAGAAATAAATCTACCCAATCTTTCTTCGCGCTGTGCGGAAATTGCAAACCGTGCTGAACCTGTATGTGATTTTTGCCGTAATCGCTAAGCCATCCGTACCTAAAAACAAAGTACTTCTCGCCGTCGATTATTTCATTGCACCAAATTTGAACACGATCAACATCCAGACGGCAACCTACAAGATCAAAACTTTTTAATAATGTTGTTTTAAATGGAACATTTTCATTGCTTGACAACAGGATGGCAGCGGCGGAGTTCACCGTATCAAGTAAACGCGTCTGTTTTTTTAAATCATTTTCATTGTCAAAAGACATTAAATATGCGCCTTTGCCTCTTTAAAAAGATCCCTTACTTCAAAAAAAACCTCAGCTATTTTTGGATCGTAATGAGTACCGGCATTTTCCATAATAATGCTAACGGCTTCTTCGTCTGTAAAAGCACTTTTATACGGACGCTCTGAAACAAGAGCGTCATACACGTCAACAATCGCCATAATGCGCCCTTGCAGGGGAATTTCTTCCCCCTTAAGCCCATTAGGATAACCTTTTCCGTCCCAGCGTTCATGATGACTTCCGGCAAATAATCTTGCGTTACGCAAGAAATCGCCTTCTCCCGTTTGAGCGATAATTTTATCTATTATCCGCTCACCTTCTTCGGCGTGGGTTTTCATAATATCGTATTCATCGTCCGTAAGTTTGCCGGGTTTATTTACAATTAAATCAGTAATGGAGATTTTACCCAAATCATGCATACGCGCCGAAGAAATCATTTTTTCAATGTCCCAATCTGAAATAATTTCCGAATAAATCTTGCGTTCCTTCATTGCGTTAATTAATATCTTGATATACGCCGAAGTTCGTTCAATATGTCCGCCTGTCCCCTTGTCTCTGCTTTCGACAATATTTGCCAAAACCGAAACTATGCTGTTTTGCAACCTGTTTAACTGCGCCGTCCTTTCGCGGATTAATTCATCAATATCAAGATGCGTTTTAATACGATTTAACAGCACAGGCGCGGAAAAAGGTTTTGTTATGAAATCTACAGCCCCCATTTCAAACCCGTGTACTTCCACTTCGGCATCGGTGCGGCCAGTTAAAAACACAACGGGTATATTTGCCCATACGCTTTCAGATTTTAACCTACCAAGGGCTTCAAATCCGTCCATTTCCGGCATTTCTATGTCTAAAAGGATGAGATCAGGTTTTATTTTCTCTAAAAGAGAGAACATTTTAGCCGCTGAAGGCATTGTCATAACCCGATAATGCTTATCCAGAGCCTCTTCAGCCATTGACAGGTTAGTATCGCTATCGTCTACGACAAAAATCGTTTTCATTATAAATATAATCCCACTATAAATATAGTATAAATTTATGTATTAAGCAAAAAAAAAAGCATTTTTTGCATATTAAGCCTAACAATCGTAAAAAAATGACAAAAAGTGAGGTATTATTTATAGTGACTGTAGAAGATTAAGACAGGCTTCCATAATTTGTAATAAGCAATTCGCTTATTTTTCCACGTCCTGCGGCATTACAGTTTACCGCCCTATTTGCGGAAACTTTAAAAAAATTATAACCGCGATACGCCTTTTCAAAAAAAGTATCATTAGGATTTATATTTTTTGGATCGGAATTTGACAGCATAAGTTTTGCCCCTCTTTCCCTATCCAATTTTTGGAAGAAAACCGCCAATTCCATTTGTTGTTTATCCGTCCATTCCGCGCTTGTATATGTTGTAAAATTTGACGTTTGCGTTAAAGGGCGATAAGGGGGATCAAAATATACGAAAGTTTTGCCGTCAACTTTATTATAGCAATTTGAATATTCCGCCTGAACAATTTCGGCGTTTTGCAATGCGGCTGAAACCGCCTTGATGTTGTCAGGATCAAAAATATTTATAGTTTTATATTTCCCAAAAGGAACATTAAATTCCCCTTTTGAATTAACCCTGAAAAGTCCGTTAAAGCAAGTTTTATTTAAAAAAATAAATTGCGCCGCCCTTGGTATCCAGTTTTCCGCCAGTTTTTTATAATTTATCTCAAAACGCTGTTCGTTAAAATGTTTACGGAAAGAAAAAAACAATTCATTATGTTTATCAATTTCTGTTTTATCATAAAGTCTTTGATATTGTTCCAGAAAATCAAGCAAATCGTCATGTTTTCTTTGTATTATATTATATGTTAAAACAAGATCGCGGTTTAAATCCGACAGATACGCGTTTTTTATTTTATATTTACCTAAAATGGAAAAATACGACGCCCCACCGCCAAGAAACGGTTCAACATAATTATTAATTGCGCCTTTTTTTAACTCGTCCGGGTAATAATGTTCAAATTGCCCCAAAAGCCGACTTTTGCCGCCAACCCATTTTACAAATGGTTTCGCCATGTCCACTTTGGTTTATTTATTTTTTAGTAAATATTATTACGCCGCCATTTGTATCCGTTAGTATTAGGGTATTAGCATCTATAGAATATGGAAATGATGTTGTTGATGAAACCAAAGTATTAATAAAATTATTAATGTCCCTATCCGAAAAACCTAATTTTACCAGGCTTGGTTTGACCGCTATTATAAATTCATTGATTGTATACCATTTTGAATCAAGTTTTATGCCAATATCATTAAATATTACATTCATAAAATCACCATGAATATGAGTGGAGGTACGTATAAAATTACCATTACTTGTAGTATAAGTACCTTTTTCATTTAGTAATCCATTTGCGGATATTTCAAAATTTCCATTATTGAATCTATATTCAATTGTTAATTCTTCTATAACCGCTACCCATCTTCCATTTAACCGATTGTCTGTCTGGGCAGAAAGTGACCCAATACTAATAAATGTAAAAAATAATGCTATTAAAAAAAACCTCAATTTTACCATGTTTTTCTCCATATAAAATGAAATATTTAATTTCAATACTTATTTATACAGTAAATATTAAACATTGTCAATTGTTTTATTAATTATCTGGGTAGTCTATGCCTTACATAATGAATATTGTTAAATAGACAAATCTAATACTATAATATTAATATGAGTACGGTTAGAAACAGTAAAACCAAAACATTCGGCATTTTAACTTCGGGTGGGGATTGTCCCGGACTGAATGCCGCGATACGTGGCGTTTGTCGGGCGGCGCATGATCGTTATGGCATGAAAATTATCGGCATAGCCGACGGTTTCCGCGGTCTTATCAGTGGAAATGTCCACCAGCTTAATCCAAGTGACTTTTCGGGGATATTGACAAGGGGCGGAACTATCCTCGGATCAAGCAGGGAAAAGCCGTTCAAACACGCAAAGGGTGATGAAGAGGTTGCCGACGACAAGGTGGAGGCTATTAAAGATACTTACCGCAAGCATGATCTTGACTGTTTGGTCGTATTGGGCGGCAACGGAACCAATACTACGGGCTACCGTCTTTCACAGGAAGGGCTTAATGTTATCGGCCTCCCCAAAACAATCGACAATGACATTGTAGGCACTGACCGCACATTTGGTTTTGATTCCGCGCTGACTATTTGTACTGATGCCATTGACCGTTTACATTCCACCGCGCAGAGCCACAGCAGAGTGATTGTGATTGAAGTGATGGGGCATAAGGCCGGTTGGCTTGCCCTGTACGCGGGAGTTGCAGGCGGCGGCGATGTTATTTTATTACCGGAGATTCCCTACGATGTAAAAGCCATCGGCAAACATCTTGAAGATAGGGCAAAATCAGGCAAGACTTTTTCCATTGTCGTTATTGCCGAGGGAGCGCTCTCAACAGAAGAAGCAAAAATGGACAAACACGAACTAAAAAAGTACCACGCCGAAAACGGCCCTTCGGCTGCCTATCGCGTTGCAAAAGAGATTGAGAATGAAACCGGCATGGAAACCCGCGCCACCGTTCTGGGCTATGTACAGCGCGGAGGTACTCCAAGCGCGGCAGACCGTATTCTTGCCACAAGCCTTGGCACTATGGCGGCAGACATCCTCGCCAGAGGTGAATATGGCCACATGGTCGCTCTTGACGGAGACAAAATTACCACGGTAAGTTTGAGCATCCCCGAATCTAAAGTAAAACCCGTACCGGAAGGTCACTACATGATCGATACGGCCATTGCCGTGGGAACTTGTATGGGGATTGAATAAGTTTGATTAAGGATCATTTGAAAGGAGGGTCACATGTCATTATTAGATTTTACAATCAGAATCGCGGCATCGGCGTTATTTGGATTTTTAATCGGGTTTGAAAGACAACTGACAGGTCATCCCGCAGGAATCCGTACTAACGTGCTTGTCAGTTTAGGTTCGTGCATATTTGTCATATTATCTTTTATCATAGCCACGCCTGATCAGACAAG
>Ga0268262_10005177_pt1 | contig 13039 bp, 7 predicted proteins | sample TergutNc150P3_FD_190354 | JGI IMG/M metagenome (GOLD analysis project Ga0268262, IMG submission 190354) | Nasutitermes corniger P3 segment gut microbial community from laboratory colony in Florida, USA - Nc150 P3 (SPAdes) (version 2) | ecosystem: Host-associated > Arthropoda: Insects > Digestive... | reverse complement strand
TGATTCGGTTGTTTTTAACAGCGACTGCGCCGCTATTCTTCCAACGACAAGAATAAATTTGGGTTTCAGCAAAATAATCTGATGTTCAAGAAAATGCGCGCAGGCGGCTGTTTCTTCGGGGTAGGGGTCTCGGTTAAACGGCGGTCTGCATTTTACAACATTGGCTATAAAACAATTTGTCTTGCGCGAAAGACCGATAGAGTCCAACATCTTGTCCAAAAGCTGACCGGCTCTGCCGACAAAGGGTCGCCCGTGATGATCTTCATCTTCGCCGGGAGCTTCGCCTATAACCATTACAAGCGGCTGTAAAACTCCCTCTCCGGGAACGGCGTTCGTTCTTTTTTCCCAAAGCTGACAATTTCTGCAAACAAGAATTTTTTCCGCTATTTGTTCCACGTTATCAAAAGCGCCGCCGCTGTCAATCCGCTCTTTCGGCTCATCATCGTTAAATAGATATTCTTTGGCTTCGGTTTTGTATCCGCCAGACAGATGATCAGAGGCAATATCAAGAAAATTGGCAATTTTTTGTTTATCAATTTTAGTCATGGTTTGATTGATTTCAATAATAACGGCTCATTATTATAAAAACAAGGTGTTTTGTTGGGAGTGGGGAGGGAGTAGGGAGTGGGGAGTAGGGATGTTGTTTGAAATCAATATATTTTAACAACATGTCCGGCTTAAGAACAGAGCATTTTTCCATGTTTTCTGCAATATTCCCCGTTTTTCGCGCTTTTCCCTCTTCCCCACTCCCCACTCCCAACTCCCTACTCCCCACTCCCCCCTCTCTAATTTTTTGCCATTTTTAAAAAATTTACTTGTAACTTTATCATTTTATGCTATAATATAAACATCAGCTAAGAAACAGCAGTAATGGGCTAAATTATAGTAAAATATCTATGATTAATGAATAAAAAAAATTGGTTTATTCTTGGCAATAAGGTGTTTTATGACGCGGACGGTACAGCCTCGTTCCTTGGTCTTCGTAAATGAATTAGACCATAACATGAAAAATAAGCCTGCCCCAAAATTGGAAGACAATTTATGTCTTCTGCTTTCAATTTGCGACAGTTTGGACAATCTTTGCGAAAATTTAAACAGACTAAAATTTGCAATACAAGGAAAAAATATAGAACAAATCCTTTATAAAACTGGAGAAACGAGATGAAAATTAAATTCAAATTGAGTCTCATTGTAATCGCCATTGTGGTGGTTGTGGCTGGGGGTATTACGCTCATTCTGCTGAATCAGGCTAAAAAAATCATTTTAGCGAAGAGTCTTGAGGCTGTCAGTTTTCTGGCTGACACGCAGGCCATGTATTGGGAAGGCAGGGAACAAAGATATTTTGAAGTTTTACGCACGCTGGCGTCCTCGATGGGCGATTTTGACGCGATACCCATCGAAATGCGGCGCGACTTGTTTGACGGCATGCTGTTGTCCTCGCTGGAGGATCAGCCTAACTTTATGCGTATAGCCGCGATTTTTAAACCCAACATTCTTGACGGGCAGGACTCCCGCCACATAGGCAGGCGGGGATCGACCGCCACAGGGCAGTACGCGATGACATGGGGCAGGGACACGGGCGAAATTATCGCCACGCCGAACTTAAATGTCGCGGAAACGATGGCCCATATAACCGGCCCGAACGCGCACAAGGAACGGGTGGAGGATCCACAGCCCTTTACAATACTGGGAAAACCGTCATTCGTTTTCAGGCTGGGGGCTCCCATTATTGACGATGACAATAACGAGGTAGTCGGGATGGTAACCTGTCTTTTAAGCATTGAAGGGGCTCAGCCCAGAGTGGAACAGACCGTTAAAGAGAGCGAAGGGATTGTCGCCATGTCCATTTACACCAACACCGGGTTTATAATCGCAAACCTAGTGCCCGCCCGCATAGGCAAGAAGCTGATCGACGCGGAAACGGTATACGGCAAATATATCCAAGAAGCTAACGACGCAGTAATTAAAGGGCAGGAAAAACAGTTTCCAAAATTATATTCGCAAACATTGAAAACATACGTGTCAATTGACTTAATGCCCTTTGATGTCGGAAATGATACCGGCGTAACGTGGACAATAATGCTGGCGGCGGAGGATGATTACGTTTTAAGAGAAATAAATAAAATTACAGGCTTTGTTACCGTTTTATCGGCGGTAGCCCTTATAATGGCGGCGTTAGTTGTATATTTTACGATGGACTTTACTTTAAAACCAATCATTCACGTCTCCGAAACTCTCAAAGACATATCCGAAGGCGAGGGCGATTTAACGCGCCACATTGACGTCAATACCAAAGACGAAATCGGCGACCTCTCCCATTACTTCAATAAAACTCTCAGTAAAATCAAAGACCTTATTGTATTAATCAAGCAGGAAACGACAGACCTTAACGCCATTGGCAATGACCTTGCAAGCAATATGTCCGAGACAGCGGCGGCGGTAAATGAAATTAACGCAAACATCCAAAGCATAAAAGGCAGGGTTCTAAACCAGAGCGCGAGCGTTACCGAAACTAACGCGACAATGGAACAGGTTATCGCCAACATCAACAAACTCAACGGCCATGTTGAGAATCAGAGCCAAAACGTTTCACAAGCTTCCTCCGCCATCGAAGAAATGGTGGCGAATATCAGTTCAGTTACGACCACGCTTGTAAACAACGTCAAAAACGTTGACACTTTAAAAGACGCTTCAGAAGTGGGGCGCGGCGGACTGCAGGAAGTTGCGACGGACATTCAGGAAATAGCCCGCGAATCAGAAGGTTTGCTGGAAATTAACGCCGTAATGGAAAACATCGCAAGCCAGACCAACCTGCTTTCGATGAACGCCGCGATTGAAGCCGCGCACGCCGGGGAAGCCGGCAAAGGTTTCGCCGTTGTCGCCGATGAAATCCGCAAATTGGCGGAAAGTTCCAGCGAACAGTCAAAGACAATCGGCAACGTATTAAAGAAGATAAAAGAGTCGATAGACAAGATAACCAAATCCACCGAAAACGTCCTTAACAAATTCGAGGCGATTGACTCGGGCGTAAAAACGGTGTCCCAGCAGGAAGAAAATATCCGCAACGCCATGGAGGAGCAGGGCGAAGGAAGCAAACAAGTCCTTCAAAGCGCGAGCAGTTTGAACGAACTGACAATGCAGGTAAAAAGAGGCTCCGAAGAAATGCTTAACGGCAGTAAGGAAGTAATGACGGAAAGCCGGAACCTTGAAAGGGTAACGCAGGAGATAACCAGCGGCATGAACGAAATGGCTTCAGGCGCGGAACAGATAAACACGGCAGTACACCATGTCAACGAAATAAGCGACAAAAACCGCGAAGGTTTAAACAAATTACTGCACGAAGTTTCACGCTTCAAAGTGGAATAGCGGTAATCCGCTGAAATTTTGATAAAACGCGGCGGTTTCCATCGCCGTGTTTTTTTTGTTTCACGCAAAGCTAGGAGGATATTATGCTTTTTCCCGGGATAAAAAAACTTGGAAAGGAATTGAATCTAAAAAGAACTGACTCTGAAGTTGTCGGTTTGATAAAAAATTGTTTTGTCAAAATGTATGACGGGCGTAATATGAAAATTCTTGAATTGTACGTTCCGGAAATGGACGATGATGACAAAAATAATATAATAAAAAAACTTGAAGCAAGAAAAATAAAAAAATATGAATGGGTTTCTTCAGGCGTAAAAATAATATTTATCGAGACGGTCGTCCCATATTCAATAAAGAAAATAAAGGAACTGCTGGATGAACTTGTTAATTATTTTAACAATAAATATCCCGCGCAGAAACCGAAATGCCAGCATTGCGGACAGCAAAATGAAACGGACATATACTGTATCAATGACGCGTCTTTGCTGATTTGTAATGACTGTTATAACAAAGCTGAAAGAGCCGCGCAAAATGAAAACATGGAACAAAATAACATTAAAGGGAATTATTTATTTGGATTTATCGGCGCGTTATTATTCGCGGTTCCCGGAATCCTTTTAACGGTTTTATTTCTTGTCTATTTAAACCGTCTGGCGGCCGTCTCGGCGGTAGCGTATATTTCTTTGGGAATAATAGGGTATGTAAAATTTAAAGGCAAAAAATCGCCTGCCGGCGCGGTTATTGTCATAATTGCCGCGTTATTAATGGTGGGCGTCGGAGTAATAGCGGCATACGCCGTTTTAATATTTAAAGAATTAAAAGAGATAAATTTTGACTCTTTAATATTTTTGTTTAAAGTGCCGGAAATACAAAAAGAGCTTGTAACAAATTTAATTCTCTCATATATTGTTTCCAGTATGTTTATATTTTTTAAATTTTATCAAATATTTAAGGAATGGAAAAATAAAAAATCAATACAGAAACCAAGAGAAATATTATAATACTAATCGTTGTAAACAAGCCAATCTCTCGGACAATAACCCTTAACTACTGTTTCCTCTTATAATCATGTAGTTAAGCAAATCCCTTTTGGTTCGAATTTGTTCGTGTGGTTCGTGGTTAAAAATTACTGCAACGAATCCTGTATCCTGTAAAAATTCTCCATCGCCTGAAATTTCTCGCGCACTTTCTGCAAAAGTTCAAGCTCGCGGTTAATTGTTTTCGCGTAATTTAAAGCGCCTTTTTCTATCCTGTACGCCTCGTCCTGCCAGAATTGAATCTTTGGAAGGTCTATCCACCTGAAACGCCTGTCATTGGCTTTCTTGTACCAGATAAGGGCTTCGTCCCAGTAATAAAGGGCGGTGCGGTAACAGGTTTCGGCGGTATCAAGGCTTTCAAGATTTTGATCTTTCCACGGGGCGTTGTAAAAGTAAGCGTTGCGCTTGTTCCATTTGTTGCCCAATAACATATATTGTTCTATCAGTTTTATGTTTATGTGCATGTTAAAAAGATAACGGTATTTTTCCCATTGGTCTTCAGTCTCTATTAGCGCGAGGGCGTATAACGGATTACAAAAATCGGCTTTTAACGCCTGTTCGAGCCAGTGGATATTTTCCATCGTGTCGTCGGGATATTGAATGTAATGCAGGTGGAAAAGCCTGTAAAACTGTTCCTTGTAGGTTACATAATACCCGTTTACAGGGATTGCGCAGGACAGCAAAACGAGGGCGGCGGTTATTTTAAAGAGCGTTTTCACTGTATTTTTCACTATATGTTGAATATCGGCATTATAAATGTTAAAGCCAAAAACTTTCAATAAGAATTTTAACGTAAATATCGCCAAAATAAAGGAAAATTCCGGCGGGGAGCGCGCTAATGACAGTGTTTTTTGCTTCAAAGTCTGTTGTTTTCAACGCAATTCGCTGTAAAAAAATGCAATAATCCTGCAAAAATTGATACTTTTAACCGTTTAGTGTGTTATAATATAGTAAAATAATGTCGTTATTTATCGTTAAAAACGGGAAAAAGAGGCTTCCCGACTCGTTTTATATAAAAATTCTCATTTTTCTTGCATTAATGGCGGTTTCTGCCGTTATAATGCATCCGGTACAGCAGGCTTTATCCGTTGAAATGTTAAAAATCCGCTCAGGCTTTATAAAAAAATTGGAAAATATTACTGGAACGACTATCCGCTATTCTTCAATCCGCCCTTCGGTTTCCGGATCGCTCAATGTTAAAAATTTAAACGTGAATAAAGGCGATACTCCTATTTTTACGGTATCGCAAATTAAAATTCATTTTTCATTAATTGAATTATTACTGCGGAAAAAAGCGTTTATACATACTGTTGACATTGAAAAACCGGAGATTAACATAGACACGGAAAAAAACTCGGACTTTTTTGATTTTATTTCGTCAATAATTAACGACGGAAAAAATAACGCCAATAAAGATAATTCTTTACGGTTGGCCGAATTCCTGCCAGTGAACGCCGATTATCAAATCCGGCATTTAAATTTCAGTTTAACCGACAAACAGACAGCTTATAAAATAAACAACATGAACCTGAGCATAAAGGAAAAAGACGGCGGAATAACGCTGTCCGGCAGGTTCAATTCCGAATATAAAAAAACAAACCTTTTTGGCAGGACAATAATCATAAACGCCGATTCTGGAATTAACGGGGTATGCTCGTCAAATTTGGACAAGGCGAGCGCGGAATTTTCCGTATATGACCTGTACTGTTCCTCGCAGGATGAAATAAAAAAAACGTCTTCGTTTTTTAAGCCGGTTTCCAATAACAGCGCGAAACTAAAAAGGCTTTTTAATTTGCATCCTTTTCAAACCGCGCTTTCCTATGACAACGGCGTCGTCAGCGTGAAACCTAACGAAGAAAATAAATTTAACAATTATAATTTCAGCTATAATTCGGAATCAGGAAAACTGCAGGCAGAAGTAAAACTTAATAATTTTAAACCGGAAAGCGCGATTAATTTTTCAGACGAGTTAAAAAGCGTAAAAGACGTTCTTTCTATGCAGATAACGGGAGCTTCGTCTTTTGTTTATGACAAAAAATCCGTTAATTACAGCGTAAACATGAAAGGCGGCGGTAATCCGCCGTCATTAAATAATAATTCTTTTGCCATCGACGTTTACGGGAATGAAAAAGAAATAAACGTAAATGATTCTTATATAAAATCCGCGAATTCGTCAAACGAGCTGTTTTTCGGAACAATCGGGCTTTCAGGCAGTCTGAAATTTCAGCCGCTCGAACCGCGCGGAACGGTTTATTTTGACGCTTTCAGCCTGTCAGGAAAAGAAAACGTAGACGCCACGCTCAACGTTTCAAACAGAAACGGGAATGTTATAATTTCAGGCGGCAATATTGAGGCCGCCCAAACGGTGATAAGCGAATTGTCAATTAACATATATCCCGTAAAAAAGGGAGTGGAAATTGAATCTTCGTGTTATTTCGCCGAAGGGGGAGCGGTTTTTATTGACGCCGTTTACAGCGGAAATCCAGAAGAAATTGAAGCTTCACTCGCCATGAACTCATTGTCCTTGTTTGAAATAACGGAAATTTTCCGCCCGTTCTCCGAATCTTTAAGCGTCCCCGCCGTAATAAGCAGGGGAATTTTAAAAAAATCGTCGATAAACGCTGAAATCTTCTTTTCAACCGATTTTAAAAACATTACGTATAACGCCCCTAATATTATTTTTAATTCAGGGGATTCAAACGCAAAATTATCGTTATCGGGAACTGACAGGCATGTTACGTTAAGCGAAGGCGTATTTTCCAATAAGGGAAACAAGGAAAATGAAGTTGTATTTGCGGCAAATATTGATTTCTCAAACCCGATGGAATTATCCTTTTTGTTAAACGCCGGCTATCATGACATGACATGGCGCACGGAAGGGCAGATTTTAGACAGGACTACGCTGATTATAAGGGACCCGAACGGTTTCCACGCTTACGGAAACATATCGGGTAACGGGGCTTTTTCAGGTTACGTTGAAGGGGTTAATTACCCGATATTGGCGAATTCACAGACGGTTTACCTGAATTTTTATTCGTCATTGCGTTACAATTCTCCTGATTTTTGGCAGCTTGAATTGAATAATCTTTCGGCGCGGAACGCGAATGACGCTGAAAGGCGGGATTTCTTAAAAATTTCCGGCATGGCGGACCAAGACGGGGCTAAGTTCAGGGAAATATCATACGTTGACAATTCAGGCGCGCTCTTTGGAAGCGCGGATTTTTCATGGGATTCTGATTTTTCATATATGGATTTTATTTTTAACGTAACGGACGGAAACGAAGCGGGCGAATATTATTACGCCGAAGGGTCGTTAAAAGATGAAAACGTCAACGTAAATCTTTCCGTGTCTGACATGAGGCTGAACCGTTTTATTGGCAAAAACAACCCGACGCTTGTCAGCGCGGACGCGGCAATTTCATGGAATTCCATAAATTCATTTAACGCTAAAATAAACCTTACGTCACTGCGCGCAAAAATACGCGATAACGCTTTTTACGCGGCGATGAACGTAAACGTTTCAAATGACGAATTGTACGTTTTAAATTCAAGGCTGGATTATTTAGGGATAAAAACGACACTGTCAAATTTAAGGTTTAATATCGCCGAAGGAACCGCGAGAGTTAACTCCGGTATTCAGGGCGTTTACCACGAAAAAAACGTTAACGGGAATTTTGAAATTAACGCAAATTTCGCAAGCGTAAATTCATGGCTTGACTTAGGGCAAATTTTTACTGATTTTAACGGGGAACTGGCAATTGATAATTTTTCATTCGGAGACATAAAAGACGAAAAAATCGGGTTTGTTTTTAAAAGCAGTCAGGGGGCGGTGTCGCTGAAAGGCGGAAAAAAAGACATGATAAGGTTCGAACTGGACAAAAGCGGCGTATTTTTTGCCGGATTGTCCGCCCCGATGCCAATTCACGGCAATCTTGTAGGAACGTATAAAGACGGAATAATAGACGCGCAGACCAATTATTTCTTTATTGATTTGGCGGAAATATATAACATTTTTTCAGTTAAAAAGGATTTTCTTATTTCTGGCGGATATGTCGCGGGAAAAGCGCAGTTTAAAGGGCCGTTTTGGAATCCTGAATTTTACGGGACTGTAAAAGCGGAAAGCCTCCGTTTTATGGTTCCAAATTTTATAAAAGAAGAAATAAGAGCCGCGCCCTTTGACGTTCTTGCCGAAGGATATGACATGACTTTTGGGCCGGTGGATGTGTTATCAGGCGGCGGAAACGGGACGGTAAAAGGATGGTTTGTTTTTGAAAACTGGTCGCCCGTGAACATCGGCCTTGACATTTTAATTCCGCGTGAATATCCGGTTCCATACGGCGTTAACATAGCGAACTTTACCGCGAACGGAAGCGCCTGCGGCAGTATTAACATGGTTATAGACGTAAGCAACAAGTCAATGGAAATGAAAGGGGACATCTTTTCCAATGAATCGGAACTTGGGCTTAATTTGGAAAATATTACGGCGAACATTGAAACGGATAATCCTTCCGATTCCGCGTTCAACACGCTTGTGAACCTGAAAATAACCGCCGGTTCCAAAGTGGAATTTATCTGGCCAACCGCAAGCCCGATTATAAGGGCGACGCCGGAAATGGGAAGCGTTATTTTAATTTCAACGGACACGGGTTTGGGGCAGTATTCAATGGACGGAAACATAAAAATTCGTTCGGGAGAGTTGTTTTATTTTGACAGAAATTTTTATATCCGGCAGGGAAGCATCGTTTTAAAGGAAAATGAAACTAAATTTGATCCCAGAATCAACGCAAAAGCTGAAATTCGGGACAGAAACGAGACAGGACCCGTAACAATATCAATGATTATTGAAAACCAGCCGTTATTTGGGTTTGAACCCCGTTTTGAAGCGACTCCCGGCATGACACAGCTTGAAATTTATTCGATTTTAGGGCAGAATTTTAACATTGTTCAGGGAGAAGGAAACAATGAAGACATGCAGCGGTTATTGATAACGTCAACAACTGATCTTGCGACGCAGCTTATTGCAAGTTCTGATCTTATGTCACAGCTTGTATTTATGCGTCAAATTGAAAGGCGGATAAGGAATACTACAGGGCTTGACATGTTCAGCGTTAGAACTCATTTTGTGCAAAACATCATAGTTACCGGCGCTTCAGGCATGTTCCTGAATTCAGGGCAAAATAGCAACGCTGTTGACAGAAACAGTTTTGGCAATTATTTTGATAAGACGAGTGTTTTTATAGGCAAATACATAGGGCAGGATTTGTTTTTTCAAGGGATGGCTACGTTAAGGCATGATGAAAAAAGCCAAATATTGGGGGGGGTAAGAATAGAGCCGGATATTGGAATCGAATTGCAAAGTCCTTTTTTGAATATCCGATGGGATTTTTCCCTTGATTTTTTCCCCTATCATCCGGAAAACTGGCTGACGGGCAACTCAATTACTCTAAGCTGGAGTAAGTCATTTTAGGAGTTTTGATGAGATTTAGAGTATTTGTTTTTTTATTTTTCATAACGTCAACTTTTTGTTTTTCTCAAGGATTTGACGCGGAATCCCAACATCCGGCTGACGAGTGGTATCAGGGGAAGCCGATAAGGGACATTGTTTTCAGCGGTTTAAAAAACATATCGTCATCTGAACTTGACGCGCTGATGAACCCGTATAAAGGGCGCATTTTTAACGACGCGGTTTTTCTTGAAATACAGGGGAAGTTATACGCCCTTGAATATTTTGAACATTTAGAGCCGTCTATTTACCGTTATAACCAGTCCGGAAACGAAGCGATTATAAGGTTTTCAGTAGTTGAACGCCCGGTTATAGGGCGGATTAACTTTGTCGGAAACGCAGGGCTCAGGCGAAATGAACTGCTTGACATAATAAACATAAAAACGGGCGACATATACAATCAGGCGAAAATCAGGGTAGCCGTTGAAGCGATAAAGACCAAATACATAGAAAAAGGCTACCCTAACGTAATAGTCGCTTCTTCCGATTCCCGTTCCAGCGATTCAAACATAAATCTTGTTTTTCAAATAACCGAGAACGACAAGATTTCAATATCAAAAATAGAATTTCAAGGCAACTCAAGATTTACAAATAACGCTTTAAAAGGACAGCTTTCGTTAAAAGCGAAATCGCTTTTAAATGACGGAGCTTTTCAGGAAGCGAAACTTATCGCTGACAGGGAAGCGGTCGTAAAATATTACCGCGACAGGGGATACATAGACGCCGCCGTAAGGGACGTTACCCGGACCGTAATTGACGACGGAAAGGGCGCGAATTTGCTCCTTACTTTTATGATAGACGAAGGAAGCGAATTCAGGTTTGCCGGAGTAACATTTGAAGGCAATGTTATTTTTTCGACGGAACAGTTAAACAAACTTATAACGTCCAAAAAAGGCGAGATTATAAATATGACAAGGCTGGAAATGGATTTGCAGCGCGTCGCCGATCTTTATTTTGAAAACGGCTATATTTTTAACTCAATAACAAGAGCGCCCGTTAGAAACCTTCAGACAAACGAGATTTCATTTCACGTAACGATAATAGAAAGAAGCAGGGCGTACATCGAAAACATCGTCGTTGTTGGAAATAATAAAACCAGAACCAGCGTCATTCTAAGGGAAATTCCAATGGAGCCGGGCGACGTTTTTTCCAAAGTGAAAATTATGGACGCCATGCGCAACCTTTATAACCTTCAATTTTTTTCCATGGTTATGCCGGACACGCTTCCGGGAAGCTCTGAAAATTTAATGGAGCTTGTTTTTTCAGTGGAAGAACAGCCTACTACTGACATTCAGTTCGGCTTTACTTTTTCAGGCAGCGCGGACCCCGACACCTTTCCGATATCGGGGCTTTTAAAATGGAATGACCGTAATATTGCGGGAACCGGAAATGAATTGGGCGCGGAGTTAAATTCGTCCATCAGGGATTCCACCACATTTTCTGTAAACTATTTGCACAGATGGGTTTTAGGGCTTCCTCTTTCGCTGGGTATGGATTTATCGGGAAATTATTCAAGAAAATTCGCCACTATGGACAACCAGCCGCCTTTCTTTAACGGCGATGAGCCTTACGCCTTCCCCGACGGCTTTTCGTCTTATCAGGAATATATAGCCAACAGCAAAACGCCGACAAAGGATTACCTTTTGAATTACGAACAGTGGTATATATCATTAGGTTTTTCTACAGGATACCGGTGGACTACCTTTTTAGGCATTTTTGGAATAAGCGGCGGAATGAGGTTCGGCATGATTAACAATTTATACGACGCGGAATTATTCAGGCCTTTTGATCCGGCGTTAAGGGACGGCAATAACACGTGGACGCCTAAAAATTCATTTTGGATATCGCTCTCGCTTGACCAGCGCGATATTTTTTATGATCCGTCAAGAGGTTATTATCTGTATGACAGAATGGGATTTTTCGGCATATTAGAAGAAGAAAGGGAACATTACATCCGCAATGACGCGAAAATCCAATATTTCTTGACATTGCTTAACATCCCTGTTACTGAAAAATGGAATTTTAAAAGCGTTCTCGGTTTTCATGCCGGACTTTCAACAATATTCAGACAGCCGGGAAGAAACGCGCCGGTAATAGAAGAAGTAAACAGGCTGGCGGTAGACGGCATGTTTATAGGCAGGGGGTGGAGCAGTGAATACCGGAATAAAGGATTTTTGCTTTTAGACAGCTGGCTGGAATTGCGGTTCCCTGTCATTAATGGTATACTGGCGTTTGACCTGTTTTTTGATTCCGCCGGCGTAGACAGCCCTATAGGAAGTTATTTTAATTATTTCAATATAGAAAATATGAGGTTCAGCTACGGCGGAGGATTGCGCTTTACATTGCCGCAATTCCCAATCCGATTGAGTTTGGCGAAGCGTTTTAGTATAATAGACAATGAGATTAAGTGGGAAAAGGGAGCCATTCCGGGAATAGATATGGACCTTGTAATGTCTTTTGTTTTATCATATTAGGAGAGGTTATGTTTAAGCGTATTTCATTATTTGTATTTTTAAACGTGATTTTATTTGCCGGCGCATACGCCCAGCAGATTACCCGTTTTGCAGTAGTAGATTTGTCAAAAGTATATACGGCTTTTTTCCGCGACTCGGCGGCTGTAAGGCAATTTGAGGAGAGAAGCGCGAGGGTTCAAAGTGAAATTGACAAATTAACCCGCGAAATTCAGGATTTAAGGTCAAGGTATGCCGACGCGGTGCTTGTCAATAATGACTCGGAAGCTTTAAGGCTTGAAAATTTAATATACAGAAGGTCTGAATTTTTAAAAGAATATTACCAGACAAAAACAGCCGAACTTGACGATCAGAGAAACAAGCTTATGCAGTCAGGATCATTTATGGATCAGATATATGATGAAATACGCTATATCGCGGAAAGCGAAGGGTACACAATGGTGCTGAACATGAAGAACAATCCGAGCATTGTCTGGTACAGCCCTTCAGTCGATATAACGGAAAAACTAATCAAAAATTTGCAGACAAGAAAACGTTAAAAAAAACAATGGACGAGCTAAAAACAAGTCCTATGCTTGAACAGTACAGGCGCATAAAAAAACAACAGGAAGGAAATATATTGTTTTTCCGTCTTGGTGATTTTTATGAAATGTTCGCTCAAGACG
>Ga0268262_10005176_pt1 | contig 13045 bp, 12 predicted proteins | sample TergutNc150P3_FD_190354 | JGI IMG/M metagenome (GOLD analysis project Ga0268262, IMG submission 190354) | Nasutitermes corniger P3 segment gut microbial community from laboratory colony in Florida, USA - Nc150 P3 (SPAdes) (version 2) | ecosystem: Host-associated > Arthropoda: Insects >... | reverse complement strand
CGCGTGGGCAAATGCCAGCCGTTAGGACATGCTTTAATCGCGGTGTTCCAATCGTATAAACGCCCGTACATATTGCAATTATAGTCATCATTTTCATAGCACCAAGATTTTCCAGTTTTATAGTTTAAATTCTCTGTCATCCACAATTGAGAGCCTATTTTAACCGTATTGTATAGTTTTATATCATTTTTCTTTTCGCTGGGTTTAGCTTTAATATTTTGAATGCAGCGAACTGCCAAGTTTGCAGTCCCAAGATCGTTTATTTTATTTATGCTTCCAAAACCGGAATTTACAACTGTATAATAAACTGTGGAATCCACGCTGCTACTGGTGGCAGCCCACCATTTACCCTGAGTGTTCCACCCTATTTTCGCTTTAAGTTTAGCATCGGTTTCGCTCAATTCCTTCTTTAAATCTTCCCACGCGCTTTTGCTAGGCAAACGCCAGCCCGCTGGGCAAGCCTTTTGCACATCTTCAAAATTGTAAAGTTTGGTCTTGTTGTAATTTAAATCCTCTGCCATCCACACACGGCCGCCCAATTTTAGGGTTTTATATTTCTTTTTATCGCGAAAATCTGTGAATGTGCCTTTCATATTGTTTAACGTATTTTGAACCTCTTTAAGGCTTTTAGCGCTATTAGCACTATTAGCGCTATTTGTATTTTTTGCTGCATTCTTTTGAGCAAATGCAAAGCACGCAAAAATTAAAAATAATAAAAATGCAATTTTTTTCATAAAAACACCAGTTGCAGTAAATATAGTAAATGCCTCCACAGTGTTTTCTATATTTAACCCTAGTATGGGACTTTTATTTTTTATAGGCATAGCCACTGCATCTTTAGTGCTGGGATATACTTGTGCAAAACCTGAAAAAGCTTCTTTTGACGGAAAAGAAAATGAGAATAGATACACGATTGAAGACATTCAAAAAACTCAAAATAATGCCAGTACTGTTGATTATGTGCTGCTCTTTGAGGATAATTCACGCAAATGACTTCTATCTAGTTTTTGCCTCTCCATACTCAAAAAATCCCGCTTCCGTATTTGGGCACGAATTTTTAGTGGAAGGGAACGATTCCATTCCAGTTATGTCTTATGCCGCAGTTGATTTTAAAGCCGAAACCAATAATGCTTCTGGTTTGGAAGTGGGGCTTAAAGGCATTTGGGGAAATTTTCAGGCTCGCTATCAGTCTAAGCCTTTGCACGAAACTATTGATAAATATATTTTGGAATCCGATAGAATGCTCGTATTTTTCCCTATAAAATTTTCACCGCAAGAAAAGATTTTGTACAAAGAGGTACTCAATAAAAATTTGGATTCCGTTTTTGTCTATAAATTTTTCAAAGCCAACTGCTCCCACGCTATTTACAAGCTGTTAAGCGAAACCATAGATTCCATGCCCCCATACAGATATATCTTAATGCCTCAGGATTTATATTATACGCTAAAAAAAATAGACTATTTGGGCGAACCATTTTGCGTTGCAAAAAAAAATTCAAAGCCTGTTAGGGTACCATGCAAAATAGATGATATACGCTCATATTTGCGAATAGATTTTGGGGCAAGAAAAGCTGAATCTTATGAAGGAATTCTCTATTTTAGGCCATTTTTTCACAATTATCAGGATAGCCATATTTTTTATGAAGCAGATAACGAACTGGAATTTTTTTCCATAGAGGTAAATTATGATAAGAAGGGTTTTGCTTTAGATAAATTCAACATAGCAAAACTGCGCTCGGTTCCGGCTTCAAAAAATTTATTATCCTTATCTTGGTTTGTTGGCAGCGAATTTAGAATGGAACAGACAAACATTGTGCGGCATGAGCTAGGTTTAGGAAAAACCATTTTTTTTAATAAGGATGATTTTGCTTTTGATTTTTTTGCAAAAGACAGAGTTCAAAACGTTTTTTTGCATAACAGAGAAAATTGGCTGGGTATGGAATTTGTTTTGAGAAACCGCCATTGGAGAAACTGGCGGTGGAATATGGATTTTGAAATTCTTAAAAACTATGCCACCAGAAAATACAATAAGCAATTTGATTTCTGGATGGCTTATGATATTTCCAAGAAAAATTCCCTATTGTGGAAAGAATCTTGGAAGGACAAAGGCTTGATGCTTGAACTGCGGCTTATAAGGTATATAAACCGGTTTTAGTCATCTACCCTTATCATTTCTATGCGGCGGTTCAGTTCGCGGCCTTCGGCGGTTTTGTTATCTGCTATAGGCAAATCTTGACCATAACCAACAGCGCTCATGCGGCTCATTTTTACGCCTTTCAAAGCCAAATAACCAACCACTGCTTTTGCTCTTCTATCAGATAATTCTTTATTTGCTTTGGGGTTGCCCACATTATCTGTGTGTCCCTGAATTTCAATTTTAACCTTTGGATTTGCCAAAAGCTGGTCCGCAACACCGTCTAGGACTTTCTTTGCATTTGGTGTTAAGGTAGCATTTCCGCTGCCAAATGTAACCCCTTGCAAATTGACTCTAGCTTCAATAACAGGAGCTGCCGTTACTTCAACTTCTGCCGTTTCTGTTTGTGTGCCGCCATCACCAACTGCTGTTAATGTATAAACCGTGCTTTCTGTGGGTTTAACCTGCTTTGAACCTTTGAGCTGAACTTTTCCTAGACCTTCTATGCTCACCTCGCTAGCATTTGTAACTTGCCACTTCAAAGTAACTGTTTGCCCAGACTGCACAGATTCTGGATTTGCGCTAAACAAAATGGTGGGAAGAGGGCCTGCTGCTACTTCAACATCTACTGTTGCCGTTTGCGTGCCGCCTTCTCCAAGTGCCGTTAATGTGAAAGTCGTACTTGCGTCTGGCTTGACTTTTTTAGAACCGTTTATGGGAACATCTCCTACGCCTTCTATGCTCACCTTAACGGCATTGGTAACTTGCCATTTTAAGGTGACAAGCTGGCCTTTTTGCACAGCATCGGGTGTTGCGGTAAACACAACTATGGGTGCAGGCCCAGAGCCAATTTCAACATCAACAGTTGAATTTTTGCTGCCACCATCGCCTTTTGCCGTTAATACATAAGTTGTGTTTTCCGTAGGTTTAACTTTTTTAGAACCGCTTATTGGAACGCTTCCCAAGCCTTCTATGCTTACCTCGGTGGCATTGGACACTTGCCAGCTCAATGTTACAGACTGACCTTTTGGTACAACATCTGGAGTTGCAGTAAAGACAATAACCGGTGCATCAGAGGCAGCTTCCGCTACAATACAACCTTTACTCTCTACCGGGCCAGCTTCATAAGGGCACAAATCTATGCCTTTGCATACACGCAAAAATTCACGCTGCCTGCCTGTTTCCGATACCCAAGGATCGCACACGCCATCTTCGTCCGTATCTGGATTGCGATATTCCTCTTCCTCTTTTTCTGGTTCTACGGTAAAAAGCTTAACAGTCAAGCCGCCAAATGCCATATAATTGGGAATAAGCCTTGCACTGTAAGTAGAAACTTTATTATCACCGTGGTTATTTAATTCTAAACCGTCTATGTATTTATTTTTATCTCCAGTAAATATTTGAACGCCCAATTGCAAATCAACTGTTTGGCTCAAATGAAAAGAGGTACCAAAAGATACGGTGGACAAATCTATTTCACCATCTACGTTTTGTGGCCATTTGATTGGCATATCCTTATAATATTCCCCAAAAAACGAAACAAATTTAACAGGAGTCCATTCCAAAGCAGTAGCAATGTTCTGAACATCTGAATATTTAATATCGCCTTTTTTTCCTAGCAACATTCTGTATATATAATTGAGGTGAACCATAAGCGGAATTTCTGCTTGCGTTTTGCCAAAATTAAAAGTTATCGCAGCTCCTAGTTTCATAAAATTATTCTGATTTGAATATGTGGACTGCGAGCCTCCCTTCGCCGATATAGGGTGGTCTGTATCAATTCCGAGGAACATCGGGTCACGAACCCAAGGTCCATAAGAATTCAAACTTTTCGAATTTTCTTTGCCAGTGCTTATGCCAAAGCCCGGCAAAAGCGCAATGGAAAGAGGAAAGCTTTCATTGAAAGGGGCACGCAGTTTTATTGAGATAAACACATCTCCCCATCCACCAGCACTGACATCACTTGCACTACCCCCAGCATCTTTAGTTTTCAGATATTCGCCATATATGGGAATGCTAATGGAAAAATCAAAATAGTTAGAAAGCCCAAGAGATAGGAAAGGATAACCGTTTGCACCTAAATAATCAACTATATCGTCACCTAAAGGTCCATCATAAAACTTTTCATTTTTAATTATGTTCTGGAGACCCGCTCCTTCCATGAGAAAACCGACTCCAAAACGACCGTGCCCAAGAGTTTGAGCACTTTGCGTTTTATGAACACCAAGCTGCCCGTTAAAATTCATATTGCCTTCTCCGGCATGTACAGAAAAAGCCAGCGCTACAAAAAACAAGGCAAAAATTTTGTTTTTTAGGAAATTTGAGGAGTAAATCATGTTTACTAATATAGTAAAAAAATCTCTTAATTTTCTAAATTCCAGAGAAATAATGCCAGATATCCTCTCTGAATTCCTAACCGAAGCCGAAAATAAAGGTATTTCGCTCTATCCCGCTCAAGAAGAAGCGGTTTTGGAGCTTTTGGAGGGCAAAAATGTTATTCTTGCCACTCCAACAGGTTCGGGAAAGTCTTTGGTAGCCAGTTTTTTGCACCGCTTTATGCTCTCCAAAAACCTGCGTTCGGTTTATACCTGCCCAATAAAAGCCTTGGTAAATGAAAAATGGATGGCACTTTGCAAGGAATTCGGGGCGCAAAATGTGGGGCTTTCCACTGGAGATGCAACCGTAAACCACAATGCGCCAATTCTGTGCTGCACAGCGGAGATTTTGGAGCAAATCGCGCTTAGAGAGGGGGAAAATTCAAATATAGGCGCGGTGGCTATGGACGAATTCCATTACTACAGCGACAAGGAAAGAGGTGTGGCCTGGCAAATTCCGCTGCTCACGATGAGGCATACTCAATTCCTTTTAATATCTGCAACCCTTGGCGATACCTCATTTTTTGAAAGCGAGATGACAAAACTAAACGGTTTGCAAAGCGTGTGCATAAGAAATGCCGAGCGCCCTGTTCCCTTGGAATTCACATATTCAGAAAGTCCCTTGGCAAATGAAATTCAAAAGTTGCTGAACGAAGGCAAAGGCCCCGTTTATGTGGTGCATTTCACGCAAAGCGAAGCGGCAGAAAACGCTCAGGCTTTCACAAGCCTAGACATAGCAGGCTTGCTCAAAAAAGACAAAATAGCAGAAGCAATGGCAAATTTCAGATTTTCCAGCCCCTTTGGTGCAGACATAAAAAGATGGCTGAGGCAGGGAATAGGGCTTCACCACGCAGGTCTGCTCCCAAAATACAGAATTTTAACGGAAAAAATGGCGCAGCAAGGATTGCTCCCCATTATTTGCGGAACAGATACCCTTGGCGTTGGCGTTAATGTTCCAATTCGCACTGTTCTTTTCACAAAACTCAGCAAATTCAACGGCGAAAAAACAACCATGTTGCCTGTGCGAGATTTTCACCAAATTGCTGGGCGTGCTGGGCGGCGAGGCTTTGATTCCGTGGGCTATGTGGTTGCGCAGGCACCAGAACACGTTATAGAAAACAAATTGAGAGAGGCAAAATTCAGCAAAACGGGGCGCAAATTTCAAAAAGCAAGCGCACCAGAAGGCTCCATAAGCTGGGACAAAACAAATTTTGAAAGGCTTATAAATGGCGAACCGGAAAGATTGATTTCGAGGTTTGCAGTAGATGCCAATATAATTTTGCAAACAAGCGGATGCCGAAATTTGCACAACCTAATAATGAACTGCCACGATTCAAAGGAGCAAAAAAAAGTACATATAAGGAGAGCCATTCAAATTTACCGCTCTCTTATCGCTCAGGGAATAATGGTAAATGGAAAACCTGCCGTAGATTTGAGCGACCGCTTTGCCATGCACCAGCCTCTTTCCCTTTGGCTTTTGGAAAGCATTGAAAAAATAGCAGATTTAAATGCCCTAACCCTGCTAACTATAATAGAAGCAATTTTGGAAGAAGCGGAAATGGTACGCCGCAAACAACTTTCAAGGCTAAAAAACGAAGCCATCTCCGAAATGAAAGCTCAAGGAATTGAATTTGAGGAAAGGCAAGCGAGGCTAGAAGAAATGCGCCCGCCAGAGCCTGAGAATGCGGAGTGGCTGGAAGCGAGTTTTGGCGAATTTGCAAAAAAGCATCCCTGGGTATGCGGCGAGCGTGTTAATCCGCAAACAATAGTTTTAGAAATGTTCGCAGAGTGTTTTTCCTTTTCGGGTTATATAAAGCAATACGGCTTGGAACGCATAGAGGGTTTATTGCTTCGCCACATAAACAGCGTGTACAAAGTTTTAGCACACACCGTTCCAGAAAAATACAAGAACGAAGAAATTTTGGAAATGCAAGATTATCTGCGTGAGATGCTGCAAAGGGTTGACTCCTCGCTTTTGGACGAGTGGCAACGTATGCAAAATCCAGAATATATTTTACCCGAAGAAAAAGAGGAGCCCTTGCCGCCCTTTGCTGTTAGCGAGCGAATGGTTAAAGCCCTAGTGCTGCAATTTCTGGTTGCCTGGGGCAAAGGCGATTTCTCTGCCGCCGCAGATTGCCTTGAACCTAGCGAGGAATTCAGCGAAAAAAAACTTGCCGCCCTTCACAAGGAATATATTGGAACACACAAAGAACTGCGTTTAGATGCAGAGGGGCGTTCCAACAAGCACACCTTCATTGAAAAGAAGGGCGATGTTTGGGAAGTTTCCAGAATGTTGCAAGACTATGATGAGCAAAACGATTGGCAAATTGTGTTTGCAGCGGATTTAGCGGAGTCTAAGAGGGGCGAGAGGCTGGTTATGAGGTTGGAAAAAATTTCCCCGGCACAGTCGTAATAGCAGCCATAGCCTCCTCTTGCGTGAAAGCCTTTGGATAACGTCTAAACAAAGTTTTCACCTGCTCCATCAAATCCAAAGAATTTGCAGAAGCAAGGCTATCTGTTGCAATGCAAATATCAACCCCGCTCTTTTTCCACATTTCAAAATCCGGATCTTTATGCCCAAACCACTCATGGCTCTCCGGGCAATGCACAAGAGCAATATTATTTTTTGCCATAAAGGCCAAATCGCTCTCCTTCAAAAAATTCCCATGAACAATAAACCCATCCCTAACAAACCCCTGCTCCCCCTTAAAAATATCCAAAAAATCACAAAACCTATCACTCTCATCAAACTCCGCCAAATGAATACTCCAAGGAATCCCAGCCCTAACACACGCTTTTACAGCCTGCCTAACAAGCTCCGGCGGAGTAGCATAAATAGAATGCGGCGTACAAGGTTCAGGAAGAGGCTGTTTTATTATCTCGTGCATAGAATACAATCCTGTAAATCCTTGAATCCTGGCCAATCCTGGTTCAGACAATTGATTTCCAACATCGTAAATGATTTTGGTTCCAGCCTTCTGTGAAAGCTCCAACCCCCTTAGATAGCTCGCTTGGTAATCCTCTTTCGTCCAGTTTTCCACCTCTTTGCGAAGAAGGGAAAGCCATTCAAAAAAAGGTTTATTTTTTGGCATTTTACCTGCTAAATTTGTCAGCTCTAAATGGCAATGAGCGTTCACCAAAACAGGGGTCATAGGGCTTCTCTTGCCTTTAAAAAAATCCATTTGCGAACGGTTCCAAAATTTTCGCCGTTTGGGTTCTTTTTTGCAAACTTTGTGCCTCGCCACAAAAGAAAAGATAGAACTATGGTTTCGTAAATAACGCTAAATGCAAAAAAAACAGAACGAAAAATTTTTATTTTTAAAAACATCTCCCCTTTTGCGCTCCAATTCGCATTTTCATTTTCCCAATCTGGAAGATAACAGCCATTAGACATTCCCATAGCTATTGAATCGTAAAAAGGGTCGCCAAGAGTGCCACTAAACTCAATATTTTCAAAACCAGCAGAAAATATTTTTATTGCCCTGCTGGCTAATCTTCTGCTGGCTTTCCAAATTCGGCTTTCAACCCCAGGCTCAAAAAGTGCTTGAAATAAAAGTTTGTTATAATCAAATTTTTTTTCATCGGAACTACCAAAAGACAAAAAGCCAGCCTTGCTCAAATCATTTTTTACACTCTCATCCTCTTGAGCCGAATCAAGACGCCATATATCCCATTTCCAAAAACGAAGCCTAAATTTACGCTCCGTTTTAGAAAAAGAAAAAGCTAGGCGAAATTTCATTTTGCATATTCATCTGCTTTATCTTTCACAGTCTTAATCAATTCCTTGAAGCTCTTTGTTTCCAAAATGCTTTTGAATTGGTCTTGATAGTTGCGGGTGGTGGAAAGATCGTCTATAACCAAATCCCAAACGCGCCAAGATTCCCCCGATTTTTCCATTTTGTAAACCATAAGCATATCTTTGCCTTTGCTCCAGGAATGTATGGAAACTTCAACTTCCGCACCATCTTTTTTGTATTTGGGCGCATCATAAACTGTGGAATCTGGTGCAGTAAATGTTGAATTTTTGAATTTATTAACGCTTGAGTTCTCCACCATCCGCTGAAATTCCTTGGCAAACTCCGCTTTTAGCGGAGCAGAAACGGTATCTAAGGTTTTTTTAGGCAAACTGCGCTCTGCCATTTTAGCAAAGTCAAAAAGCCCGCTGCTCAAGAATTTGATTCTCTCTATTTCTTTGGGTGTGTGGCTCTTTTTTTTAAGCTCTTTTTGCAATTCCACATCGTTCTGTTTTAGCAAAGCAACAGGGTCTTGTTGCGCGGCAAAAAGCGAAATGCAGGCGAAAAGGGAAAGTAAAATTGATTTTTTCATAACAACTCCTAGTTTATCCTCTATGAATATACAAAAATCCAAACATAAAGCGGTCAAAAATTTGCTATATTTCCAAAAAAGAGGTACAATATGGCAACAGAAACAGCAGTAATGGCAAGCGAAACGGAAATAGCAAACGCTATGGCTGGTCTAGGGCTTGAAGTGTGGCAAGAAGCATTGCTAGACCAGATAGAATTAAACAGGCGGCTAAACAAAAGCCTTGAACAATGTAAAAAAGGGGAAACTCTAACCGTGGAAGAACTAGACAAACGAGTAATGGAAAAATTTGAAAATGGCTACTACCTTAGATGATGATGAAATAAAAACCAAACCCGCTATTACTTCTTTGGAATGTGAAGATATGCTAAACGAGGCATTAGCCCACATAGCCAAAAATTCATTGAAGCAAGCTAAGATAATGTATGGCCACTTCAAACAAATCTTAAAACTGCTGGAGAAACAGCCAAAGATAGGAACAAAGTATTTTAATGATATGCGTAGAATGTTATTGGGAAAGTTCCCCTATTTCATTTATTATACGGAACAAGAGGACTGTATTTACATACTTGGTATTTGGCACACCAGCAGGGGAACGGAGTTTATTAACCGCTAATATGTTCTCCCATACTAGGTTCGCTCCTTATGTCCAAGGTAACATAGAAAAAAATTCCCCCCTCCTTTGGTTATGGAGAGGAGTTCCGTTGTGTAGCGTGCAAGTTTGCTGAGCGGTGCTTCTGCGTAAAAACGGGCTTTTTTCCCATCTCCATCGCTGTTTATTATTTTTGCCCCACGAGAGAGCAAATCGCTTGCAACTGTGCCTGCAAAAAGGCTTGGGCATTGAACGGTTAAATTAACCCAAGGTTCGTAAATTTGCACGGAACTCGGCTCCACCAGCATTTTTGCCGCATCAAGGCAGGCTTTTTTTATCACGGCTTGCGAATTGCCCTGCACTTCAAATTTATGCAAAATAAATTTAACATTCCGCAATGTGCCTTTGCCCAAAACCCCAGACTGGCAAAATTCATCAAGGGCAGAGGTTATTTCATCTTTCCAAATCTTTTCACAACCTTCAAGGGCAAAGCCTGCGGAGTTAGGTTCCGCAGAAAGAGAAATTTTTACGCTTGTGTCTCCAATCTGGCAAAAATTCTGGATGGTCTCCAATTTTTTAGAAAGCACCTCCCAAAGCTCAACACTCGGCTCCCCTGCCCTAACCTCGCAACGAAATTCCCTTTTGAGCCTGGACAAAATAAAATCGAACTGCACCGCGCCCATAGCGTGCAGGGTCCAAGAACCATCGCTGTTATCTGAAACTTTCACAGAATTATCTGTACGTTCAATGCTCTTTAAAGCCGCATTTGTAGCTTCCCAGTCGCCAGCCTTTAAACATTCAATCCTCATTTGCAAAAGAGGCGAATAGTCCCCTGTTTTTTTGTGCTCCATTCCCTTTACCGCATAAATATCTCCGCAAAAAATTTCCTGAACTTCGCTGAGATTTTGGGCGTGAATGCGGTAAAATTTTAAACCGCTTGGGAATTTGCTATGCGGCAATTTTTTAAAACTCTTGAAAATTGCAACTTCGCCAATACCGCTAAAAAAGCGATAACGTATAACCTGCCCTGGTTCCTTGCTTTTTATAGTTTGCGGTTTTATAAAAAAAGAAATCCCATTCAAAAGCGAGCGAATCCCTATATTTTTTTTTGCAGAACCAGCGTAGCACAGAATATGTTTTTTTTGGAGGAATAATTTTTGCAAACCGGCAAGCAATTCGGCCGTTTCCACATTTTTTTTAGCCAGCATTTTTTCTAGAATTCCATCGTCTGCAAGCGATGCTGCTTCACAGGCTTCTCTCCGGTAATTTTCCATTTCTCTTTTTTCTTCTGTAAAATCAAAAATATCCTCTTTGCCCTCTGCATTGTGTTTCAAAAAACATCCGCTCAAAACATCCCAAATGCCTTCGTTTTTCACAGGCCAATTCATAAGCAAAGGTTTAACGCCAAACTGCTCTTCTATTTCCAAAAAACTCTCTTCCAAGCGTGACTCCGGTAAATCTGTTTTATTGAAAAATATAATGCAAGGTTTGTTCAAGAGTTTCAATTTTTCCCAAGCCGCAAAAGTTTGAGGCTGAATCCCATCAAGCGCAGAAACCACCAAAACCGCCCCATCTGCGGCTTGCAAAGCGGTATCTGCTTCCATTCCAAAATCTATATGCCCAGGCGCATCTATTAAATTCCACCAAATATCCCTCCACTCAAAATGCGAAATGCCAGCTTCTATGGTTATTCCCTTTGCTTTTTCCTCCGGCAAATAATCCATTGTGGCAAGCCCATCTTCCACATTGCCGGGGCGCAAAATTTTCCCAGCAGTCCACAAAATCCGCTCCGAAAGCGTTGTTTTGCCTGCATCTATATGAGCGAGAATGGCTATGTTGCGAATGTTTTGCATTTGGAGGTTTTAAATTTACAAATTTCTATCTTATACCAAAATGCTCATAGCCAATCCCATTTACGATACTGTATTCAAACTAAGGCAGTAGCCATTATTAAACCTTTCCGTTACTCGTTTGCCTAATTCTTCCATAGTTAGGGTTTCTCCCTTTTTGCACTGCTCTATACTTTTACTTAATCTACGGTTTAGCTCTATTTCATCGCTTACCATAGCGTTTGCTATTTCCGTTTCATTTGCTATAATTTTACCTCTACCTAAAATATACATTTTTTTCTAGCTGGTTTTGGATTTTAACCTTTAAATGGGATGGTTCAGCAGATTTGACGGCGTAGTTTTAAAAAAAATGCACAAAAATGTAAACAATTGTCTGAACCAGAATTCATAGAATTTGCATGATTTTCAGAATGAACCGCTATTATTGGTTTATAAGACCCATTCTGTTAAATAAGTCTAACATACATTTGATAAAGATTTTATAGATGGGCTTTTTACTATTCTGTTAATTTTTTAATTCTGAAAATTCTGGTTCAGACAAATAATCGGAGAAATGCCATACTATTTTTCAAATGCTGGAAAGGGATGAGCATTTTCCTTTCAACGATTTGGAGGAGATACACGTTCTTTGCTTGGAAAAATTATCTAAATTAGATAATGAGAGCTTGCGTGAATGGCTGAGGTTCTGGGGCTGGTATCATGGCCCTTCCCTGCTTGTAAAGGCTTTTCCGGTCTATTATCATATCATATTCCGCCGACAAATAATGAAGCATCCTAAGCGGCATATTGTTGTTGATAGACGACTGGTGCTCAAGGAGGACTATAAGCCTGTCTTCCAGCACAAAGGCTATGTCATTGAGCTGATTCATGTAAAGCACATCCGAGAGAGTGACTATTTCTATCTTGGTGCTTTCAGGGTAGCTTTTTCCGCTGATTGCGCTGTATAGCTCCAACAGGTTGCTTTTTTCGCTGAACAGCAGCGTGAAAACGCTATCCTTGTGCTTGCGATTGGTTTTGGCCTCGGTCATTTTTTATCTCCGTTTTTTTGTCCGTTACATATTAGACGTACAAAAAGGGGAAAAAAATCCTGAAAAGTGGAAAATGTAAACATTTGTTTACATTTTTGTGCATTTTTTTTTAATTTTGCTCATTCCTCACTTCTCCAGAAAATCATTGTCTGAACCAGAATTCACAGAATTTTCAGGATTTTTCAGAATGAACTAAAGGCTGGGGTGAGCCATTCTCATCTAGCATACGGTTATAGTCGTCTGCGCCCATTAAGACAAACCCATCCTTCTCTTGGCTTCAGCTAGAGAAGCACCCGATTCCCAAAGAGAGAACAATTCCCGCATTTGCTGCTGATGTTTCGACTCGCATTCCGCCAAGGCCCCATCCATCCTATCTTTATTATCACGCCACTCCTTCAACCGAGCCTCATAAAGCATACGGTTATAGTCATCTGCACTAACCATAGCCAAAACATCTACGGCTTTCTCAAATACTGGGCTTTTTTCTGCAAATTCCATAAATTCCTCTTTACTCTCAGATTTAATGAACCTCAGCCATTCACGCAAGCTCTCATTATCTAATTTAGATAATTTTTTCAAGCAAAGAACGTGTATCTCCTCCAAATCGTTAAAGGGGAAATGCTCATCCCTTTCCAGCATTTGAAAAATAGTATGGCATTTCTCCGATTATTTGTCTGAACCAGAATTTTCAGAATTAAAAAATTAACAGAATAGTAAAAAGCCCATCTATAAAATCTTTATCA
>Ga0268262_10005175_pt1 | contig 13045 bp, 11 predicted proteins | sample TergutNc150P3_FD_190354 | JGI IMG/M metagenome (GOLD analysis project Ga0268262, IMG submission 190354) | Nasutitermes corniger P3 segment gut microbial community from laboratory colony in Florida, USA - Nc150 P3 (SPAdes) (version 2) | ecosystem: Host-associated > Arthropoda: Insects >... | reverse complement strand
TCCTTCCTATTTCCCCACGCAAAAGTCACTAAACATTTTTTCCAGCAAATCAACCGTAGAAATCTCCCCGGTAATCTCCCCCAGAGAGCTAACAGCGTCTTTCAAAAGCGGCGCGATTAAATCCAGCGGTTCATCGTTATCCGATAGCGTAAGAGCTTCCTCAAGAGAACCGCAAGCTATATCCACAAGGGTTTTCTGCCGTACAGTGCCGAGCGCGACAGTCGAGGAATCGCTTTGCTGTAAATCATTTATCCCGGCTTCTAAAGTAATAGCCGTGTAAAGCTGTACAAGCCCGTCGCCCGTCTTTGCGCTTACGCAAATAGGAATTTGTCCGTTAATATTCAAAGATTCAGGCGGAGAGGCAATATCGCATTTATTCCAAACAAAAATACATTTGCCGCCCTGCACAGTAAAATTTTTATCCTCGTCTGTTAAACCGCGCGCGCCGTCAATCAAATAAAGAATAATATCGCTTTCTTCCAAAAGTTTACGGCTTCGCTCTACCCCAAGTTTTTCCACCGAATCGGCGGTTTCGCGTAACCCTGCCGTGTCGATAAGACGAATCGGTATCCCTTCAATGCTCACCCACGCCTCTATCCAGTCGCGCGTAGTGCCGGGAATTTCAGTAACAATAGAGCGATCCTCTTTTAAGAGAGCGTTAAAAAGACTGGACTTGCCGGAATTGGGACAGCCGGCTATTACCAGCGTAATTCCTTCCTGATACACTCGCTCTATCCGCCAGCCTGCGGATAATTTTTTAAGCCGCGTTAACGCTTCCAACGCGGTATTTTTTTGCGGAAGCCTGCCTTCCGCTTCTTCCGCGTCGGCGCTTATTTCATCTTCCGAGTAGTCAAGATAAATTTCCGCGGCGGCAAGAACGCCCACAAGCATTTTTTTAATACTGTCAATTTCTTCGTACAGAGAACCGGACAGCCGCGAGACCGCATGGCGGCGGCTTGTCTCTGTCTTTGCGGAAACAAGTTCCATAACGGACTCGGCTTTTGTAAGATCAAGTTTGCCGTTCATAAAAGCGCGGAAAGTAAATTCGCCGGGCAATGCGTCGCGAAAGCCGGAAGTTTTTAACGTTTCCATTACAGCTTTTCCGGCAGCCGCGCCGCCGTGACAGCAGATGTCAAGACTGTCCTCGCCTGTGTAACTTTTCGGGGCGCGGAAAACAGAGACGAGCACGTCGTCTATTTTTTCTTTTTTATTTGAGACAATCCAGCCGTGAATCACCGTGTTCCCCTGCGCCGACGCAAGCGGCGACGAAAAAATCGGCGACGCTGATTCTATTGCGCCTTTGCCCGAACAGCGGATCAATGTTAACGCGCTGTTGCCGGGGGTGGTCGCAAAAGCGGCGATGGGGGATTCATCGCCGTAATTGGTTTTAGCGCCGTTATTTGTCATTTTGTTCCGTTGAATCATCCGTTCCGGCAAGATGTATTTTAATAAAAACCCAGGGAGCGGCTACGGAAACCCACAAACTCATTACCGCGTAACACAAAAATCCGTAAATCAGTATATACAGACTATTAGAAAGCTGAGACATAATTTGATTGACCCTGAATACAATAACGGCAAGAACGCCTGCTCCAAGGATAAACCGCGCCAGCATAATAAGCCATTTTTTTAATCCTTTCATTTCCCGAATATCAGAGCTTTTAAAACCGATATAACGCTTGTTCATATAGTACCCTATGCTTAATCCCAGCAGAATTCCGCCGGGGAAAACATAGTCAACGCTCGGATGATATAAAACCATAAGAAACGAAACTACCGCGGCGGTAATCATGTACGCCCTTACGCCGCCTTTTGACAAAAGGAAAATAATCTTTTTCCCGAGAAATAAATCAACGCAAAAAAGAAACGCGACAATTATCCATGTAAGATCGATATCCAACGGTATATCTTCCTTAAAATTCCTGTATACAAGCACAGACCAAATACAAAGAAGAACCGTTATACTGATTTGCAATCCCGCTTTTTCGTTAATGCACCAGTAAATAAAAAAAGGCGCTAACAAAAATAAATAAATTAATTCCATTTTAAAACCCCTCAAAGAATGTATTACGAAGTTTGTTAACTGAATTATTCTGGCTTTTTGTCAGAGTTACAGTTTCGCTTGCTTTAGTTATCATATTCTTTATAATAAACTGCATTGAATTTTTTTCAATAGTTATCAGCAAATAAAAAATATAGTTTTCGGAAGGTTCTTCCTCGCTTCCCGATTTGGTTTTTATCCAATAATAATCCTCTTTTACAGCCCCCGGATATTCCGTTTTATACGCGTTATGCATCATTGTTTCATAAAACGCGCCGTATTCGTCATCGGGATACAAAGACGCCGTTAGGTACATTCTTTTTTCTATTCTATCGGCTGAAAGCATGGGAAAATCATGCTCTACGGTGTAGTGTTCCACCCATTTAGTTAATGCGGAAATATTATCCCCCTCATTACTCACTATAAAAACATATTTGTTACTGTACGCGTCCAATCTTTCAACGGCGTTTATTCCGCTTCCCAGAAAAGAACGCAGCCACGCAGGCATTTGATTTACCGATCCGTTTTTTGTTTCAAGAATATTGCTGAATTCTATTATTACCGGATTTTCATTCGGGTTTATACCGGAATCGGGAACGGGGAAATAATTAGGAGGATTTTGAGCGGCGCATGAAAAAAAAATAATTAACGTCGATAAACACGCCGCCGCAGGATATTTTTTATTCATTTTAGAAATTATCTTTTGGCGATAATTAACGGTTGATCTTCGCTTGTTGCAGGTTTTAAAGCCGCGGATAATATATTCGCAGGCGGCATATAGTACAGCGCAAATTCATCCCAAAGCGTATTGTACTCGGGAGAAACATTTGCTTTCTTTTGTTTAGCGGAAGATTCCGATTCGTCGTCTGCTTTTTTTAAACGGGCAGGCGAAGAATCGTCGTTAAATCCAAGCGTAATATTAAATTCATTTTTTATTTTTGTTTCAAGCGTAATCGGTTTTACCGCCGATTCTACGGGGTTTAAGTCCCCTAAAATATTGATCCGCGCCGACAATATTCCCGAATTAACTGAAAAACTTATACCCGCAGTTAAGAAAGATATATCGTTTCCCGGCTCCTGATTTTCAGATGATTCGTCCGGCTCTGTTTTCGGTAAACTGACAATTTGTGAAACTGTTTTTTGCTGTGACGCCAACGTTAATACGAGATTTTTTTCTTCTATGGATAAAAACATTGACGCGTCAGAGGAAGAATCAAAGTGTACGGAAAAAATAACGCCGCTGTTTAACGGTTTAAAACGGATCAAAACCTGCCATATTTCCGCGTCCTTGTTTAAAACCGGTACTTTCGGAAGTTTAAGTATACTGTTATAACCTGTGGCAAGACCGTAAGTTCCGTCCACCCCCATCCATTTCGGTTTGTTTTTTGAATCGGGTTTTAACGCGCTTTCAGCGTCAGCGGTATTTTTTGAATCATTTAAATTGCCTTCCATTTTATACCAATGCGTTAACTGCTCAGTATCCGAGGAAACAAGATGTATATTTTTTATGTTAGACGAAACAAGCAGAGAAATTTCCTTTTTATAACCGGCTAAATCGTGGCTTTTTTCTACGGGAAAAACTTCCGCGAATAATGAGAAAAAGCCGTTTTGCTCCGGCGCTTTCCAGAACAAAAGTCCGGCTCCGTCGGAGAATTTTCCTTCGCTTATTTTATTTTTTCCGTCGTACCAAACAATATAAGGGTTTAATCGGTAATCAAGATTTAAATTTACTTCCAGCATTACAACCGATTCTTTCGGTATAAGGTGAGAAGTATCTACGGCGCTCGGCAAATATACATTAATTCCTTCATAAGAAAAAACTGTTTTTCCCAAATAATAAATATTTTTTTCTGTTTTTTGCAGTATGTCTTTTCCGTTCATAACATGCATAGCCAAGGTATACTTTCCGGTGGATAAATTTTCCGGTATCGGGAAAGGCGGCAGTTCGGCGTCAAGACTTTTTACGGGAAAAAATAAATCATCGCCGTTCTTTTTTAATACAGGCGCTTTTTTTTCTTCAACCGCCGCTTCATTCTCTGTCTTATCGTCCTCTGAAATTTTTTCTTTGTTTTGTTTTTCGTTCTCTTGTATTAACTGCGCTTCTTCTTTTTTTCCGGCAGTCTGATCAAGAGTATAAATAACTTTCCACCCGGCGATGTCTCCCGAAGATTTTTTCAGAAAAACAACAAGGGCTGAAACGTCCGGGTCGTCGGAAACAGATTTTTCAAAATCGAAATTTATTTTATCGGTTGATTTAACATAAGAACATTCCTCCAGCGGAACGCCGTCTATCTGCACATTTATTTTATAAGCGCCTGCCGAAGTTAAAAGATTATCCATTGCCTCACAGCCGCACAGAAAAACGACCGGAAACACAGAAAAAACGAGTAAATTTTTAACAATTTTTCGGATACACATATCCAACTATAAATATATCGAAAAAAACGAAAAAAATCAACTATATTTTATTCCTGTTTTTATGATAATATATTGACATGCGGACAAAGGCGGTAATTCATCTTGATCATTTTGAAGAAAATATAAAATCCGTAAAAACGAGAATCGGGAAAAACAGGCATATCTGCGTCCCGGTAAAAGCCGACGCTTACGGTCACGGCGCGGTTCAAATTGCCAAAACCGCCCTTAAAGCCGGAGTTTCCTGCTTCGGCGTAGCGGCGGTATCGGAAGGGCTGGCGCTCAGAAAAGGGGGGATAAAAGCCCCGATTTTGCTGTTTTCCCAGCCTAGTCCCGATGAAATAGCGGAAATCATCAGCGCGGATCTTACCCCCTTTATTTCCGACGCGGATTTTGCCGACACCCTGAATGAATACGCAAAAAAAGCAAAAAAGAAAATTTCCGTTCATTTAAAAATCGATACAGGCATGGGAAGGATCGGTTGTAAAATAAAAGAAGCGCAAGAGCTTGCCGTCCATATAAAAAAATTATCGTGTTTAAATTTAACGGGAACCGCCACGCATTTGGCGGTCTCCGACTCAATAAGCAGAAGCGACATCGACTACACCAAGAAACAAATATCCGGTTTTAAAAGAGCGGTTAATGCTATCCGCGCGGCGAAAATTAATCCGGGCGTTGTTCACGCGGCAAATTCAGGCGCGGTAATTTTACACCCAAACGCGTGGTTCGATATGGTAAGACCCGGCATACTTCTTTACGGTTATAAATCCATAGAAGAATATACGGCTCCGCTTGATCAATTAAAAAAATTGTCCAAATTTAAAAAATTAACAGTCGCGCCTGTTATGGAATTGCAAGGTTCCGTTGTTTTAATAAAAAAAATAAAAAAGGGCGAATCTGTCTCTTACGGCAGAACATGGATAGCGGAGAAAGACACGCTGGTAGGCGTCCTTTCCGTTGGTTACGCGGACGGGCTTCCGCGACTCGCGAGCAACAGATGGCAGGTTCTTATCGGCGGGGAATTTTATCCGCTTGTCGGGCGTATAAGCATGGATCAATGCTGTGTGAATCTCGGCAAGAAAACGAAAGTTAACCGATGGGACACGGCTGTCATTTTCGGCGGTTCCGCTCATGACGCTTCCGCGCTGGCGAAAATTACGGGCACTATTCCCTATGAAATTACCTGTAATGTGAACAAACGAGCGCCGAGAGTTTACAAGCATTAAAAAGTATTATTGCCTATAACCGGAAAAATCAGTATTATTATATTTGGAGGCAATTAATGAATCCTTTTTTAAACGATGATGAAGACGACGAGGAAGTTCAGGAAAAAGACAAAACTCCGGTTCTGGATCCTCTTGCCGGAAAGATGTTAAAAACACGGACTGTTTTACTTTCCGGGGAAATAAATAAAGAACTGGCGGAAAAAGCAATACGCCAGCTTTTGCTTTTGGAAGATATGAACGACGAACCTATACGGATTTTTATAGATTCTCCCGGCGGAGACGCGGACGCAGGCTACGCTATTTTTGATATGATTCGTTTTGTAAAACCAAAGATTTGGACAATCGGCATGGGGCTTGTCGCAAGCGCCGCGGCTATTATTCAGCTTGCCGCGCCGAAGGAAAGACGCGTCGGACTGCCGAACAGCCACTATCTTATCCACCAGCCGCTTTCGGGAATTCGAGGCGTCGCTACGGACATTGAAATCCACGCCAAGGAACTTGAAAAACTGCGAGAAAAAATAAACCGCCTAATCGCGGAAGAAACAAGTAACTCCGTAAGCCAGGTTGAAAAGGACACGGATCGCGACTATTGGATGAACGCGGCGGAAGCTGTGAAATACGGATTAATCAGCAAAGTAATAACAAACAGGTCTGAACTTTAATCCGACCACTAAAAATATAAATAAAGAATTCTCAGCTAAGAAAATATTACATGTGAATTTATTTTGTATACCCAAAATATTTTTAATATTTTTAGTGGTCGGACTAATCTGACGGGTTCTCGTAAGTCTTGTACAGGAAACGCCTTATTTTTTGCTGGGCGTTTTTTTCAAACGGCTCTTTCCGTATACAAAAATCGCTGATTTTTTTAAAAACCGGCAAGGATCGATTTACTTCGTCAATTTCTTTTCTTATTAAATTGAAAATATAGTCGTCGTTATTTTCCATGCCGGGATGATCTTCTTTTATCAATTCATAATTGGGAACTATAACAGCGTAAATAATTTCTCCGCCGGATGTTTTTTTGCCGACGATAAGTATTTCGGCAATTGAACGCAAACCGGCAAAGTGCGCCTCGACTTCTTCGGGGTATACATTCTTTCCGCCGGAACCGACAATAAGGTTTTTCTTTCGTCCCCGAATATAGACATACCCGTCTTCATCGCGGCATCCAAGGTCGCCTGTTAAAAGCCAGCCGTCTTCCGTAATAATTTCTTTTGTCGCTTCATCGTTTTCAAAATACCCCAGCATTACAGAAGGCGACTTACAGGCAATCTCGCCGATGCCGTCCGGTCCCGGATCGACAATCTTAACTTCCGTGTAACTGACGGGAAGCCCTACCGATTCATTGCGTTTATGATGAGGAGTATTTACGGTAATAAGCGGAGAGTTCTCGCTCATGCCGTAACCATGAACAATGTTAAACCCGAATGAATCAAAAAAATCCGCGGTCTTAATGCTTAGCGCGCCGCCGCCTGCGACCATTATTTTTATTGAATGAAGATTTGCTTTTTTACGGATAAATCTAAAAACTTTCCGTCCCCATTCAGGATTGCCTTTCCTTGCTTTTGCCAACGCAATTTTACGCAGGACATTCAAAGGCGCGCGTACTATCGGGGAAATTTTATGATACCCGGCTTCTATACCCGCCATCACTTTATCGTAAAGCAGGGGAACCGCGATAAGGAATGAAACTTCTCCGTCTCTTATATCATCTATAACAACCTTGCCGACTATTTTTTCGGTAATTACTGTCGGAATGCCTACGGCGAACGGCGCGATAAAAGAACAGGTAGTGGGATACGTATGATGCAAGGGCAGAACATCAATAAATACGTCTTTGTCGTCGGGTTCCAGAATACGAACCGCCGCGCTTGCGTTGGCGATGATATTTTTGTGGGAAAGGGTAACGCCCTTCGCGAAACCCGTAGTCCCCGAAGTAAAAACTATGGAACAAGGATCGTTAGGCGCTATACTGTCCTTGTCGGGAATCGCTCCCGTGTCGGCGTTAAGTCCGAACAGATCGTATTCGGTTTTTTGCCCGGCGAGAGACTCTTCAGTTTCAGGACTGATGCAAACAGACACTGCCAAAGAGACGCCGTTGGATTTTAATGAACCGGCAAATGTTTTTTTCCGTCCCGAATAAAATAACGCTTTGGCTCTTGTTATTTTTATTATGTTAAGACATTCTTGTTCCGTGCAAAGAAAATCTACAGGCACGATACAAATCCCGGCGATAACGGTTCCCATCCAGACAGACATCCATTCGGGGCGGTTTTCAGCCCAAAGCGCAACGCGGTCGCCTTTGGAAAGACCGGCGGCAAGCAGACCGGCGGCTACCTTGCGGCACTCGTCGTTAAATCTGGAATATGACCAGCGAGTAAATTCTCTCTGCTTGCCGGCGCGATACCGGATAAAATCTATATCGGCGAATTCACGCGATTGGTTATCAAGCAATTGAGCGAAATTATCAAACCGAACATCGGGAATATTAGAAATATAATCTTCAAATTTTAACATAAATACCTCTTTGTATTATCTTCTCATTATTATAAATAACATTGGGTATTTTGTCAAAATAATCTGCAACTTTTTACAAAAAATTGTGTCGCACTTTTATTTAATTTTCACCAATAAATATCGTTTTTTTCCTGCTCTGATAATTAACTCGCCTTCTTTGTTCAGTCTCTCTGTTCCAATCGTTACAGCCGGATCGTTTACCACGGAAAGCTCTCCGTCGCTGCCGGAAACAAACGCGCCTCCCTGCTGGACAAGGCGGCGTCCTTCGCTCTTGGTTGAAACAAGCCCCGTATCAGTGAAAAGGTCTACAACATTGTAACCGTCTTCCAGTCTTGTACGCGCAACTTCACAATGAGGCATTGCCGTTTTATCGCCCCCAGCCAAACTGCCGAAAGCCGCCTTCGCGCCGGACAGAGCTTTGTCGGCTTCTTCCTTCCCGTGAATGACAGCTGTTATTTCCCACGCAAGACGTTCCTTTGCGTCATTCGGGTTTTTTCCCGATTCGCACATGGCTTTACATTCATCAACAGGCAGGAATGTAAACATAAGCAGGAAACGAAGAATATCTTGATCATGCACATTGCGCCAATACTGGAAAAAGTCATAAGGCGCGGTAATAGCCGGGTCAAGGAAGAGAGCGCCTTTTTCCGTCTTGCCCATTTTTTTCCCGTCAGCGGTGGTAACAAGCGGAAACGTCAGCCCGAAAACTTCAACGCCTTCGATACGGCGCACAAGCTCTACTCCTGCGACAATATTTCCCCACTGATCATCGCCGCCGATTTGCAAACGGCATTTGTGGCGGCGGTACAATTCCAAAAAGTCATAGCTCTGTAAAAGCTGATAATTAAATTCGATAAAGGAAAGTCCGGTTTCCATTCTCATTTTGTAGGCTTCAAAACTAAGCATACGGTTAACGGAAAAATGTTTTCCGATATCGCGCAGGAAGTCGATATAGTTTAAGTTGGCAAGCCAGTCTTTATTGTTTGCAGTAAAAGCGGTTTTTCCGTCAAAACCGACAAAACGATCAAGCTGGGCGCGGATAGATTCGGTGTTTTTATCCAACTGATCATAGTCGAGCATTTTCCGAATCTCGCTCTTTCCCGAAGGGTCTCCGATTCTTGCCGTGCCGCCGCCGAGAAGGGCGATCCCGTTATGCCCCTCGCCGCGAAGATGGCGGAACGCAAAATAGGGAACCATGTGCCCGATATGCAGACTTCCCCCGGTAGGGTCGGTGCCCTCGTAAAAAGTGACGGGACCTTCGTCCATCAGTTTTGAAAGCCCTTCAATATCGGTACATTGCTGTATAAAGCCTCTTGTTTTTAATGTTTCTAACGCTGAGTTCATAATGTTTATTGTACAGATTTTAAAGGAGTCTGTCATCTATTCCGATAATTATAAAAATGACCTTAGTCCAATTACTAAAACTGGTTGTCTCATCATGGCAGGTGCTTGCAGTAACCGCAGTAATCGTTATTTATTTTTTTATAGTCTCCTATGCCTCCCGAACCCATCATCGCCGTCCAAAACCTGCGAAAAAGCCGAAGGTAAAAAAAGCAAAAGAAGCTCCGGCGGCGGCGGCAGGTCCTGAAACAACAGAATCAGACGGAAGTCATGTTGACGATTTAGGCATAGAAGAAGCCTAACCTGACCCGACCACATAAAATATCAAAAATTTTATTGATATACAATAAAATTAATGTCTGTAACTATTTTCTTCAATAATATGTTAGATTTTTAATATTTTATGTGGTCGGGTGGTCAGAAAAGCCCGATAAATTTTAAAAATTTTTAAAAAAATTTTTCTATTTTGTAAAGCAAAATGACACTTTCGACCCATATATAGGCGGAGGTACAAATTTATGATTGAAAAAAACAACTATGAAATTAACGAATCGCAAGGCGGAGAAGACCCTTTAACCGGAGCGGTCAAAAATTTGTTCGGGCTGTCATACCTGTTTCCGTATCAAAGACTTGTAATGACAAATATTCTGGAAGCAGTGCAGGCGGCTGGGATTCCGGTAAAATGGACGGGGGAAAGCGAAACCCCGGTCGAAGCGGAGCCGGAGGAATCCGCTCCGCTTTCCGACCGCGAAACTTCCGGCAGACAGATAGTTATTCTGCCGACGGGCGCCGGAAAATCCCTCTGTTTCCAACTGCCTGCAATGCTGATAGAAGGGCTAACCCTTGTCATCTATCCGATTTTATCGCTGATGGCGGATCAACAGAGGCGGTTAAGCGAGCGCGGCTTTTCCCCGGTAACAATCAGGGGCGGACAAAGCAAGGAAGAGCGCGACGAGATTTGGCAAAAACTGGAAAGCGGACAGAGCCGATTTATAATAGCAAACCCGGAAGTACTGCTTACAGCGCAGGTAAAAGAAAGACTGGAAAAAATAAAAATTGTTCACGTTGTGATTGACGAGGCGCACTGTGTGAGCGAATGGGGAGAAAGCTTCCGTCCAAGTTACCTAGAAATCGGCTCCATCATAAACTCTCTTAATCCGCCGCTTGTTACCGCTTTTACCGCCACAGCAAGCGCGCCCGTACTTGAAAAAATAAAAAAATACATTTTCGGCGACTGCGATGTCAATCAAATCACGGGCAACCCCGACAGACCTAATATTTATTACACCGCAAAAGGCTGTATTAACCGTAATCTGGCGGTACGCGATCTGCTTATTGTTAATAAGCGCCCTGCAATTGTCTTCTGCTCCTCGCGTCCGGGAACAGAAAAACTCGCGCGTTACCTTCGCGGCGAGATTAAAGAAATGGGATACGGCTGGTACAATGAAATTCGTTTTTATCACGCAGGGTTAAGCAGGGAAGAAAAAGCCGAGACGGAAAAATGGCTGTTAAAAAATACGGAAGCGGTACTATGCAGTACCTGCGCGTTCGGCATGGGCGTTGACAAGTCCGACGTGCGTACTGTGATACACAGAGACTGCGCCCCGTCCGTTGAAGCGTATTTACAGGAATCGGGCAGAGCCGGACGAGACGGGGAACAATCTAAAGCTATCCTATTGTGGGGACCGGAAGACGAGATTGCGCTTGCAAGAACAAAAACAGAGGCGGATCGTAAAAGACTGTCAGCGTTATTCAGTTACGCAAAAGATACTGAACACTGCAGAAGACACTCTCTGCTCGCCATGCTCAACTACGACTCAGGCGGAGAAGTCCCGGAAAAATCATGCTGTGATGTTTGCGAAAAAGAAGCCGCAGGTGGTTTACGGGAAGAAGTATCAATGTTAAATTTTTTCCGTAAGAACAAAAGGCGTTTTACACAGAGCGAAGCCGCCGGAGTTTTATCGCAGAGCGAAACAATACGCTGGGCAAAAGAAGAAGCCTCCCAAGTCATCGGCTATTTACTTAAAGCCGGAAAACTAAGGAGGCTCCATTTCCCCTGGAAAAACAAACTAACAGTAAAATAAATATTCACCACACCAATGGCGGTTTACGACGTTCCGACAAAGGCGGAATGTAGGGCGGCTACGCCGCCCGTAAACCGCTACGATAAGCGACGTTTTAATGTCGCTTATCGTGTAGGTATCTGCCGTTTTAATGGCAGATACCTACTCTTTGATACCGCCCATGGTGATACCGGAAATTATGAAGCGCGACATAAATGAGTAGAATAATAAAATCGGTATAAGAGAGACGGCTATTCCAAGATAGATTGCGCCGTATTCCGCGCGATAAATATTACCGCGCAAGCTTTGTACAAGCATGGGCAGTGTATACTTTTTCTCGCTGTTAATCAGTACGAACGGCGTGATAAAGTTATTCCACGTACCTACAAAGGTAAAAATTGACTGAGCGGCAAGAGCCGGAATCATAATAGGAAGAATAATAATATTGAATATCCTATACTCGCCCGCGCCGTCAATTCTCGCCGCGTCGATAAGTTCTGTGCTGAGAACAGACGTCATGTACTGCCTTAGGAACAAAACCGTTCCTGCGGCGGCTATAGCCGGAACAATCAGCGGAACATAACTGTCGCGGAGTCTTAACGTCGCCATGAACTGATAGAAACCGATGATTGAAAGCGTACTTGGAAGCATAATAATGACCAGAATAACAGTCCACAGTAACGCTCTGCCTCTGAATCGATAGACATGCAAACCGTAAGCTGTCAACGCTGAAAAGTAAATGCTTAATAACGTAGTGCAAATGGAAATAAAAGCGCTGTTTCCAAAACCCTGCCAAATCTGAAAACCGCGTCCTGTAAGCGATCCCCAGTTATAAATTACATTCGGCGATTTAACCAGCTTTCCGACAGTATCGCCTTTTTTTACCGTCTGCCCGTCGTTGACAAAAACAACAGTGTTATTATTAAAAATATAAGTCGCTATTATTTGATCTTCATCGTTAAAAATAGAAATACGCGGCTGTAAACTTTCCGTAAAACCCTTAACTACTATTTTTTCAGTAACTCCAGTTTTTTTATTAGTTTCCTCTCTTAATGTTCTTGGTTTATTCAAGTCTAAATATCTGGCGGTACCGCTTTCAAACTCCGACTCCCAATCAGCGATTACAATGCTGGTGGACGATAAAAAAGCGTCTTTACCGGGAACAATAACAAACCCTGAGTTAATTTGCTCAGTAGAACGGGTGGCGTTAAGCAGAAGTAAATAAATGGGCACTATCGCGACAAGCCCGAGAATAAGCATAACCGCATGTACAAAGTACTTAAATAATACTTGCGAATCGGATCTTCCCATGCTCATACTGCGCCTCCTTTCTTTTTCTTTAACTCACTACGATCCTGCAGGAAGAAGAATATTAAAAGAGCCAGAACTATAGTAATTATAAATATACCTATGGAAATCGCGGCGCCGTACGCATAGTT
>Ga0268262_10005174_pt1 | contig 13046 bp, 12 predicted proteins | sample TergutNc150P3_FD_190354 | JGI IMG/M metagenome (GOLD analysis project Ga0268262, IMG submission 190354) | Nasutitermes corniger P3 segment gut microbial community from laboratory colony in Florida, USA - Nc150 P3 (SPAdes) (version 2) | ecosystem: Host-associated > Arthropoda: Insects >... | reverse complement strand
TGTTGTCAGTTGGAGCTTGGGGGTTACTTCACCGGGAAAATGAGAACGGCCCGATTGATTTCCTCGTCATATTCCGCCGTCTTATTGGGCTGGGTTAGGGCGACCCTCACTATCCACAGGCCGGGAGCGGTGATTTTCACCACGGCTTCTCCGTGACTTACTGGTTCGGCGCTGTAAGCCCAGGCATTTTTCACATCCGTGAAACCGTCATAGGTGGCCAGAATGGTTTCAAAGGCCGCCGGTTTGCCGTTCAAAAGCACCTTGAACAGGAGTTCGTCACCGACTTTCGCGGTCAAGGGGTTTGATACGGGCACTATTTCCAGCTTATGCCCGAGCACTTTATCAAAACCGCCGGTCTGGCCGTCAACCGGCAGCAGCACCTTGGCGAACTTTTCATAGCTCCCGGCGGAGATGGCGTCCTTATTCTTGCCGCGCCCGCCATCGGCCCCGCCCTGGGGCGTCTGGCTATATAACATCGGTAAGCGATGCCCTTCGATAATCGCCGCCCCTCCCCCCTTGAGGGTTACGCTGCCGTCTTGGGTCAGGCAGGCCTGGTTGGGGGCAAGTTCGATTTTTTCCCCGTTATAGGACAACTGGACTGTCTTGGGGTCTTCAATCTCTTCCCCCTTGATAAAGACATGGGTGGAATGAACGGAGAGGGGAAGTTTCTGCCCCGCTTTATACGCGTTCCACAACTCGGGCTTGATGATGAATTCATGGGCCTGGGCCTGCCCGCCCAAGACGATGGCCAACGCCGCGCCAAGAAACAAACCGACTAATGACTTCATGGTTCCTCCAGTAAGGTGAATGGTCAGTGGAAAATGAGAAAGCCGGGAATCCCCTTCGCGGGGATTTCCGGCTTCATGCCAAAATTTATACCTCAACCAAGCCGCTTTAGTGGCCTATAACGCTTCATGCGTTATAAAATGCCATCATATAATTTTAGCGACCAAAATTCTAGATTGCTTTTTCTAATACGAATTTACCATAATATGGCCGATGGTGCAATACAAAAAAGTCATTCGTGAGAACTGTTGAATTCTCTTGCCTGATACCCAGTTCTTTGTTATTATTTAAAATTATGATCAAGTAACGAACAACCCCATGAAGGGGTTGCTTCCTCTTTGTAAGCTGGACTCAAAAAGGTCACGAAGGCCGTCATGTATCTTGGAAGGTACATATGACGGCCTTTTTATTTCGGGAAAAGGCGGACTTATGGGAGAGTTGTCCTTCAGGGATATGTTTTTACATGCCGACTTGGTAGTCCAAGGCGTGATGTTGCTATTGCTTCTGGCCTCAATGATTTCTTGGGTTATTATTGTTGAAAAAACATTGGTTCTGCGGCGGTTCAGCCAAGTCATACAGCTTTTTTATATAATTTCCACCCGCTGGGGCAACAACTTGTCAGTAGAAGCCTTCCCAGGCTTCGCCAAAACCATCGTGGAAGTCGGCTTGGCCGAGAGCGCCGACCGGGCCGGCCGGGAATCGCGGGCCGATTTTAGGGAACGGGTGGAAAGGGCCATGAAGATGGTTTTATCCAGATTCATGGATCGCCTTGGCGGCCGTAGCGCTTTTCTGGCAACAGTAGGCGCGTCGAGCCCCTTTGTCGGCCTTTTCGGCACGGTCTGGGGCATCATGCACAGCTTCAAAGACATCGCCGCCTCCGGCGAAACAACCTTGGCCGTGGTGGCCCCCGGCATTGCCGAGGCTTTGCTGGCCACGGCCATAGGCTTGGCCGCGGCCATTCCGGCGGTGGTGGCTTATAATAAAATCAACATCACCCTTAAAAAAATAACTAGTGAAGCCATGGCCGGCATCGGGCTGGTGGGCAATGCCCTGGCCCGGCGGCATTTCAGGGGCCTGGAAGGTTTAGGCGACAAAAGGGCTGGATATGGAGCGATAAAATTATGATGGAAAGACATGATGATTTTGACCTGATGGCCGACATCAACGTCACCCCGTTCATAGACGTCATGCTGGTTCTTTTGGTTATTTTCATGATTACCGCGCCCTTGATGCTGGGCGGAGTGCATGTGAACCTGCCCAAAACAGGCGGCGACCCCATGCCCAGGCCGGAGAGCCCGCTCATAGTCAGCCTGGACGCCGAAGCCAGGGTCTTCGTGGATAAAGATGAGATTATGGAGGCCGACCGGCCTGAACTTTTCAAGAGGCTGGCCCAGGACTCGGAAAGCGGGGAAGTGTATGTGCGGGGTGACGGTGAAGTGAAATACGCCTTTATGATGGAATTGATGGCCGAGTTGGGTGAGGCCGGGTTTGCCCGAGTGACCCTGGTGAGCGAAATAAAAAGCGGCCGGGCAGACGAGGCGGCGGCCAGCCAAACCTCGCCGGCTTCCGAGGCCGCCAGACTGGCCAGCGCGGTCAGCCCTTTGTGAACCGCGACTTAATTTTCACATATGAAAAACGCGCCTTTCGGGTCGCGTTGGCCGTTACCGTCTTAGGGCACGGCTTGGCTGTCCTTGGCTTGGGCTGGGCCGGAGGGAACAGGGAAGATATTTTCCGGCCCCTGGCGGTGATGGAGTTCGCCCGTTTCGACCCTGTCGGCGGTGAACCGGGAGGAGGATTCGGCGAAATGCCGGCTGGCGGGCTTGAAGAAGCTCTTCCGGCCGCTGAAGAAGTGGAGCGGCCTGAACCGGAGGAAGCGGCCCCGCCGCCCGAGCCTGAAACTCCAACCGAGCCTGAACCTCTGCCCGGGCTGATTGAGAGCCTCTTTGAACAAGCCGCCCCGGCTCCGTCTGGACAGCCAAAGCCGGGGGAAGAACCGCCGCCGCTCCCGGAACGGCCTAAAAAACAGCCTCAGCCGAAGGCAAAAGCGGCCAGGCCCGCCGAGGAACCCGGCGAATCCGGCTCATCAAAGGGAGAAGGTCCGCCCGGCCAGGCGGCGGGCGGCGGGCCGGGTAGCGGCCAAGGCGGCCTAGGCGGCGGAACCGGCCAGGGGAACCCGGATGCCATGAAAGCTTATGCCGCGCAAGTGCGCCGGCAACTGGAACGCTATAAAAAATATCCCCCGGCGGCCATGGCAAAAAAAATAAGCGGCCAAGCCGTGGTCAGTTTCACTTTGAACCGCCAGGGGGTTATACTTTCTTGCGCCTTGGCGCGGAGTTCCGGCCAGGCGGTTTTGGATGAGGAAGTCATGGCCCTTTTAAAGCGGGCCTCCCCTCTCCCCCCTATGCCCAAGGAATTGCCTCAGGCCGTCCTGGCCCTGACCATACCCATCCATTTTTCCGTCCGCTGAAGTTTTTTCGCGGTCATTCGAGGTGCTGGTTTGCCTGGCGCGGCCTTGGTCATAAAAGGCGTTGATATAAGCTTTTCCTATGATTTTGACGGCCGCCTTTCCTTGGCCCTGGACGGGCTGGGAATCGAAGTGAAAAAAGGCGAACTGCTGGCTATGCTCGGGGCGAACGGCAGCGGGAAATCAACCCTGGCCAGGCATTTCAACGCCCTTCTGCCGCTACAGAAAGGCACCCTTACCGTGGCCGGGGTCGAGGCGGGGGACGAAAGCGAAATCTGGAGGCTGCGCCGCTTGTGCGGCCTGGTTTTTCAAAATCCCGACAATCAATTTGTTTCATCCGTGGTCGAGGAAGACGTGGCCTTCGGCCTTGAGAATTACGAGGTTGAAAGGGCGGCGATTCCGGGCCGGGTGGCTTCGGCCCTGAAGCTGGTCGGCTTGAAAGGCTACGAAAAGCGCTCCCCTCAAACGCTTTCCGGGGGGCAGAAACAGCGCCTCGCCTTGGCCGGCGTCCTGGCGCTTGAGCCGGATATCATCGTTTTTGACGAGGTTACGGCCATGCTGGACCCGGAAAGCCGCCTGGAAATTATTCAGGCGATTAAAAGGCTGCCCGGCGAGACGGGAAAAACAGTCATAATGATAACCCATTTTGTGGAGGAAGCCGTATCCGCCGACCGGGTCTGCCTTATGCGAAAGGGACGGATTATCGGCTGCGGCGTACCGTGCGAGATTTTGACGGATATTGAACTATTGAAGTCGGCCGGCCTTCTTCCGCCCGTCCCGGTGCGCCTCTATCACGACTTGAAGGCCGCCGGGGTTCACCTTGAGTCCTGTCCGCTCACCAATGAGGAATTGGTGGAGGAAATATGCCGATTGCCCTAGAAAATGTCTCATTTTTTTACAAGTCGTATGACGGCGGCGATATTCCGGCCTTGCTCAATGTCAGCCTGAAAATCGGCGACGGAGAATTTGTCGGCGTCATGGGGCGCACGGGTTGCGGAAAAACGACGCTTATTCAAGTCATGGCCGGGCTTCTCACCCCAGCCTCGGGCCAGGTGCGGCTGGACGGGCGGGATATCAACGAAAAAGACTACGACCGGGGCGAGCTTCGCGGGCAGATAAGTTTGGTGTTTCAATTCCCCGAATACCAGCTTTTTGCCTCCACCGTCGAGAAGGATGTGGCTTTCGGGCTCAAGCACAGCGGTCTGGCCCAGGAAGCAGTGAAGAAAAGGGTTGAATGGGCGCTTCGAACAATGGACTTTTCATACGAGGCGATACGCCGGCAGTCCCCCCTCTCGCTTTCCGGCGGCGAAAAGCGGCGCGTGGCCCTAGCCGGCGCCTTGGCGACCCGGCCCCGGGTTTTGATGTTCGACGAACCCGTCGCGGGCCTCGACCCTTTGGGCCGGCAGTCCTTTTTTAATACCGTTTCCCGGCTTAACGGCGAGGGCACGACCATCATCATGGTTTCCCACAACGCGGAGGCCTTGGGGGAAAACGTGAAACGGCTCCTGGTGTTCGACGGTGGCGCGTTGGTCATGGATGGAACCGTGCCCGAGGTGTTTTCAGATATTGAAAGGCTCAAGGCGCTTAGGCTCAACGCCGGGCCGCCCAGGGCCATCGGTGACATGCTCACCCGCCGGGGCTTTCCCGTCCCGCCCACGGCCGTCTCCTATGCGGGGCTGCTGGCGGCCCTCAAGGCCGGTTTGGCGGGAGGCGCCCGGCCATGAACGGAAGTCCGGCGGGCCGTTACCTCCCGGACGAATCCGCAATCCACCGGCTTGACGCGGGGGTGAAGGTCGCCGGCCTGCTCCTATTGACGGCCTCCGTCATCGCGACCGCCACGGCCGGTGGTTATGCGCTTCTCCTCATCGTGTTGGCGCTGATTTTGCGGCTGTCGAGGCTGCCCCTCGGAACCGCGCTGGCCTCCGTCGGCCGGCTGCGCCGGATCTTCATCGTAATTTTCCTGATGAACGCCTTGTTTTTCAGTTCCGGCCGGCCGCTCTGGTCCTGGGGAATTATAAGCCTCACCCCGGAGGGGATGAGGCAAGGCGCGAAGGTGGTATTCAATGTGGCCTACATCATGGTTCTGGCCAATGTGCTCATCGCCGCCACCACCCCCATCGACCTGACCGCCGGGCTGTTCCGCCTCTTGAAACCCTTGGCCATTCTGAGGGTCCCGGTGGATGACGCGGCCATGATCATCGGCATCGCCATCCGCTTCATCCCCACGCTCCTAGAAGAAGCCGGGATGATCAAAAAAGCGCAGACCGCGCGGGGGGCTAGGTTTGAAAGCCGAAAATTCAGGGAACAGGCGGCCAGTTTTGGGCCGCTGCTCATACCGGTTTTCCTTTCGGCCTTTCGGCGCGCGGACGAGCTTTCCCTGGCCATGGAGTCAAGGGGCTACCGCAACGCCAGGGACCGGACCAGGAAGGCCGCGAAGCCGCTCACAGGCCCGGATTTCGCGGCCCTGGGCCTCAGTTTTTTAATTTGTTTTTTTCAATTTTTTATGTTATGGAGGCGCGGTTGAAAAAATGACCCTGGTGAAAAAATCCATCGTCACCTCGATGTGTATGGCCTTTTGTGTCGTCCTGCCGATGCTGGCTCATTCGATGCCGGGGGCCGGGCCCATGCTCTTGCCCATGCACATTCCGGTCCTGCTTTGCGGCCTTATCTGCGACTGGCCCTTCGGCCTCTTTTGCGGCCTGGCCGGCCCCTTGCTCTCCAGCCTGCTTACGGGCATGCCCCCGGCGGCCACCTTGCCCGTGGGGACATTGGAGTTAGCCGCCTACGGACTGGTCACCGGTCTTATGATGAAATTTGTGCGGACCAAAAGCATATACGCCGACCTGTATTTAAGCCTCATCGCCGCCATGCTGGTCGGGCGCGTGGTCGCGGGCCTGGCCCGGGCCCTGATTTTCGCCTCCGGGAGCTATTCCCTGGCCCTATGGGCGGCCGGCTATTTTGTGACTTCGTTTCCGGGGCTGCTTATTCAAATAGCGCTTCTTCCCAGCATCGTGTGCGCACTCGAATCGGCCAGGCTGATTCCCAAAAGATATCCCCTGTCAGCAGACGCTATGTCGATGCGGAATCAGGACGACCGAGCTGTAAATAGACTGGAATAAGAAACAATGAGGATTTTGGTTCACTCCGGGGGCAAAAAAACCATTAATCAGTTCTTGTGGGCCGAAAAAAAGTATCGTCCTGGCTCATCTTCCAATATTATGTCGGTGAACCCGGCTTCGCTGAATATCTTCCTCATGCCCACCGGGCAGGGCAGATGGTCCCCATCCACGGCGTAGTGGCCGTCATGACCGTTGTTTATTTCCTCGCGGCTGCCCAGGTGGAGGACATAAACCCTGCCCCCCGGTTTCAAAACCCGGTGGAATTCGGCGGCTGCGGCCGACTTGCCTTGAATATGGGGAAAGGCGGCGAAGCAGATTATGACGCCCGCTTCCTCGTTTTCCAGGGGTATATCTTCGGCCCGGGCCTGAATGGTCAAGGCGCCGCCGCCCTTGGCGGCGGCGCCCCGCAGCATGGCGGCGGAAGAGTCCAAGGCGATGATTCTGGCCTCCGACCCCATGATGCTCCGCAGATAGGGTATGAGTACGCCTTCGCCGCAACCCACATCCAGAACCGTCCCCCCGGCCGGCAGATCCAGGGCGGCTAGCATTCGCCGGAGCCGTTCCCGCTTTTCCGGCGAGTAGTTTCTGGCCTCCCAGCCTTCGGCCTGCTGTTCGAAAAAACGGTCGCGGATTTCCTGGTCAGGCATGGTTAGCCCCCATTGACTTTGAGGCTCGGCCGAAAGGGCCGGGCCTCAGGCTACCTCACTTGAATTTGAAGTCGAAACCGGCCATGAAGGTGGTGCCAGGCATATAATAGGGAATTTTATCCTGGTCTTTTTTATAGGCGTATTCCGCGTTGAACAGATTGTCCACCGATATGAAAAACTCCCCCTCGCTCAAACGCCACGGTTGGTAGTCGAACTGGTAGCCAAGACGTAGGTTGACTACGTTTATGTCCTTGAGCTTGTCCCTTTCGGTCAAATCTCGATTGGGGTTAGCGGCGGGAGAAACAAAATAATCTGTGTCACGCCATAATGTCCCCGCATAGATGCCTTTAAGGTGCTGATAATCCAGGTTCAGCCTGAAACTTTCCAGAAACCGCCAGTTGAGACCGGCCTGTAAAGCGAATTTCGGAGTATGGGGAAGTTTATCCACGGTCCTATTTTCTCCGACGGCCTTGGCCTTCAGCCAGGTCACCCCCGTAAACAGGGTCAAATCTTCTATGGGCACCACGCTGCCTGACAACTCGACCCCGTTGATTTTATAATGGCCGAGAGGAGGTTGGAACCCCCCGTTCGCAAGGCTGAATGACTGGACCCGGTCTTTGCCGTCGTCTGTAAAATAAGTGACGCCGAGGGTGGCCAGTTCCGGCCAGGTGTGGGTCAAGCCGACCTCATAATGGTCAACAACTTCCGGTTTGACTTTATCTAGGCTGTAACCATTCGGCAAAGCCTGGCTATAATAATTATTTATGCCGATGATCATCGGGCTGGGGTAGTTGGCGCCCTTGGCGTAGTTGAAGTTCAGGTCGGTATGGTCGTAGCCCATCACCAGGCCGGCCTGGGGCGTGGTTTTGTTGGCAAAAAGATCGTGCTTATAATAACGGATCCCGGCCGATGGCGTCAGGTGAAACCCGTCTTGCTCGCCGAAATATTGGCTGAGCGCCAGATATGGGGACAGGAGAGTCGTATCGAAATAATCAGTATGCCGGATCGCATTCGGCGCACTGTACAGTTGTTCGTTGTTTTCATATTCAGCCTTGTCCAGGTCAAAGCCGGCCGTTATTTCACTGCCCTCCCACGGGGAAAGGATTTCCCTAGCTCTGAAGCCAGAGTAATGATGGCTAAGCACGGACTTTATGGCGTAAGTTTGAGGATCACCGGGTAAGAGATAGCGCGGCATGTCAAAATCGGTTTCAACGTTGTAAAATTTGAAATAGCCGGAGCCTTGGTCGAACTGGTTGGCCAGCGTGAAGGTGACGAACGTGGTTTGGGTTTTATATTCGTCGGCCCAGCCAGTGGTCTCACGGTGCCGCGTCCCATCCTCTTTGAAAGGATGTTCGGTTTTGGAATCGACATAGTTGGTCAGGAACCTTAGGCTCCAATTTTCATTGGCTTGATAGCCGAGGTTAAGGTAATAACTGGCTTGGTTGGCCGCCGAGTGGTTTTCGTGGCCATCTGTGGATATATAACTTTGGGCGGCGTAAACGTCTAAGTCTCTCTGTTTAAAGCCGTAGGCCAGGTTGTCGGCGAAAGTGCTGTTGCTGCCGGCCTGTAAGCCGGTCCGCAATTCCCAGCCCTCTTCCGTCATTTTTTTGGGAACGATGTTGACCATCCCGTAGCCGTTGCCGAAGCGAGAGGGCTGGGGGGATTTGTAAACTTCCATACCTCCCATGGCATAAACCGGAATGCCGTCGGCCAGGGTTAGACCGCGAAACGATCCGTCGCGAGGCACGTCGTCAAAATAGATGTGAAGGTCAGGCATTGGGTGGCTGTTCCCCCGGCCGCGTATATAAAGGCTGTGGCTGGTGTGGCCTCCGACCATGTTGTGCCTCCGAAACGACACGCCGGGCACATTGCGCAGGGCATCCAGAAAATCCAGGGAATTTTGTTGCTTTATCTGTTCTTCCGAGACGGCGTTGAACTGTGTGCCGTACGACGTACTCACCGGCACGACCGGAGTTTGACCGGCTAAGCCATAAACATTGACCGGCGATGTAGTATAGGCGGCGGTTGAACCGTCTTTGCCCTTGACCTCGGTTTCATCCGGTTTCCCAGGCTCGTCCGCCGCCGCTTGGCCTTGTGGGGTGGGCGCCTGGCTTTTGCCGGTTTGGGCCAGGGCCGGCCCGGACCCTAAAAACATAGCCGCTACCATGAGGCCCGCTAAAATTCTCCTTGTCGTCATCTCTGTTCTCCTTAATTTCTCAAATCCAGAGCCTTGAAAATCGGCCCCGGATTTGAGATAATAAAGCTGGGCAAGGCCCGGCCTTGTTCCGTCGAACCCTGGCGCCGTCGCCCGCTCAAAAGTGGCGGCGCCAGGGTTTGTTTTTTACTTGGGTGGGTATGGATTCCGGTGCAGGTTGCCAACCTAGCCGGAATGACAGATCCCCACATAATCCGTCACCCCGACTAAAGGTTGCCAACCTACGCCGGGGTCCAAAGCTACGCCACAAGTCAGCGTCTTGACCGCCGAACAAAAAAAAACCGCCTCGCCCCGGCAGGGACGAAAGCGGCCTTCATGACCAGCTAATCATTATGAAAATAAAACGCTTAAGACGGCTTCAACAGTCTTGGCTAATCAAGTTTTGGTATTTAAGCATAACCGCCCTGAAATGTCAAGGGTAAAAAATGGCTGTCGCCGCAAAGTGAACGGTTGCTGAGGGTTTCGCCATTCAGGCGCAAGCCGAATTGCCAAATCAAAGGCCATAAAGCTGACCCCAGTAAGCCATCTGAACTTTTTTCTTGACTTTCAGGTTTCGGCTGTCTATTTTAAAAAAACGTAAAGCGATTTTGAAGAATCGTTGTTTGCGGTGTGGGGAGTGCGGGGAAAATATTGAACGGATCATGAAGATCAATTGCGGTTAGGGCCGGGCTTGATCTTTTTATGCGGTCATGAAGACTGATTTGGGGCGGCTGACCCAAGTTGGTCTTTTTTTATCCGGCCTGTTCCTGGAGACAAAATGCACCGGGCCTATAACGCTCTTCTCAGGTTAAGGGAGCTTCCGGGCCAGCCGGAGGGCAGGCCCGCCGCTGTGACCGCGGGAGAGAAGCGCTTAAGCTTCATGGCCCCACCGGTTGAAACCGGCACGAGAGGAATGAACATATCGCCGGACAGGGTTGTCGCGTATTTCCAGCCTATTGTCTCCGCCGACGCCAACGATATCTGCGCCTTTGAGGCCTTGGGGCGGGTTGTCAACGCTGACGGAACCGTGGCCTCTCTGGGGCCGTTTTTCTCCGACCGGTACGTATCCGGCGCGGAAGCCCTGTCGGTGGACCGCCTGGTCAGGAAATATGCCCTGAAAAAGTATTTGGAGGAAAACATCTCCGGATTTCTTTTCATAAATATCAACCTGAGGTGGATGTCGGCCGACACGCCCAGGCCGAAAATAACGCCGACCATCAAATGGGTTCAGGAATATGGCCTCGCGCCTGAAAATATAGTGATTGAAATAGCTGAAGAGGAATTTGAATTCGGCCGCTCTCACCTGAACCTGCTGACCGATTTCAAAAACGCGGGGTTTAAAATCGTGCTCGACGACTACGGCCAAAAGGCCAGCAATTTCAATCGGCTCGCCGCTTTCCGGCCCGATATCATCAAAATTGATAAGAGCTATATCCACAACAGCGTGACCTCTCATTACTGCCGGGAGTTCTTGCGCTCGCTCGCGTCCTTCGCCGAGGCGGTCGGCATAAAGGTGGTTTACGAGGGCGTGGAGACCCGGCGGCAACTGGATATTTGCCTGGAAATGAAAGGGATGTATTTCCAAGGGTATTTAATCGCTCCCCCGCAGCCTTCAATGCGCGACGCGGCCGTAAACCTTTCCGTTTTTACGGAATCAGCCTCAAACGCGCCTACGGCGATTATTCCGCCAAGGAACCCATAATGACTTATTTTTAAGAAATCGGCGACGACCGGCTTCTGTTCTTTGATTTTGGCGCTGGTGTCGCTGGAATCCAGCCGAAAAATAAAACGATGAATTTTTCTTGACTTTTAATTTTCGGCGGTCTATTTTAAAAGATATCATGAAGCGGTTTTGAAGAACCGTTGAACGCGACGCAGGGAAAATATTGAACTGATCATGAAGATCAATTTCGGCAAGAGCCGTGATTGGTCTTTTTTTTTTACCTCGGTCATGAAGACTGATTTGGGGCGGCCAACCCCGGGTCGGTCTTTTTCATCTTGTTCTTGGAGAGTAAAATGCACGACGACCCATACCGACAGATGTTTTTAGAGGCCAACGCCTTAAGCCCGAGACGAATCCCCGATCCCCTGGGGTCTGATTGGCGGGTGAACTGCCTCTTGGAAGCCATGGAACTTGAAGCCGGCAGCCGGGTCTTGTACGCCGGATGCGGAAAGGGCCATCTTATTCCCCACCTTAAAACCAGGCTGGGGTTGAACGGCCAGCTAATCGCCGTTGACGATTCGGCGGAAGCGCTGGCCAAGGTTCCGCGCCGGGACGCTCGCTGGGCGACCTTGATTAAATCCGGCCTGGACAGGATTCCGGTGCTTGATGAATCCATCGACGCTGTTATTTACCCGTTCTCTCCTAGGCGCCTTGCCAGCCTGTCCCGTATGGCCGCCGAATTTTACAGGATTCTGAAGCCGGAAGGCCGGGCTTTTATCATATGCCCGCTGCCGTCTCTCGGTTTGGACGCTCCAACGCCTTGCCGCTTCGGGCTTAACGAGACCTTTATTCGGGCCGGTTTCAACCGTCTCGATTTTGACGATGATTTGAATCTGTTCTTTTGGGCCGCCCAAAAGAGCGCCCCGTTCTTCTTCGCTGAAGCCGGGGCGGCTTGAAGCGTTTTTATAAATTTGTCTTGGACAGGAACCCTAGGCTTTTATCAGACATGGGAGCTTACCCCGGGTAATATCAGAGCCATCTCCTCTCTGATGTCCTGACTATGACAATTCCCGCCGAGATTCAAGGCGGTCCAGAGCGGTGTTGTTCTCCGTGTTCTCACCACCCTTCTTATGCCGCCGGCCTGAATCTTAATTCTCTCCCACCCAAACAAACCCTCGGGGAACGAATCTCCGAGGGTTTTTCTTTCTCGTTTGGGTGCCATAGTGCGAGGGATAGATGACAGCTCACCCTCCAGCCCGATTGTTGGTCTGCATTAATATATCCGTGAAGGAAGTAGGCAGTAGCGCCGGCATAGTCAGCGTTGAGCCTTGGCGAATAAGCCCCCGCTAGGAAGCGGGCAGGATTGGTAGTGGTTACACTACCACTATCCTGTCCTCGGTTCCCATCTTTCTGTAGGCTATGATAGACAATTTTTTTCGGAATTTGCCATATTCCCCTATCATGTCCTACCGTGCCTTAATCTAGGCCACGCTCCTGTAAATCCGTTAAGATTGGGCTTGTATGGCCTTAGCGTCTGCTATGGCTTTGTTCGGCCTGATTTTGTGCTATTATCCCTTATCCACAAATAAAAGCCTGGAACGAGGATAAAAACCAAACCTGAATCGGATTTTCAGGCCCCGCTGTTTGGATTATTCCAGGTCGAAAAACTGAAAGGAAATTCTGCCTCACACATCCCTTAAAACGCTCCGCGAAGGACGGCTTTTGAGCAAGGCCGAGCTGGCCCGAAAGGCCGGCGTTTCGCCTTTGACCATTGACCGGCTAGAGCGGGGCCGGCCCTGCCGCCAGGATACCATGCGCAAAATCATCCGGGCCTTGGGCTATACTATGGCCGACAAAAAACGCCTCTTTCCAGACATCGCCGTTTTCAAACCCAAATAAGCACCGGCCCGCCCTTAACCAGGCTTTAGCCCTTTCAGACTCGTTGCCGAGAATGTGGATAGAGGAATGACTAAAATGGCTGGTTTTGCAATAGCTGACCGCTTTGAAGTATAATGTAAAATTGAGGAGGATGAACCGATGAATACAGAATCGCGGAAAGACTATGAAAAGAACCAAGAGATGAAAGCCCCTAAAAAATGCGCCCTGATGGAGCGGCAAGGCTTGGGCCAAGGTGGACGGGAGGCAATTCTTGGCGATATTCAGGCCAACTGGA
>Ga0268262_10005173_pt1 | contig 13048 bp, 10 predicted proteins | sample TergutNc150P3_FD_190354 | JGI IMG/M metagenome (GOLD analysis project Ga0268262, IMG submission 190354) | Nasutitermes corniger P3 segment gut microbial community from laboratory colony in Florida, USA - Nc150 P3 (SPAdes) (version 2) | ecosystem: Host-associated > Arthropoda: Insects >... | reverse complement strand
CGTCTTAACCGCTGCGGTAACCTCTTTCGCCGGGCCCATATCCTTTGTAGGGCTGGCTGTGCCGCATATATGCCGGATAGTGTTCAGAACATCTGACAGCAGGATTCTCATTCCCGGCGCGATCCTGGGAGGGGCGTTTATGGCAAGCCTCTGCGACTTTACCGCGAGGAATATACTGTCGCCGAGGGAACTGCCCTTGAGCGCGGTTACCGCGATAATCGGCGCGCCTATTGTTGTTTTCCTTCTAACGCGCAAGGAAAAGCTATGACCACCGTTATTAGCGCTCACAGCCTTGACGCCGGGTATGACAAGAAAGCCGTTGTCAGCGGCGTAGAAATAAACGCCCTTAAGGGCCAGGTTATCTGCCTAATCGGCCCTAACGGATCCGGCAAGTCAACGATACTCAGAACCCTTGCGGGAATGTTAGCTCCCGTTAGCGGCGCTGTTTATATTGGCAGTAACGACATTCGCACGATAAAGCCCAATGAGTTGGCAAAACAAATGGCAGTAGTGCTGACTGAATCTTTGAACGTCAATATGACTTCCGCTTATGAAATTGCTTCGATGGGGAGAATTCCATACACCGGTTTTTTCGGCAGGCTCAATGCGGACGATCATGCTATTGTGCGTGAATGTCTGCAAATTGTCGGCGCGGCGGAGCTCGCGGAAAGGGATTTTTCCAGCCTGAGCGACGGCGAAAAGCAAAAGATCCTGATTGCCAGGGCGCTGGCTCAGGAACCTGAGTTAATTATACTTGATGAGCCTACCAGCCATTTGGATATAAAACACAAAATAGAGATCCTCCGCATACTTAACCGGCTCTCGGCGGCAAGCGGCGTTACAGTAATTCTCGCCTTGCACGATCTTGATATTGCGGTGAAGAACTGCCAGTTCGTAATGCTGATCAAGGACGGGAAGGTCGTAGCCCAGGGGCATCCGGAAGAAATAATTGGCGAAAACACGATTGGCGATTTGTATAGCATTGAAGGCGCGGTATTCAATTCCGTCATTGGCAGCCTGGAAATATGCAACGACAAAGCTCCGGAGGTGTTTGTCGTCTCGGGAGCGGGCACAGGCACTCCGGTGTTCAGGCTTCTATCGCGGATGGGCTACGGTATCGCGACCGGCATATTGCAAAAAAACGACATCGACTGCTTCTTAGCGGAATCAATGAAACTCACGGTGATTTCCGAACATAGCTTTGAGCCGGTGTCCGAAGCAAGCCGCTCCGCCGCCGGAGCCTATATGAAGGATGCCGCGTTCGTAGTTGATACCAATTTTCCGGTTGGCACATACAACCGTTGTAATATTGAAATGCTACAATCCGCGGCAGGCTTAAAACCTGTACTCAGTATGCGTTCGCCTGAAGAAATAGAGCGGCTATACGGCAAAGAATCAAAAGCGATCAGTGTCACATCAGCTGGGCAACTGCAAGAGCGGATTGCCGCATTGGCTAAAATTTAAAGGAGGCTAAATTATGAAGAAAAAAGCGTTAAAGGTATTGCCGGTAGCAATAATGCTGGTCTTGGTTTTTTCTGGTTGTACAAAAAACAACACCCCGCAAAGATCCACGGCTGTCCTGCAAGGAGTAAAATCCGGGCTTGGCATTAAGTACGCGCAGAATTTTAACATTGATTATCTGGGAAACGGGGTAAAAATAGTAACCGACTCTGACAGGAACAAGCTCCTATTGGTACCAAAAGGGGTTACCGCTCCATCAGGTTATAATGACGCTGTACTAATCGAGACGCCGATTACGAGGGCGCTTTACACTTCAACTACATATATCGGGTTTTTAGGCGCGCTGGAGACCGATTCGGTTTATGATTCCGTTGCCGCTGTCTGTACCCCGGAAGAAGAGTGGACTACCCCTCAAATACTTGCCCGATTCAGAAACGGCACAACCCGCTACATAAACCATGGCCTGACGGCTGTCGGCGACATAGAAGAAATAATCAAAACCGGGGCCGGTTTCGCGTTTACTACCGGCAATGATGATTCCGATATGCGGCTTCGCAATTTGCTGGATGAGGTAAATATTAAACACGCGACTATGCTTGAGTGGATGGAAGATGGAAATCCGGCGTATCTGGAGTGGATCAAATTTTTTGCTGCGTTCTTTAACCTTGACGAAGAGGCGGATCGCATTTTCGAGGGCAAGCTGGCGCGTTTGAATGAGCTTTATGAAAGAGCCGCCAATGTTTCAAATAAACCGACTGTGGCATACGGAGTAATATGGAGCGGCAGTGTTTTTACGCAGGCTGGAGACTCAACCCTGGCTTTGCAAATTGAAAGAGCCGGCGGCGCCTACGCGCTCAAAGGCCTTGAGGGCTCCGGCAGTATTACGATCACAATGGAAGAATTCCTAAAACAATGCAGGGAATCGGACATTATCATTTACGGCAGTTCGCCGCAATACTGCCCGGACAAAGCTTTTCTGCTGGAAACAGAACCGCTAATGGCGGAATTCCGCGCGTTTAAAAATAATAATATCTACATCTATGATCTGGGGTATTATATGAACAGCGCGAAAGTAGTTGAGAAATTCGAGGATATGGTTTCCATATTTCACCCTGAGCTGTTTCCGGGACGCGAATTGGTGATGTACATGAAATTACCGGATTAAGAAACCCCGCCATATTTCGCCGTGAACAACCCTTGCGGAAGATAGCGGTTTAGTGGAAAATGTCTCGAGAAGAGATGAAGGCATATTTAGTTTTACAGAACGGTACGGTCATGGAAGGCAGTTCATTTGGCGTCCAGGGCGAAATTACCGGCGAAGTTGTGTTCGCCACCGGCATGACTGGTTATCTTGAAACCTTAACCGATCAAAGTTATTACGGGCAGATAGTTTTACAGACGTTTCCCTTGATTGGGAATTACGGTGTAATCCCCGCTGACTTTGAAAGCGCCGGAGTAGGGGCAAAAGCATACATTGTTAAGCATCCCTGCCAAAATCCCAGTAATTTCCGAAGCGAGGGCAATCTTGACGCTTTCTTAAAAGATCGCGGCATTATCGGTTTATACGGGATCGACACGAGGGCGCTTACCAGGATCATCCGGCAAAACGGCGTGATGAACGGTAAAATAACGCCAAAGCCTCCGACGCCAGATGACATTGCGGAAGCGAAGGCTTACTCAATCCTGAACGCCGTCGCAGCCGTTTCATCGCGCTCGGTTACAAAAACTTTGCCGGCGAGCTCGCAAACAGTCAGACGCGTCGCGTTAATGGATTTCGGCGCGAAACGCGGCATAGCGGAAGCGCTGGCGGCGCGGGGCTGCGAGGTATGGTCGTTTCCGCATGACACAAAAGCGCAGGAGATACTGAAGATAAAACCGGACGGAATCATGCTCAGCAACGGCCCGGGGGATCCGGCGGAAAGCGCCAACGATTGTATAATCGAAACCCTTCGTGTTCTCCAGAAGAACAACGCGCCGATCTTCGGTATATGCCTTGGGCATCAACTTCTCGCACTGGCAAATGGCTATTCGACACGCAAGCTAAAATTCGGCCACCGCGGCGCAAATCAACCGGTTAAGGAGTTGTCGAGCGGGCGCGTGTTCATCACCAGCCAAAACCACGGGTACGCGGTTGTAACGGACAACAGCTCTTTTATAAACGTAAACGACGGTACCTGCGAGGGGCTGGATTACGGGAATTCGTTTTCGGTACAGTTTCACCCCGAAGCGCGCGGCGGGCCGCTGGATACGGGTTTTTTGTTTGACCGTTTCATGGAAAGGATGAACGCCAATGCGTGATATTTCATCATATAAAATTATCGCTTACTTTCAGCCTATTCTTTCCGCCGATACCAAAGAGGTATACGCTTATGAAGTTTTGGGGCGGTATATAAGCGACAACGGAACAGTACAATCGTTAGGCGATTTTTTCACAAGTCCTGATACCTCTCATGAAGAAGCCCTAAGCATAGACAGAATAGTGAGAAAGAATGCTTTTGAAAAGTATGTGGAAGAAAAACGAAACGAATATCTGTTTATAAATATCAGATTGGCATGGCTTTTACCGTATGCGGAAAACCCCGAGGAAATGATTACTTTGCAGCTGGTAAAAGAATTCGGAATAGCCCCCGAAAAACTTGTTATAGAAATTACTGAAGAAGAGTTTAACTCTAGCGAAGAATATCTCCGCGCCATAGTCCACTACAAAAAAATCGGCTGCCGCATCGCGCTTGACGATTACGGAAAGAGCGCAAGCAATATTGACCGTCTTGCAAAACTTCAGCCCGATATAATAAAGATTAATATTGATTATATACACAGGAGCGAGAGGTCTTATCATTACCGTGAGTATTTGCGATCCCTTGCCGCCTTTGCCGACTCTGTAGGTATCGAAGTGCTGTATGAAGGCGTGGAGACGGAGAGGCAGCTTGATATTTGCATTTCCTCAAAGGGAAGGTTCTATCAGGGATTTTTAATAGCTGTCCCTCAACCGTCTATGCGTGATATGGTTTTTAATTCGTCTGTATTTTCTGCGCTAGTCGAAACCGAATATAAAGCGATACAAAACAAAGCTATCAACGCGGAGACTATAAGAAATTCTCTGGACGTTCAGGTTGAGCGTTTCTTTCTTGAAAACCCGTTTGATTATGAAAACATTAACAACAACACATATCTTATAAAGCTTTTCCATGAATTGCCGGACGTTAAACGCATTTACCTTTGTAGCCGGCAAGGCGTTCAGCTTTCCGATAATATCGAGCGGAATTCGGAAGACATTATATGCTGTGATTATAAAAACAAGAACTGGGCATGGCGTGGTTATTTTCATGAAAGCCTGACAGCTTTTGCAATGGGCAGGAAAAGCTGCCTGTCAAATACTTATCGCGATTTCACGACAAAAGAACAAATGTTCACCTATTATTACGCAGTAAATGATGATGTGTTTTTGTTTGCGGATATTACAAAAGATACGGAAAGGATGAAAGCTTATGCCGCTGGATAAAAACATAAAGAAAATAATGGTCATAGGTTCCGGCCCGATTGTAATCGGCCAGGCGGCGGAGTTTGACTACGCCGGAACCCAGGCCTGCCGCGTGCTGCGCGAGGATGGGATAGAAATCGTCCTGGTCAACTCAAATCCCGCTACCATTATGACCGATAAAAACATCGCCGACAGAATTTACATTGAGCCCCTGACACTTACTACCGTTAAGCGGATTATCGAAAAGGAACGCCCCGACAGCATCCTTTCAGGCCTTGGAGGGCAGACGGGGCTTACGCTGTGCATGCAGCTTGCCCGCGACGGCCACCTTGAAAAAATGAACGTGCGCCTTTTGGGCTCTTCCCCCGAAACGATAGACATGGCGGAAGACAGGCGCATTTTCAAGGAAACCATGCAAAGCATCGGCCAGCCGGTTATCCCTTCGGCAATCGCGAATGACATTGATACAGCGCTTGAGTTCGCTAAAGAAATCGGTTACCCGGTCATCGTGCGACCGGCTTTCACGCTGGGCGGTTCTGGCGGCGGCATCGCCGCGGATGAAAGCGCCCTCCGCGATATTGCCGCGAACGGCCTTTCCATATCGCCGATAGGCCAGATTCTGGTGGAGAGGTCTGTCGCCGGGTGGAAGGAAATTGAATACGAAGTTATGCGCGACCGAAACGGGAACGTGATTACCGTCTGCTCTATGGAAAACTTTGACCCGGTGGGCATTCACACCGGCGACAGCATCGTAATCGCGCCCGCCGTCACGCTGGCGGATAAAGAGTACCAAATGCTGCGCCTTGCCGCTTTGGATATTATCCGCGCCCTAGGCGTCGAAGGCGGCTGCAACGTCCAGTTTGCCCTTCACCCCCACAGCTTTGATTACGCGGTCATAGAAGTAAACCCGCGCGTTTCGCGCTCTTCGGCGCTTGCCAGCAAGGCGACAGGCTACCCAATCGCGAAGGTCGCGACTAAAATTGCCATCGGCTACACCCTGGACGAAATAATAAACGCCGTTACGGGCAACACGTTCGCGGCATTCGAGCCCACGATTGACTATGTTGCGGTAAAATTCCCAAAATGGCCCTTTGACAAATTCGTATACGCGCAGAAGGATCTCGGCACGCAGATGAAAGCGACCGGCGAAGTAATGGCGCTCGCGGACACCTTCGAGGAAGCGCTTTTAAAAGCCGTACGTGGCGCGGAAATCGGCCTTAACAGCCTTGACCTGCCCCGGCTGTCGGCGAAAACAGACAACGAGATACGCGCCCTTCTCCGCACCGTAACCGACGAGCGCTTGTTCGTGCTGTACGAGGCAATAAAGCGCGGCGTCGGCGTGGACGAGCTTTACCAGACGACTAATGTAGACCGCTGGTTTTTGCACGGGCTTGTAAATATCGCTTCCGGGCGGTATTAATAACATAATAAAAACAAAAAGGAGAAAAAGTTATGCTCAGTTTGACAAAAGACATGGAAACCGGCGTTGAAAAAATTGATACTCAGCACAGGGAACTGATCAATAGAATTAACAACCTGGTAGCAGCAGGGGAAAAGGCCGCTTCCAAAGAAGAAACCCAAAAAACCATTGATTACCTGGGCGAATATATTGATAAACACTTCAGCGATGAGCAGGAAATTCATCTGAAAAGCAGCTATCCGAAATATGAGGAACACAAAGCAAAACACGCTTATTACGTAAGCGATTTTGCAAAATTAAAGAACGAATTCGCTGCTAACGGCCATTCTCTGGAATTTACAATGAAGCTAAACAATTCATTGATCACCTGGATTGTAAAACACATAAAGATCGATGACGTGGAGTTCGGTAAATTCTATAAAGCGCAAAATCAGGCGTAGCCAGGAACGGTTACCATACAGGTTTCATTTCATCTTCCCTTAACGAAATGTCAGTATACGAATTTAAGAGCGCGTACAATTGCCTTGGATTCATGCCATCCTGTATCCTTAAAACAGCTTCTTTTTGTATGGTTTTTAGTACCTTCATATTTTCATCTTTTTCCTGGTTTATTATGTTGGAAAGTATTTTATCGACTAATCCCTGATCCGTCCCGTCAATAACAAAACGTATTCCATATTCAAATACATCCCTGTCGTTGATCTTTTCATGGTCAAATTTCTCTTCCAATGCCAGCAAGCCTTCCCTTCTTGCCTTTTCTGAAAATTCCATGGCGCGTTTTGCAATATCATAATATTTCTTTACGAATTCATCACGGTTCATTCTGCTATCCCTCCCTCAAAACATGGCTTGATAATTTCGCCTGTTTGCTCCAAATGGCATACTATTTGCATAATTCTTTCCTGGCTTGCTTTAGCATCGCTTATTCTACGCGGCTTCATAAGCTCCATGTCCTCTTTTAACATCAGAACCGCCCTTGGGGACATATTGCGAAAAACTTTTTCCTGCACAATTTCTTTTTCGCCTGTCAATGCCTTTGCCAGTTCCATGGAATCAACTTCCCTTAGCACCCTTTGGAGGCTCCTGTCTTGCAGCCGCAAAATAGTTTCAAATTTCACCGGGCAAAAAACATCCAGTGAATAGGGCGCGCTCTCTGAAACAATTTTGGCAAGAACCCATGATTCACCTTCCAATTTGAGCTTGTTTAAAGCATTGCAGTATTTATCCGCGTCTGATTCACCATAATACCCAAAACGATCAGGTTCCTGTTTTTCAAACAGGCTTACAGCGATGTTGTCAATTACATTTTTATGTCCATAAACCGTGATGACTATATCTTTTCCTGTGCCCATGGTTTTCCCCTGTTATTAATCAAGTTTAAAGTGTAAAGAATTCACTGTTTTCTGTAAAGCCAATGATCATCGGTTGACAAAAAAACCAAATTAATGCCTTAGTATATTATATAGAATTACTGGACAGGGTAGAAAAAACAGTTAAAAAGCAAAGTTAATGAAAACTATTTTCGCGGTTGACGACAGCGATACCAACCTCTCAATGGTAAAAAAAACCCTTGAAAAAAGCTATCGTGTATTGACGATGCCGTCTGCCGCGAAAATGTTCACGCTCCTGGAAAAAATCACCCCGGATTTAATCCTTCTCGATGTCGAAATGCCCGATATGAATGGGTTTGAAACGCTTCTATGCCTGAAATCTTACCCATCACACGAGGGCATTCCGGTTATATTTCTGACCGGCTATACGGACGATGAAATTGAAGCCCACGGTTTCGAACTGGGCGTGGTAGATTTTATTGCGAAACCGTTTTCAACGCCCGTGCTGCTGAACCGTATCAAAATGCATCTGGAAATAGACGAGCTGATTCGGGAACGGACTGCGAAGATCAGGCGGCTGCAAAACGGGATTGTAAACGTTTTGGCGGATGTGGTCGAAGAGCGTGACAAAAGGACGGGCGGGCACAATGACCGTACGTCAATGTACGTCAAGACACTGATAAAAGCGATGGAAGAGCAGTGGGTGTATGCCGATGAAATGCGTGAATGGGACATGGAAATGGTCGTTTCATCGGCGCGGTTGCATGACGTAGGAAAAGTTCATATTTATGACATGGTATTGAATAAGCCTGGCAAGCTGGACAACAAAGAATATGGGGAAATGAAACTCCACGCCATGGAAGGCGCGCGGATAATTGACAGAATGATCGAACAAACAGGCGAAGAGGGGTTCCTGCAAAACGCGAAATTATTCGCGGAATACCACCATGAGTGGTGGGACGGCTCCGGCTATCCGCATGGGCTTGCGGGAACGGATATACCCCTGCAGGGGCGAATCATGGCGATTGCCGACGTATATGACGCGCTTGTGTCATCGCGGTCATATAAAGAACCTTTAACAGAAGATGAAGCGGTTAACATCATCGCAATGAATGCCGGCAAGCAGTTTGATCCAAAAATCGTGGAAGTATTTCTTGAAGTGAAAGATCAGTTTAAAGCGGTAAGGGATGCTTTTTCGCAATAGGAAGGAGTAAGAACAATGGGCGTTATTGAACGAAAGCAGAAAGAAAGTACCCGCTTTGTCAAACGCCTGATAATTACCGGCATAGCCGCCATTCTTGCGCTCCTGGCAATCACAGCGCTTTTGATTATAAATGTTTCAGGCATAGATAATAAGCAGGCTATAGAGCTATTCATAATAAGGACAGTGCTTGTCGCGCTGGGGACTATATTGGCGGTAGTACTTATCACCTTATTGATTCGTATTTCAGCTGAGAGGGATGAAGCGGATGAACGTATGCGGATTATGTTTAACGCCATGCCTTTGGCCGCGAATTTTCACGATAAAAATTTTGATTTTTTTGTCTGTAATGAGACCGTGGTCGATATGTTTGGGCTATCGGACAAGCAGGAATATAAATACAAATTTGATCTGCTTTCGCCGGAGTATCAGCCGGATGGAAACCTGTCAAAAGCTGCGTCAACTGAATTTATTAACAAGGCTTTTGCCGACGGATATTGCCGTTTTGAATGGATGCACCAAAAGCTAAACGGCGAGCCAATACCCTGCGAAGTTACGCTAGTCCGTGTCAAGCATAAAAACGAGTTTGCTTTGGCAGTTTATGTGCGTGATTTACGCGAGTTAAAACGAATATTGAAAGAAGTTGAACAGCGGGAACGTTTATTGAATACGGTGAATAATGTGGCAAGTGTCTTGTTGTCCATAAATGATGAAAAATCATTTGAAGCTTCACTGTTGAAAAGTTTTGAACTTGTGGGAAACTGCCTGAATGTCGACCGTGTCCAAATTTGGTGCAATGAGACGATCGACGGCGAGCTGCATTTCGTCCACTGGTATGAATGGCTCAGTGACTACGGACGCAATAACGTGCCGGTTCCCATAGGCTTGCATTTCTCATACAGCTCAATACCAGAATGGGAAAGCTTATTCAGACGCGGCGAAAACATAAACAGCCCGCTCTCCGGCTTGAAGGAGGACAAACAGGCTTTTTTGAATTCTTACGGGATGAAATCCATTGTGATTATCCCGATGTTTTTGGAAGGCAATTTCTGGGGGTTTTTCAGCATTGACGATTGCCGCCGGGAGCGGACTTTTTCCGATGATGAAATGCATATATTGGTATCCGCAGGTTTGATGATGAGCAGCGCCGTAAACCGCAATATGCAGAGCGCTAAGATGCGCGATGTTGATGAACGGATGCGGATTATGTTTAATACCATGCCTTTAGGCGCTATTATTCGTTATGATAACTTAAATTATTTTGACTGCAACAAGAGCATAGTCAATATGTTTGAATTATCGGACGAACAGGAATTTTCCGATAAATTTGATCAACTGTCGCCGGAGCGTCAGCCGGATGGGATTCTGTCAAGAAAAAAAATAGATGATTTTGTTGGAAAAGCTCTTGCCGACGGATACTGCCGTTTTGAATGGATGCACCAAAAACTAAACGGCGAGCTAATACCCTGCGAAGTTACGCTTATGCGCGTAAAATATAATAACGAATTTACTTTGACCGCTTATGTGCGCGATTTACGCGAACTGAAAACCAGCATTGAGAAAATATACAAATCAGAGCAATCACTCAGCATACTGAGCAATATTTTGAACAGCATCGATGCGCAGGTTTATGTTATTGTTCCCCATTCCGGCGAAATTCTCTTTGTAAACGATCGCATGAAAAATGATTTTAAGGTAGGGGATGACTGTATCGGAAAGTTGTGCTATAAAGTTTTCCTAAAAGGTATAGATCAAATATGCGATTTTTGTCCCTGCTATAAACTTGATAAAGAACCGTACAGTATAGTCGTATGGGAAATGTATAACCCCATTACGAACCGCACATATCGAAATGCTACCCGATATATAGAGTGGTCTGACGGAAGAACTGTCCAAATCCAGCATTCATTCGATGTAACTGAATTGATTGAGGCAAAAAAACTGGCGGAGCGAAGCAACCGCTCCAAGAATCGGTTCCTGTCGCGTGTGAGCCACGAAATACGCACTCCTATGAACGCAATCCTGGGCATCACCGAAATTCAACTGGAAAACAACACTCTTTCACCGGATATGAAAGAAGCTTTCAGCGAGATTTACAACTCAGGCTATCTGCTGTTGGGTATCATCAACGACATACTTGACCTTTCCAAAATAGAAGCCGGCAAGCTGGAACTGTCGCTATCCGTCTATGATGTCCCAAGCCTAATCAACGACACCGTGCATCTCAATATTATACAATACGAAAATAAGCCTATAGACTTTAATCTTTATGTCGATAAGAACATTCCTTCAATGCTATCAGGCGATGAATTGCGTATAAAACAAATTTTAAACAACCTGCTTTCCAATGCGTTTAAATATACTGAAAAGGGCGAGGTTTTATTGTCGATTAACGCCGAATATACGCGGCAAAAGGAAGAGTCTCGTATAACGCTTGTATTCCTAGTGGCTGATACAGGGCAGGGCATGACCGGTGAGCAGTTGGACAACCTGTTTGACGAGTACACCCGTTTTAATACGGAAGCCAACCGCACAACCCAGGGTACAGGCCTTGGCATGAACATTACCAAGCATCTGGTCAACCTGATGGGCGGGGAAATTTCCATTAATAGCGAGCCGGGCAAAGGTACAGCTTTTACAGTGCGCTTGCCACAGGGGATTGTTGGCGCCGAGGTATTGGGCAAAGAAGCGGCTGAAAACCTTATGCGGTTCCGTGTTGACAGAGTGGGGCAAATGAAAAAAAGCCCGCATATAGTACGCGATTATATGCCCTATGGCAGGGTATTAATTGTGGATGATGTGGAGACGAATCTGTACGTCGCAAGGGGGCTAATGACCCCCTACGGCTTGTCGATAGAAACCGCCACAAGCGGATTTGATGCGATTGATAAAATAAAAAGCGGCGCTACCTTTGACATCATATTTTTGGACCATTTTATGCCCAAAATGGACGGAATTGAAGCGGCTAAAATTATACGTGGTCTGGGTTATATACGCCCCATCATCGCGCTGACGGCTAATGCCCTGGCCGGGCAGGCGGAGATGTTTATGGAAAACGGCTTTGACGGGTTTATTTCCAAACCCATAGACATACGCCAGCTGAACGCCACGCTGAACAAACTGGTACGCGATAAGTATCCGCCTGAGGTGGTTGAGGCGGCGCGGCAACTTGCGTTCAAGATCAATGAAAAGCAACAGGCTTCCGATTCGGAACTGGCGGCTATTTTCGCGCGGGACGCTGAAAAGGCCATTGCGAATTTAAAAGCAATAATCTCTAACTCGTTCCGCAGGGCTGATGACTTCCGGCAATATATTATAGATGTCCACTCAATGAAAAGCGCACTCGCGAACATTGGAGAAACAGAACTTTCTGCTGATGCGCTTAAACTGGAACAGGCAGGGCGGGCTGAAGATATTTCTGTGTTATTGTCTGTAACCCCGGTGTTTCTGGAAGCGCTGAGTGAAGTAATCAAGAAAAACAAGCCTAAGGAAAATAAAAGTGATATCATAGATGATTCGGAAAACCTTGAATATTTGGCGGAAAAATTGGCCGCAATCCGCCTTGCGTGCGAGAAGTATGATGAAACAACCGCTTACGCAACGCTGGCTGAACTAAAAAAGAAAGAATGGTCGGATTCAATAAAAAATATGCTGGATACTATATCCATGCACTTGCTGCACAGTGATTTTGAGGAAGCCGCTAAACTCGCAGGGAATAACACATAAATAAGAATTTTATCTTCCTACCTTCGGTTCTTAGCCGTGTTCTTTGTAAGCTTTGTGCCTCTGTGCGGGATCTTTGGGGAGTTTGTGTTATGGAATCCAGGTATTGCAGGCCATAGAGTTTTTTTGATAAACTGAAAATCGTCATGGCATTACCTACACCAACCCATTCCCCATTTATCTACAAAATGGTAGACACCTGCGGCGGTGAATTTGAGGCAAGGACGCCATATTTCTACTCTATTCGAAACGGAACAGAAAACGAAGCGCTGCCGTTCATAGAAAAAAGCGGAAAACAAAGGATAGTCGTTCTGGGATCGGGGCCGATACGAATCGGACAGGGCATTGAGTTTGACTACGCCTGCGTGCATTGCGTATGGACATTAAAAAGCATGGGATACGAAGTCATCGTGATTAACAACAACCCAGAA
>Ga0268262_10005172_pt1 | contig 13051 bp, 3 predicted proteins | sample TergutNc150P3_FD_190354 | JGI IMG/M metagenome (GOLD analysis project Ga0268262, IMG submission 190354) | Nasutitermes corniger P3 segment gut microbial community from laboratory colony in Florida, USA - Nc150 P3 (SPAdes) (version 2) | ecosystem: Host-associated > Arthropoda: Insects > Digestive... | reverse complement strand
TCCCTGCCTAATCTGCCAAAGCACACTTTTCTTTCGCCTTTTGGGAAGGCGGCGGAAGAATTCACCATCAATATAAAAATAGAATTAGACAGCGCCGCTCTGGAATTCCTCAATGGCGGCATTTCAGTAATTCCAGGAATTTTTCTTGGCATGATAGGGGAAAACTGGGAAATTTTCTTTAACGGAAAACTTATCCGCTCCGAGGTACACCTGGATGAAACAGGCCAGCCTAAGGAAAGGCGAACATGGCGGGACGTATATTTCCCGCTTGATAAATCCCTGGTAGTCCATGGCGCCAACATTCTATCGTTGCGGATTATTGGAGACCCCGCATACGATGAAACGGGACTATATTACACAGCGCCCTATTATCTGGACGACTACCGTATCATTGAAGGACGCCAGCTTAATATATTGTTGGTGGTTCTATTTAGTATCGCCGGTTTTACCGGATTGTATTATTTGATGCTCTTCCTTTCCGTTAGGCGAAAGGATGAAATTTTTAACCTCTATTACGGTATTTTCGCCATCATGTTCTGTGTCTATTCCATTACCAGAACCGGCCTGATTAATTCCCTCATTCCCAATTCGGACATTTCAATACGCATGGAATACATATCTTTATTTATGCTGGTTCCCGTATTTTGTCTTTTTTTTGAAGCCATTGGGAGAGGGAAAATAACTAAAATTTCCTGGGGCTATCTGGTGTTCTGCGCTCTTCTCAGTTTGTCTCAAATATTCTCCTGCGCCCAATACGGCGATGACACCCTAAGGATATGGAATCCGTCCATTTTGCTTTATTTTTCCTATGTCTTCTTCTATAGCATTGTTTATTCAGGTTTTTGGGTTCAGCTTAAAAACAAAAAACTGGACACGACTATGGGCCATATCCTGGTCGGTTCGATACTGATGTACGCCTGCGGAATTTACGACGCTCTTGACGTTATGTTCTTTCACAAATCTTTCAGCCTTTTTGTATACAGCATCTTTGTGGTCTTCATCGGAATGGCCTTTACCCTTTCCCAGCGTTTCAGCGGAATGTATAAACGGCTGGAAAAATCCAACACCAGGCTGGAAAACGCGGTTCAGGAGCGCACCATGGAACTGGAAGAACAAACGGCAATAGCGGTCAACGCCTCCCAGGCCAAGAGCAAATTCCTTGCGGCCATGAGCCACGAAATCAGAACCCCTTTGAACGCGGTAATAGGCCTTTCGGAGATTGAGCTTCGCAAAAATCTGCCTGAGTCCAGCAGAGAAAACATTGTGCAGATTCATCAGTCAGGTTCGTCTCTTTTGGGGATCATCAATGAAATTCTGGATATTTCAAAAATAGAAGCCGGTGGTTTTGAACTTGTTCCTGTTGAATACGAAACCGCGTTACTTATAAGCGACACGGTTAATCTTAATATTGTGCGAATCGGTTCAAAGCCTATCGCTTTCGTTCTGGAAATAGGCGGGGACTTTCCATCCAGGCTTCGGGGGGACGAGCTGAGGGTCAAGCAGGTATTGAACAACATTCTTTCAAACGCGATTAAATACACTAAAGAAGGAAAAGTAACCCTTGGCGTGGAATGGGAGAAACGCGGAATGGACGCGCTATTGCGTTTCACTGTGCGGGATACCGGCATGGGTATGCACAAAGAGGATATGGGGAGACTATTTTCCAGTTATGTTCAGCTTGACACCAAGGTGAACCGTAAAATTGAAGGTACGGGACTGGGTCTTGAAATTTCCAAAAACCTTGTGGAGATGATGGGCGGTAGCATTGCCGTTGATAGCGAATACGGCAAGGGTTCAGTTTTTACAATAACTCTTGTGCAGGGTCTTGTAGATTCCCCGTGGCAGAATGGCAGTCTGCCGCAGGGTATAGGAGAAAAGACCGCGGAAGATCTGCGGAATTTCCGTTATGTGCAAGGCAGGCCAAGGGAGGAGATAAAGCGCTCATGGATGCCCTACGGCAAGGTTCTGGTAGTAGATGATCTGTCGGTGAATCTTAAAATCGCGCGAGGGCTCCTTGAACCTTATGGGCTTCAGGTGGACACTGCCGAATCGGGAAATAAAGCCATTGAACTGGTTAAAGCGGAAAATCCCAGGTATGACCTGATATTCATGGATCACATGATGCCGGGGATGGACGGCATCGAAGCAGTCAGAATTATCAGAAACGAGTTAAACAGTGAATACAGTAGCACTGTCCCCATCATCGCCCTAACCGCCAATGCCCTGATAGGAAATTTGGAGATGTTTCTGTCCAGGGATTTTAACGGGTTTGTCTCAAAACCCATAGATATAATTCAGCTTGACACGACCCTGAACCAATGGATTCGGGACAGGCAAAGCCCGGAAACACTGTTAAAGGCGGAAAATGACAAAAGAGGAGAAGGGAACGAGGCTGGTATTGATCAAATCGAATTGACAATACGCCCGGATGGCAAACAACAACCTCAATTGCCTGTCCCCAATATTCCGGGCTTAGACGCGCGCCACGGCATTATTATGACAGGCGGTACAGTGCTCGGCTATCTTCAAGTTCTGGCTCTTTTCTGCAAAGACGCGGAAGAGCGTCTGCCCTTATTGAAAATCACGCCGGAAATAAGCGACATCTCCGTTTTTATCACCTGTGTTCACGCCCTTAAAAGCGCGTCCGGCTCAATCGGCGCAAAAGAGCTCTCGGCCCAGGCTCAAAAGCTTGAGGAAGCGGGGCATGCCGGGGATTTAACTTTTATTGAAAATAATCTTGGCGCTTTTGTAGAACAGTTGACTGAACTTATCAAAGATATTCAGTCCTGGATAGCTTCTGTGGAAAAAAATAATCTAATTGAAGAACCGGAAACCCCCGCCGAGGCTATGGACGCGCTGCCCCTTTTGCGCGAGCTTACGGTAGCCCTGCAAAGCCAAAAAGCCGGTGAAGTTGACGCGATTCTGGAAGAACTAAGCAAAATGAAGCTTGACGCAAACACCAAAGCGGCGCTGGAAAAAATATCCGACGAAGTATTGATGGCCGAATACGGCAATGCCCTTAAAATCGTTCAGGATATAACATTATAAACTTAAGAGGAATTTTTAGAAATTCATCTACCCTTCGGGTTCTTAGCACAAAGGACACAAAGGCACAAAGGGTTAGAGGTAATTAGTAAGCTTGATACTAATATCCTGTTTATTTTGATTGTATAAAAAAAAGAATAGTAGAAGACGCTATATTAGGTAACAACGCACAATTCTTTGTGTCTTGGTGTTCTTTGTGAGATAAAATTTAAAGAATTCCCCTACTTCTTCTTGGCCGCGGGTTTTTTGGCCGCCGCGGGCTTCGCCTTGGTCGCGGGCTTTGTATCAGCGGGCTTTTTTGCCGTAGGCTTTGCTTTGGTCTCCGGCTTTTTGCTCGGCTTACCAGCCGCAGCAGGCTTTGCTTTGGCCGCTTCTTTTTCTTTGGGGCCCTTCAGGGCTTCTACCTCTTTCCGGCTTGGAGGTTCAGCTCCGGCGCGGGTACAAACGATGGAAGCGGCTTTATTGGCAAAATAGAGGGCGCTGTAGAGCTCGCTTTCGCTCAGGCTGACCAGGGCGGAGCGGGACATTTTTCCCTTGATTTCCAGCCAGGCAAGAAAAGCGCCGTGAAAGGTATCTCCCGCGCCTATTGTGTCCGCCACCGGAAGATCTACCGCAGGCGCGTTTACCTTGGTGACGCTGCCGTCATTCCGGCGTAACAGGGCCAGGGCGCCCTTGTGTCCCAGGGTACAAATAGCGAGCCTGGGGCCCATGGCGATTACCTTCTGCAAGGCCTTCTCAGGATCCAGTTTAGGATAGATAAAGGTAAAATCTTCAACCGACATTTTGACAATAGTGGAAGCAGACACCCATTTTTCAAGCCTTCCTATGTAGGCGTTCTTGTCTTTGATTAAAAAAGGCCGGATATTGGGGTCAAAGGAGATAACAGGCGCCCCGTCCACCTGATCTGTGCTTTTTCTGATTCCCTCTCTAAGGATAAAAGACTCAATGGCGGTTGAAATTGGCTCCAAAGTCATTGAGATTGAGCCGAAAACTATGCATTTGGTATCTGCCGGGAGTTTTGGGGGCAGATCACCGGGCTGGAGAGAGCAATCCGCGGTGCCCTCGGCATAGAAAACATACTGGGGCCCCTTGATTTTGTCCTGTTCCACAAAGGCCAGGGTAGAGTTTTGGCTGGAACGGTGGATCAGTTCGTCCCCAACATGGCACTTTTGGAGCTTTTTAAAGAGAAGCTCCCCAAAAAAATCTGTGGAAAGCCGTCCCAGAAACTTGACAGGCACACCCAGCCTGCCTATCGCAATGGCAGTATTATATGGGCTCCCTCCGGGAAGAGGGGCAAAAACGTCACCCAAACCGCGAACCGTCGCCCGCGCCATATCAATCAGGGCTTCTCCGCAGCAAATTATCATGGCAAACTCCTCAAAACCGATATATTTAACCGTTTCCGGTGGTTTTCCAGATTATATCATAAAACGCAGGATTATTATACATAAAATAATGGTTTTTGACATACATTTTTGAATGAGCTATAGTAGTGCAATGTTGAAAGAGGAATCGCAATGAAAAAGAAGACCGCTTTATTTTTGATTTTGTCCTGTTTTTTGGCCATTTTGGCGGCTTTGGTTTTTGGTTCATGCAAGGGAAAGGCCGGTTCTTCGGCGACAACGGATTTCTCCGCTTCCCATGTTTCGGCTGGAAGGCCAGCGCCGGGGCTTGAAGCTTACCGGATAGCCTATTACGAGGCGGTTTCCGGCGCGGAGGAAACAGGGGCGGGGAGCATTCAGGAAAGCAATGAACCGTTCAGGATAGTGGATTACGGCCCAAGGGATGAACTTCCCTCGGAAATAAAAAAACCTTCTATATTTGTGGTGTTTTCCCAGCCCGTTGTGCCGCTGGCGAAACTTGGGGATCCAATTAAAGAAGACGCGGGGCTTTTCACGATTCAGCCGCCGCTGAAAGGTGTTTATCGCTGGTACGGGACGAGGCTTCTTTCCTTTGAGCCTGATGTGGAGAGCCTGCCCCAGCAGGAGTACCGAATAACGGTTTCCGACAAAATAAAATCCCTGGGCGGCAAGTCCCTGGAGGGCGAGAAATCCTTCAGTTTTGAGACTGAGAGGCTCAGTGTTCTGGAATGGAAATTGGGCTCAGGGGACAATTGGGTGAATACCTATGATGCTGATCCCATGGAAGCGAAAGAAATGAGCATCATTTTCTCCTATCCGGTGAACCTTGGAGAAATCGCCAAGTGGATGGAAGTCACAAATATTTCGGGGCAGAGCTATGCCTTTAGCCTTTCGCGGCTTCCCAAAATCAATAAAAACAATTACAGGGCGGAGCAGTACAAGGCAGAGCAAGGAGTTTTACTGACACTCAAGGACACCCTGCCGCCTAATATAGATGTTTTCTTGCGCATTAAGGCGGGAGCGCGCTCGGAGGCTGGCTGGCTTGGAACCAAAGACGATCAATTTTTTACCTTTCACACCTTGAAGCCTTTCATGTTTGGAAATGTTTCGACACGTTCCGAGGCCAATCCCAGAACTGAGGAAGGGGACACCATCCCCATATCGCTTAACTTTAGCCACAATGTAGACCCGGATTCCAGCCCGACGCTTTTTTCCGTTGAGGGAATGCCAGCGCTTAAAAAGGAAAATATCCACGTTTACGGCAGGACGGTGGTGATAAACAGGCTTCCCCTTGAATACGAGAAAAATTACCAGGTGATTATTTCAGGGAATCTAAAGGATGTTTACGGCCGTTCTTTGGGGCAGAATCGAACCGTCCTGGCTCAAGTAGGTCAGGCCAACAGTTACGTTTACCACCTTAATTACGGCCCAAGAATGTTGGAAGCCGGTTTTCCCCCGCTGGTGGTCTGGGAGACTGTGAACCCGGTGTCCATGCGTTCAAGGATCGCCGCCGCGTCGGGGCCTTACGAGCGCCTGTCCCCTTCGCTTTTAGCAAGCCAGGATGTCTCAAAATATACGAAGAACAAAAAGAACTTTGTCGTGGAGGATCTGTCGCCTTTCCTTGGGCCTGGTGGAAAGGGCTCAGTCGCAATGGCCTGGGAATACGAAACCCGTTCGCAATGGAACAATCGAATAATACAAGACAGCAGGTGGCTTACGGTACAGGTTACCGACATCGGAATTACCACGCGTTACGCCTACAACAAGGTTCTTGTATGGGCGACAAAGCTTTCAACAGGGGAGCCTGTAGCGAATGCCAGGGTGGAACTCCTTGAGGGAAATACCGTAGTCAAGCAGGGCACTGCCAACGCCCAGGGGCTGGCGGTCTTTGAATTCCGCGACGGGGAGTTTGTCTCCCGTTTTACCGATCTGTCCCCCTCCTACAGCGTAAGCGACTGGTCAAAAGGCTTTCGCGTCCGGGTGGTACAGGACGGCGGGGCGATGGCAGGTGGAGATCAGGCGGAATTTATTCCAAACAACAGCCACAATATATGGCGTTTTCCGGTTCGGGCCGCCACAAGCCCGTTTACCGTGGAGAAAGACAGAGCCCTGGTTTTTATATTCACCGACCGCGGGCTTTACAGGCCTGGCGAGACCGTTACTTTCCGCAGTATAGACAGGAATCTTTCAAGGGGAAAATTCTTTCCCTACGACGGCAATTACAGCATTGAGGTCTCGACCGGGGGACGCAACGCGCCGGTAATCGCTTTGCTTAATGGAAAAGCCAGCAAAACCGGCGGAGGCTACGGCTCTTTTGACGTTCCCGCCAACCTCGACCCAGGCCGTTACGTTATGCGCTACAAGCGCCTTGAGGGCGGCGGTCAGGAATACTCAATTACCTTTTTGGTCGCGAATTTCGAGAGGCTCCGTGTTGAGGCGTCTTTAAAGTTTCCCGACCTCACCTATTATCAGGGTGAAAAAATATCAGGCCGTCTTTCAGCGTCTTACCTTTCAGGCGGCGGTCTTTCAGGCGCTCCCTACACCTACTACTGGAGCCGCGAACCGGCTGGTTTCAATCCGAACGGCGATTGGCGCTACTGGCGTTTCGGCCCGGAAACTTACGATGGCCGTTACTTTGCCGCCAGAGGGGAAGGAACCCTGGGCCCGGACGGCAGCGCCGATATAGCGCATAACGTCGGCATAGACGGCGTTGAGGGTGTTACCTACCGCTACCGCCTTGAGGCCTCCGTCCAGGACGCGGCAAGGCAGGAAATTTCCGTCAGAAACACAGCCATTGTCCACCCAGCTTCTTTTTACATAGGCTCCCGCCTGGACGCGGGGACTTTAAAGGCCGCCGATCCGGCAAGTGTGAAGTCATCCGCTTACTTCCTGCAGGCAGGCTCGCCTGCCACAGTCAGCTGGGCCTTACTTACGCCGGAAGGGACGCCTTTTGAGCAGGCTTCCGGCAATCAGGACGCGCCGGAAATTTCCTTTAAATTGATTCATTACCAGTGGAAGCAGTCCCGCCAGGCAGGCATTGGCGGAAGGATCAACCTGTATTGGGAAAGGGTTGAAGAGACCGTCATGGAAAGAAGCTTCCGTCCGCCAAGAAAGGAGCATACGGGGGTAATCTCCTTTACTCCCGCAACCAGCGGCGAATACGAAGTGCGGCTTTCAGGCAAAGATGCCCTGGGCCGTTCCGCGCTAACCCGCTACAGTTTTTATGTTACCGGCGCCGGCTGGGCGCTCTGGGGCAGGAGCGATTCGGACAGCATCACCCTAAGGCCGGATAAGAGTTCCTACGCGCCGGGAGAGACAGCCAAACTTTTGGTGCAGTCTCCCCTGCCCAAAGGGAGCTACCTGCTCACGCTGGAGAGGGAAGGGATACTCGAAGAGAAGATCATCGAGCTTGACGGCTCCGCCCTGACCATCGATATTCCGATTAAGGAATCGTACATACCCATCGTATACGCCGCAATCGCCTCGTATACGGTCAGGTCTGGGCCGCCGACCCATACTTACTACGAGCCTGACCTGGACAAGCCAAAGGGCCTCTTCGGTTTGACTAGCATTTATGTGGATAACGAAAATCGGCATTATACCATCGAGATTGAAGCTTCCAAAAGCGTATACAGGCCGGCGGAACAGGCGGAGGTAACGCTTAAGGTGAGCCAGAACGGAAAGCCAGCGGCTGGCGTGGAAATGACCTTCATGGCCGTTGACCGGGGAGTGGTGGATTTAATCGACTACCATGTGCCGGATCCTCTGGCCTTTTTCTACAACCCCTATAATTTCCCGCTTGGCGTGCGGGGCGCGGACAGCCGTTCGCTTCTCATCGATCCTGTAACCTACAGCATCTCTGATCTTCAGGGCGGCGATGAGGAAGGCAATTCCAAGATGGAAGAACGGAAGGATTTCCGGCCAACCGCGGTTTTTGAGCCTTACCTTGTTACAGGCGCTGATGGAACTGTAACAGTAAAATTCAGTCTGCCTGATTCGCTTACCACTTACCGCTGTACGGCGGTTGCTTCCGGCCTGAGCGATTTCGGTATCGCGGAGAAAGACCTGCGTGTCAGCGCTCCCTTAACCGCCGTAGCCGCCCTGCCACGGAAGCTTCGATGGCGGGACACCGGCACTGTTTCCCTCATACTTACCAATCTGGAAAATACCGCCGTTGAAGCGAAGGTCTCGGCGGCAACGGAAACAATCGACGGCGGCGTTTGGGACACGGTGCTTGAGATCGACGGAGCCAAAGAAAAGACGGTGAAAATCAACCCCGGAACCACGGTGGAAGTTTCTTTCAGGGCGGCGGCCCTTGGCGCTGGAGAAAGCAGGATCATCTTTACCCTTCAGTCGCCTTCGGTAAACGAGAGGATAATAAAAACCCTTACGGTGGACAGGCCGGTGCTTTACGAGACCGTAACCGCCATTGGCAGCCTCGCGAGCGATAATCCTTTTATTGAAGAAGGGGTGGTTCTTCCTTCCCTTGTTCCTGAGGGAACTGGGAGCCTTTCGGTCTCGCTTTCTTCCTCAAGGCTTGCCCTGCTGAAAGAGGCGGTGCGCTACCTTTTGGATTATCCCTACGGTTGTCTGGAACAAAGAACCGCGAGGCTCCTTCCGCTTGTCGCCTTTGCCGATCGCCTTGAGACTTTTGAACTTGAAAGCCCGGTAAAAAATCCCAGGAAGGTTATTGAAGACGAGCTGTCCTTTCTTGCGAAAAGCCAACTGCCAAACGGCTCATTCCCTTACTGGCCCGGCGGGCAAAAAGGTGATTATTATGTGACGCTAAGGACTGCCCACATTGCGGCCATCGCAAAACAAAAGGGCTATGCCCTGCCTGAGGCAATGAATATCCAGACTCTTACCAAATACGTAACAGAAACAGATTTTTCCACAACGATATTTAAAGAGGATCCTTTCCTTAAAGGTTATTCCCTTTGGGTACGCGCCATGTACGGGGCGCGGATAGGAGCGGATATTTCCGCCTTCATGCGGCGGGGGGACGAGCTTGGCATTTCGGGCTGGGGTTTCGCGGGTCTTGCCGCCATGGAGCTGGGCTTGAGGGACCTTGCCATTTCCGCAAGAGACAGGGTAAGGCGCTTTATAAGACCGGGAACGCGTACTCTGGATTTGACAGACACTTACGAGCGAGGCATCAGTTTCTGGGGCTACGATTCTGACCGTTACGCGATAGCCTTAATGCTTTACCATGCCCTAAGCCCGGCGGACGACATGACCACGAGGCTGGTAAATTCCCTTATCGAACGCCAGCGCCGCGGAGTATGGGCAAACACTTCATCTTCCTTCTGGGCGGTTCTCGCGTTTAGCAAAATTGCCGATGCCGAAGAAAAAGAGCAAACCGGCGCGCTCAATTCCAGGCTTTCCCTGGGAGGGAATATGCTCCTTGAAACCGCTTTCCGCTCCGCAGGCGGCGTGCCTGTTTCCCGCACCTGGGCTTTTGGGGAATCCCCCCTTAACGCAACGGCAAGGGACACGCTTCTGCCGCTGAGGATCGAGCAGGAGGGGACTGGGCGGCTTTACTACACCGCGAGCCTCAAGTACGGGATTCCAACCGAGCTTGCTTCGGCAAGGGACGAAGGCCTGAGCGTCTTTACGGAAACCTTAGATTCCGCGGGGAACCCTGTTACTGGCGGCGTGCTTGTTCCGGGCAAAACCTACACCAGAAAGGTAACGGTTTCCAGTCCCAAGGATCGCACCCACGTGGCGCTGAGGGCGCCTATTCCGTCCGGCGCCGAAATTATAGACGCGACTTTTGTTACCAGTTCCACGGTTCCGCCAAAAGAAGATGACGAGGAGCGGATGAAATGGCGTTATTACCAGGAGCCGCCGGTTCGGTTCATCATGGATGACGAGGCCGTTTTCCACTGGGACTTTTTCCCCGCGGGGAAAAGAGAAGTGGAGTTCCGCTTCCGGGCGGTGATGAGCGGGATATACCCAACCCCGCCGGCTCAGGCGGAATGTATGTACGAGGAAGAAATCTTTGGAAGGGGAGCCGGAGAGCTGTACCGCATAGGAAACACTAGCGGTCAATGAGGCGCAAAAAACTTATTGCCCTAGGAGTTTGTCGGGCTCTGCCCTTTATAATGGAAAAAATGCGAAAAAACAAAGTTTTTAAGCATTTTTTACCTTGCAAACTCCAAAAGGAGCCCAAAGATAGCAGAATTTTGCGGCAAACTGCCGCAAAATTCTACAAGTTCGACAGGCTCCTAATACTTCTTGCGGTTCTTTTTTGCGTAGGTTTTTTGCTCCTCCGGTTTCCCGAGCTTGACGCTTTTAGACACAGGTCGTGGGGAACGGTTATCAGCGACCGGAACGGCATCGTTCTGCGCGTTCTGCCTGCCGATAACGGCGTCAAGCGCGAGTGGGTTCCGTTAAGCGAAATTCCCCCCGGCGCGGTAAGGATATTTATACGCGCCGAAGACAGGCGCTTTTATTTTCATTTCGGCCTTGACGTTTTTTCGCTGGCGGCCAGCGTCTATAGGAATCTGAAAGCCGGACGCACCGTATCCGGGGCGTCCACTATCACGATGCAACTGGCAAGGCTGGTACATCCTCACTCAGGCGGTATGCGCGGAAAAATCGTAGAAGCCTGGGACGCCATCAGGCTTGAAGCCAACCTTTCAAAAAAAGAGATTCTTGAGTTGTATCTGAACAGCATTCCCTTCGGCAGTAACATTGAGGGGTTGGCCGCTATAACCAGGGCCAGGTTTGGCAGTTCCGTCAGAGAGCTGGACGACAACAGGGCCGCGTTGCTGGCATCGGTTCCCAGGCGTCCGCTTCTTTACGATCCCGCCTTAAACCCTGAAGCGGCTGTTTCCGCCGCCATGGCCCTGTCCGCCAGATGCCGCCTGGATTTAAGGGAAGAAGAGCTCTGGCTGGCGGCAAAGGGAGCCGCCTTACCCACTTCAAACCAGGATGATCCAAGAGCGCCGTTTTTCGCCCCTCACTTTACCGAGCGTCTTGCCAGAATGGAGCCGAGCGCCAAAAGCAATGTGCGAAGCACCCTCGACCTCGCTTTCCAGCTTTTCGCCGAAGAAGAGCTGGCTCTGGAAATATCGCTTCTTGCGGACAAACGGATAAGCAACGGGGCGATCCTGGCAATGGAAAACGAGACCGGCGCGGTGCGGGTATACGTCGGCTCAGGTTCCTGGTTTAACGAAGAGGCCTCGGGAAAAATTGACGGCGTCCGTTTCCGGGCTCAGCCCGGCTCCTGCTTAAAGCCCTTCCTTTACGCGATGGCTTTGGACACTGGGTTTAGTCCGAACGATATCATGCCGGATCTTCCCACGGTTTTTGGGAGCAGGGAAGCCTACGTCCCATCGAATTTTAACAACCGCTTTAACGGCCCTGTGCGGCTCAGAATCGCCCTGGCCTCTTCGCTCAACATTCCCGCTGTTTACGTCCTGGAGCGGCTGGGCGTTCGTAACTTTGAGGAGTACCTGGTCAGCCTGGGTTTTGATTCCATAAGGGAAACCATAGGAACGCACGGCACGGGCCTCGCGCTTGGCAACGCCGAGGTGAGCCTTGAAGAAATGGCGCGGGCCTTCTCGGTTTTTCCGCGCATGGGTTCGCCGGTGGAACTCCGCTGGACAGAAGACGGGAGACCTGCCCATGCAACAAAGGAACAGGCTGCGCCGTCAGTCATGTCCCCATACGCGGCCTGGACGATCGCCGACATACTTTCGGACAGATCAAGCAGATTTGTGGGCTTCGGCCCCGCCCCGTCGCTGGCGACCCCTTTTGAATCAATGTTCAAAACCGGAACGGCCAACCAGTTTCAGCACATCTGGGCCCTGGGCGCGACAAGGCGTTTTACCGTGGGCGTCTGGATGGGGAATTTTTCAGGCGAGACCGTCATTGGCAGTACAGGAAGCTCCATCCCCGCCAGAATTGCGGCAAAGCTCCTTGGCGTTTTGGAAGAATCCGCCGGGCAGGAAAAAAGCCGGGCATCAAACCTGGTAGCCGAAAACCTGGCCGGCCCCGTGCCGCAGGGAACAGCGGAAGTACAGATATGCGCACTTTCGGGAATGGCGGCTGGCCCCTACTGCACCGGGCTTACCAGGGAATTTATACGCAACGAGAAAATCCCCGCTGTTTGCAACTGGCACACCCAGGCCGGACTCTTTTACCCCAGCGAATACCGCTCGTGGCTGAGCGAAAGGTTCCGTTCCGGCGGCGTAAGGCAGGAAGGGACAGGCCGAATTCGTACGCCGGTTTCTGGCGCGGTGTTTTACCTTGACCCGTCGCTGCCCGCCGATGCCCAGGCGATAAGGGTCGAGACTACGGGCTTCAGCGAAAGCGCGCTTCTCTTTGTTGACGGCGAGCTTGTCGGTAGTCTAAACCATGCCGGTGTTTACGCGCTTCCGCTTTTACGGGGATGGCACAGCATCACCGTGGCGGATGCTGAGGGAAGTACCGCCTCGGCGGATTTTGAGGTGAGGTGAGAGAATTGGCGGGGGAAATATCCGGGACTGAAAACGGAAGACGGCATTTATATGCTATTGGATACTAAGCGGCCTCCGTAAGCATTGACTGCCAGTTAAGTAATGGTTTAAAGTGTTTTAAGTCTTTGACCGCTGATCGCCAAAATGGATCAAAAATGGATATAAAACACAGCAGCCAAG
>Ga0268262_10005171_pt1 | contig 13054 bp, 11 predicted proteins | sample TergutNc150P3_FD_190354 | JGI IMG/M metagenome (GOLD analysis project Ga0268262, IMG submission 190354) | Nasutitermes corniger P3 segment gut microbial community from laboratory colony in Florida, USA - Nc150 P3 (SPAdes) (version 2) | ecosystem: Host-associated > Arthropoda: Insects >... | reverse complement strand
TTTTGTTTGTCTTTCCTTCACAAATCGCATTTTCAAATAATTCATTACTGCCGCCTATTGAAAAAATCCGTTTAGGCCATGACGTTAGCTGTTTCTTAAACCATGCGGCGTATATATCAAGGCTTCCACCTTCATGTATTTGGCTTGATCGAATAAAACTTTGCGAGTAAACGGGCGATAACCTGTTTGCGCAGTCAAATAGAAGATGATCAAAAGCGTAAGGCCGCGCGTGGCTTCTCATATCCCTCACTGAAAGATCCATGCCCGCAAGATAAATATTTCCGCTTGAAAGCGCTAGAGCGAGTTCTACGGCGCAGGCTGTAACTGTTCCTTTTTGCGGAATGATTACAGACGGCAAAGAAAGTTCATGCAAAATAATACTTTGCCAAAAACTTCCGTCGTTCATTATTAACATTGGAAAATTTGTGCACTGTGATGGAAGCGCGGCGCAAAGGTTTACGGCGAAAGAAGCGGTATTTTCAGTATCGAAATTTACACCGTTGTAAACACCGTTATCTGGTTTTCTGAAAAAAGGATAAATGTGCCGTAACGCCCAGTTTCCGCCGTCCGTGCTTATTACAATGTCCGCTTTAATGCCGTAAAAAGAGAGCGCCATTACGGAAGAAGAGGCGGCAATAATTAAACATTCTTCCTGCGTTTTTTGTATGGAAGGTATAGCTTTTTCAAGTCCGGGGCCTGAACCTGTAATGATTACGGGCATATCCATCGATTTGTATAAAAGAATTTTTCGCGTATTCCTGAGGTTTCTGAAAAAATTGCTGACCCATTTTTTCCCAAAGGCGGCTGTTGTTCTTTTTCCGGCGTCCATGCGTTTGATAAAATCAACGGCAAAAGAAAAAAGGCTTACATAAGCTTGTCTGTAATGGTTCATGGAAGGCCGCCATTCGATTATTTTTATGTTAGCCGCGTCTGTTTCTGGGACTTCCTTTTCAAGAAAATCCTGCACTTTGGAAGTCTCCGCGCCGCATATCGAAGGGACGTTTACGGGCGGAAAACAATCCTCAACATGAAGGACAATTATTTTGCTGTTAATAAATTTTTTTTGCAGGGCGTTTACAAGATAGCCGAAGCCCGGTTCAATTAAAATAAAACATTCTACGTTACTATCGAAGTTAAGAGAATTGACATAGCGTTCGGCTTCCGCTTGCGGGTTGTAACGCGAGTGAAGTTTACCCGCAAGTTCTTGCACGAGTCCTGAGTTTATACCAGCCCCAAATCCTTAAAGAGTTTCTTATAGGAATCAAAGTATTCAGACTTAGCGAATTCTTCGATCTTTTCTTCGGGCAGGGACTCAAGGAGTTGATCCATATAACTTAGAATATTTTTAAGTTCTTTTTTCAAGGCCGAAGGAAGCTGGAGATCGGCGCCTTTTGGGGCGGCAGCGCCGCTTGCGGGCATGCTTGCCGCTTTTGCCGGAGTTTCAGCTATATCCGCAGTTTCGCCAATGTCTTCTATTTCGCCGGTATCTTCTGCTTTGTTAACGGCAGGTGCGGGTGCGGAAGGCGCAGGCGCAGGCGCGGCAGGTTTGGCGGGTGCGGCTTTTGCGGCAACCGGTTCTTCCGCGAAGGTATCCGCAGATGTATCCGAAGGTTCTTCCGGGAATGAATCGGAAGGTTCGGATAAATCCACCGGTTCTTCCGCGAATGTATCTGCGGATAAATCGGATGTTTCAAGCGCTTCATCTATGACAATATCATCATCCGAACTTTCCTGTGTTTCCGATTCTAAACCATCGGTGGTTGTTTGTTCATCAATCGACAGATCGCTGTCAGACAGCATACTGTCTGACAAATCCTGTTCATCTGCTGCCGGTTCATCAAGAGGAACATCTATATCAATGTTTATATCGTCAAGTGATGATTCATCAAGTGATGGTTCATCAGCTAGAGCTTCGTCAATCGAAACCTCCGCCGTATCTTCACTGGCGGTAATATTGAAATCATCCAAAGAATCCATGTCTAAAGAAGGTTCATTAAGCGGTTCATCAATATCTTCGGTTGATAAATTAGGTTCGTCGATTACCGCATCGGAGAGGTCTAAATTAATGTGGTCGTCTTCTTTTTCTTCTTCTTCAAGATACGAACTGTTTTCAGGAGGGAAGGTTACCGGGGTAGCGCCTTTTACTCGTAATTCTTCCAGAGCTTCGTGATCTTTTGAGGCGTCAAACTCTATTTCTGTTTCGGCGCTTTCATCCGGCGTGTCTGCCGAAAGATCCGGTTGATCATCTGAAAGGGCGGAGTCTAAAGAATCTGATTCAATGGAATCTGATTCAATGGAATCTGAGTCCAGGTTGACTCCGAGATCCGCAATGTCAATGTCGATATACTCTTGTTTTTCTTCGCCTTTATTATCGGCGGCGCTTTCTTCGGGAATATCTTCTTCTGCGGTAACGTCTTCTTCTGCGGTAACGTCTTCTTCTGCGGTAACGTCTTCTTCTGCCGGAACGTCCTCTTCTGCCGGAACGTCTTCTTCTATGGTAACATCGCTTTCCGCGGTATCGTCGCCGATGTCCGACATATCGAAATCGTCCATAGAAAGCTCGCTTCCAAAATCATCATCATCAAGAGAGACGACATCATCGCTTCCTTCGGAAGCGCCGTTTTCTTCGGAAGCATCGCTTACGGTTGAGTCGTCAAGAGAGGACATATCAAGATCGTCTTCTGCGGAAGCGTCGTTTTCTTCTGTAACATCGCTTTCCTCAGAAATAGCGCTTTCTTCTGTAACATCTTCATCTGGAACGTCGCTTTTTTCGAAAATGTCGCCTCCTGTGGCGACGGCATCGTCAAGGGCGGACATATCGAATTCATCTGATGAAAGATCATCTTCGGAAATACCGCTTTCCTCAGAAGGCTCGCTTTCTTCGGAAGCGTCGCTTTCTTCGGAAGCGCCGCTATCTTCGGAAATAGAGCTGTCATCAAGAGAGGACATATCGAAGTCGTCCGCCGCAGGCGTGCTTTCTTCTTCGGTAACATCGCTTTCTGCCGAAGTATCAGCCTCCGAAGTATCGGTCTCCGCTGTGTCTGATATGTCAAGATTTACATCGTCCAGATCGGCGGAAAGGCTGTTATCAATTGTTTCTTCTGTTCCCGTTTCTTCCGTAAAGTCTGCGGAGTTAAGGATATTATCCATCTCGTCGCCTGTAAGGGCGATTGTCTCATCGTCAAACTCGTCTTTGGTTGTTTCGTCTGTTCCCGCTTCTTCGGTAAAGTCTGCGGAATTAAGGATATTGTTCATCTCGTCGCCTGTAAGGGCGATTGTCTCGTCTTCGTCTTCGCCAAGAATGTTTGCCATTGTCTTGACTTCAACTTTATTTTCCTCTTCCGCGGGAGGCGAGTCGTCTTGCGCCGAGTCATCCGATGTGCTTAAGATGTTGTTCATTTCATCGCCTGTAAGAGCGATTGTTTCATCGTCTTCTTCGGAGAAGAAGCCGTCCTTTTCGCCGGAACGGATATTTGAAAATTCTTTTTTCAGATCGTGAAGCTCGCCTCTTATGGACGAAAGCTCACTGGCGATTTTTTTCAAAAGCTGTGTGGAAAGATTGCCGTCTTCGCTGCCTCGGACGGCGTTGTCAAAATCATCCTGTACATTATCAAGATTATTTTCTATGGAGCGTACTGTCGGAACGCCGAAATCATTATCATTTTGAGAAGATGACGCAATGCCGTTTGTGTCCGAAATGGCAAAATCTTCAAAATCGTTTCCAAGGTTTTCATCGCCGGTTGAGTCGCCGGGGAATTCAATATCATCGACACCGGAAGATCCTTCTGTGTTGAACATTGAATCGTCAAAATCGTCTGATTTTTGAACGCCCGCGCCGGATGATACAACCTGTGGTTCGCTCTTTACCCATACACCGTATTCATCCAATTCTTCGGCGGAGCCAATGTTGCCGCGATCGGAATATATTGAAGGTTTTTTACTGTTTGCCATGAACCACTCCTAAACACACATTATGTTCAATTATCGGTATTTTTGCTGTATTTCAATAGTTTCTCTCAATATATATGTTATTACATGGATATGTTAATTGTCAATCATAATGATTCATGTAAAAATAACCGTAAATATAAACATGAGAATCTCTAAGTACCTCATCGGGATTTGGACGGCTGTCGCTGTTTATACTGTTTTTTCGTTTTTTAGCGGTCCAAAAGGGCTTTCCGCGTATAATCAGCTTTTGTTTGAGCGTGAACAACAGTGGGCAAATATAAAGGAATTGGGGATTATCAACGAAGAACTTGAAAAAGAGAGAAATAATCTGCTATACGACCAAGATACTCTGCTTGTACACGCCCGCCAACTGGGATACGGCTATGAAAATGAACGATTTATCCGTATTGTAGGGCTTGGAAACCCCAAAAATACCCCTGCGGTAACCGGAAACGTGTATATGATTAAAAATCCTGACTATCTTTCAGATAAAATCATTAAAATTGTGTCTCTTTGCGTAGGTTTATTGGTTTTCGCCTTCCTTTTTATGCTCGAATTGATAGATTCCAAGGTTCGTTAATTAATGCGAATGTCTAAATTCACGCTCTATATCCCTTTTTAAATCTTTTTCCCGAATACCGGCACGTTTGTCAAAAGCTTTTTTCCCCTTGCACAGACCTAATTCAACCTTTACCCTGCCTTTTTTGAAGTAAAATGAGAGCGGAATAAGGGTATATCCCTTTTCCTCAACTTTTCGTGTAATGCGTTTGATTTCGTCTTTGTGTAAAAGCAGGCGTTTTTTACGTTCGGGGTCGTGGTTAAAGACCGAAGAAAAAGGATTTTCCGCTACCGTAAGAGAACGAAGCCAAATTTCGCCTTTTATAACCTCCGCCCATGCGTCCGGAAACGAGATTTTTCCGTCCCGGAAGGATTTTACCTCTGTTCCAAGCAGTTCTATGCCGCATTCGTAGCTGTCGTCTACAGAATAATCGTGCCGGGCTTTACGGTTTTGCGCGATAATCTTAATTCCATCGCTCATCTTTTCAAAATCCGCTATTTTTGGGGGCAATAACAGGCCGGAAAGATACAACAGGAGAAGAAAATTCGGGGGGAAGCGACGCCCTGCTTGAATCCGCTGATGACCGCAGGGAGCGTTCGGGGGAACCTACCATTCTTATTGCGTCAGCGTCGGCTGTAATAAATTGAAGGGGAACGAAAGGATCGGCGCACCATTCCCATCCGCCTTCTCCCGTAGCCTGGCCGCTTGCAGTTTCATTGCTTCTTGAAAAACGCACCAACCGTTTGCTTTCTCCCATATACATTAAGCCCCGGGAGGCGGCTAATTCCCATTCCGCTTCTGTGGGAAGCCTTACTTCCATTCCCGCCATTGACGGGGGGAGACGGTTTGTAAGCCGCCTGCAGAATTCGGAGGCGGCAAACCATGAATTTTCGATTTCTTTCCATTCGGGATTTTCATTTAAAAAGTTTTCAAATACCGCCTTCGGGACGGTATTTTCGCCAATCATAAAGTTTGAGACGCCGATAAAGGAAATTCCCGACAAATTGAGCCGTCCCGTTCCCGGCTGTCCTGCGGCGGGTTTTGTATCCGAAAGAGAAGCGGCTTCCTTTTTGTACCAATCGGAGGCTTTAACCGCAGCCGCCGCTTCAGCGGGCAGAAGGCCGGAAAGCCAGTTTGCGCTTCCGGGGTTTTCCGACAGAAAAGCGAGGATATCGTTAACGGAACCGTAAACACTAGCCGGAGAAGGGGAGAGGCCTTTATTATCCAAAAGCATTTTCGCCCGGACAATATCCCGCATGGCGGCTCTGGTAGCGGTAAAACGGGATGCCGCCGTCAGTAATTGCTCCGCTTGCAGACTGTCGATAATTTGCCCCGTGCGGTACGCTCCTTCTGAAAGGCTTAAAGGTATTTGCCATGTTGCGGTTGGCTCTCCGGCGAAACTCCATTCGGCGAAATCGGCGGCGGCCTCGGCGAATGCGCCGGACGGATAGCTTGTTTTAAGGGTAAATTCTACATTTAAGCGGAGCGGGAAAAAAAGCGAGCCGAAGATACGGCCGGGTACTTTTGCTTTAACGCTTTCGTTGTCAAATCCGGGAATAACCGCCGTAAGCGTGTGAATGCCTTTTGGGACAAAAATCCTGTCTTTTGCGGTTCCCATGTATACGCCGTCTACTCTAAGAGCAGCTCCCTGCGGTTCCGATATCAATATCAATTCCGCCCCAGGATTTACCAAGCCCGGCAAAACAAGAAATAAGAAAATGATGACAAGCAAAACGGCGGAATAAAGCACGCAGAGCCAGACTCCGGGGCGCATCCTCATGAAGGGCTTCAATTTGACAATATCATCTGTTTCGGGCTGTTTTTGACGCATGCGGCAATTATAGCGGAATAACGATAAAAGTTAAAGGTTTTTGATAAAAAAAGGAGCTGCCCGAATATTGCGATTCAGACAGCTCCATGCCCTTGAGGCATATCGAAAGCATAGTGATTTGGGAGGGGAACTATGCCCCCGACATATTGAATATCGGACACAAGGGATTATAAATTGAGTGATTATTTTAGTCTTCTTCGTTAATTGTAAGGTCAATATCCAGGGCTACACGGTAGGTTTTTCCCCTTTGTATGTTAAGCGCTTTTGTAATGGTGTAATCGCCAATCTGGAATTTTGCCTCATGCTGGCCCGGTTCTACGGGAATAGGCTCGCCCCTGCGTTGGACAGGGGCATTATCCAGGAAAATACGGGCGTTTTGAGGCCCCTCAAATACGATCAGCGGGGCGGGGTCTTTTAGCTCAATTATTAAATCGAGAATTTTCGCTTTTTCAACGACAAAAGAGCGGCTTTCGTTTCTGTAATCTTCCGAAAGGACGACCAAATGGTGTTCGCCTTCTTTTAATACATATTGTTCGGACAGGCCGGATATTACCGTATCGTCTATCAAAACCGTAAACGGCCTGTTCCTTAACTGCGGAGGATAACGGGGAATCAGCCTGACCGCCCCTTCGTCGCTTAGTATCGGCCGGACAATAAGGTTAAATTTCATGTTCTCAATTTCTTCCCGAAGCCCTTTTACCACAGGCATTATTCTGAAAACAAGCGGGAATGTCTCAATCGGGGTAACGCCGGCGGGAACGGTAACATAGGGGGTAGTCCTTAGCCCGTGGGACTGCCTTAGCGGTATATGGTAGACAATTTGAAGTTTATCCGGCAGAGGGTCAAATGCGATACGGCGGCCGTCTATATCGGCGACGCCTAAGGCGGTTTTTGGATTCAGGTTGTTATATACCGTCATGGCGAGCGAACCGCGCTGGCCGAGCCATGATTTAGGAGCGGAAATCTCAATTTCGATCCCTTTTATAAATCTTTTTTCCGCCCCCATCGTGATGAGTACGGAACTGTTTATTCCGAGGGAAACGCCGCTTCCGGCTGTTTTATCTGGAGATACTTCTATACTGCCTTCTACAGTGGTGCGAAAGGATTCCGCCTGTACGGCTATTGCGGGAAACAGCAGGAAAATCGCCAAAAGAATTTTTATTATTGGTATACCCCGTAAAAAATATTTTTACCGCCGTTAGTGACGGAGTTTCCCCGCCGGATTAAGCGGCTTTCCGTCCTGTCGTAACTCGAAATGAAGATGCGGTCCTGTGGATTGACCTGTTGATCCCACCCTGCCTATAAGACTACCTGATTTAACATTTGTTCGCAAGACCGTCTCAATTATTTGCAGATGACCGTAAAGGCTTGTCCATCTTTCGCTGTGCGAGATAATAATATAATTTCCGTATATTGGGTCGAATCCCGTATAGGTGACAACTCCGTCCGCAATGGCGTAAACTTCCGTTCCTTCGGGCGCCGCAAGGTCCATTCCCTGATGCATTCCCACATTTCCGGTAACGGGGTTTGCCCTCATGCCGTATTCGCTGGTTACACGGAAAAATTTAAGCGGGAAACGGAAACCGGAATTGAGAAAAAACGCCCTTTCGGAAGGCGAATAATCCGCTCCCGGAAAAAAGTAATAAGTTTCCGTAATACCCGCTACGCTGATTTTTATTTTTACCGATTCCTGGCTTGAAAGCCTTGCGGCCCCTGTAAGTTTTTCCAGATCGGTTTTCATGCTTTCGGGAATATAAATTCCGGGGCATGACGGCAGAAGGAGCGGTTTGCCCGTTTCAAACGAAAGGGGGTTATTCAGCCTGTTAAGGCTCGCCAGGCTTGAATACGGTATATTGCAGCGGGCGGCAAGAGAAAAAATATCCTCGTCATTGCGGGGAGTATATTGATAAATCGTTAAATATTCGGCTGTTTCCAGAATTTTGCCGCGATACGCCATAAGCCGTTTGCGGTTACTTTCCACATCGCTTATATATTGCTTAAAGCCGGTATCGCCTGTATCCAGTCTTTTTATGAGCGGAAAAGAAAAATTTGCCGTATTCTGGGCATGAGAGACAAGCGGGGAAAAAAACAGGGCAACGCCTAAAAAATAAATTATTTTATTATTTTTCAATGAATTTAACGGACTTTTATTAGGCGCCGCTCTTTACATCACCCCGCAGAAATTGCTTCTGTCGGGCAAGCGGCTATGCAAACGCCGCAATCCTGGCATTTTGCAGGATCAATAACGTGTTTCCCGTCTTTTTCGGAAATTGCTTCTACCGGACATTCGCTGACGCAGGAACCGCAATTAACGCAAGCGTCACTGATTTTATGGGCCATGATTTACCTCTTTATAATAAGAATGAATAATATTACCATGCCGGGCGGTATATGGCAAGCGGTATGCCGCTATAGTGCCGCTATAGAGCGTGATAAATCAAGCCGAAAATTAATATAAGGAAGAAAAACCATGATTTATCTGGGTATTTTGTTTTGTATAGCGATTATGGGAGCCGTAATTTCCATGGCGTTCAATAAAAAGTCGAATTTCGCCACCCGCATAGCCAGCCTTATCGCCCTCGCTCTTATGATAATAACCGTAATAATTTGCCTTGTTGTCGCTTTTACGGACAATACGGTAGCTGTAGACGAGTCCGTTCTTATAGTAGGCGCCCCGGTAGAGGTAAAAAAAGCCGGGGGAGACAATACGATGGTTCTGTCTTTGCTTATCTTTTTCCTTGTCGGGTTTTTTGTAGTAATAACGGTTCTTGCCATAAAAGATCACCGGAAATTGAACGCTAAAAAACAGGAAATTATTATAGACAGTAAAGATAATATTAGGGATTTATTATAAAAACCGGGTTATACATAGACAAAAAAAGGTAAAAATGGTATCTTGTTTGCCATATCCGCATAAGAGGTAATTTATGGCAAAAAAAGATAAAAAAGCTTCTGTAAATGACAAAGATCCCGGATTTTCGGAGATTGCCGATAAATTTAAGGCAAATCCCGCTTTGTATATCGGTTCCGTTATTATTCTTGTTCTTGTAGTTATTACATTTGTCGGCGGCGACTTTCTTTCAGGTGGCCGCCGTTATGTTGATAGAGGCGGAGAAATAACCTTTGGATACTATGACGGTGTTCCGATTTCATGGGTTGTGGGAAACAAGTTATCTCAATATTATGAGCAGCTTGTGCGGCGTTACCGGGATCAAATAGAACTTAATCCATATATAATGGCAAGTATATGGTCTCAGGCTTTTGAAGGGGCGGCTATGCAAATAGCCATTTTACAGGAAATGAAAAAATCCGGTTACGAACCTCCTGAAAGAGTCGTTGACAGGGAAGTCTCGAAACTGCCCCAGTTTCAGGACGAGAAAGGGAATTTTTCCGTATCGCTCTACCGGCAAACGCCCGAATCAAAACAACTTTCTTTGCTGCGGCAGGTGAGAGAAGAACTTATCGTAATTCAATTTTATAATGATATATTCGGGTTACTGGTTCCCGAAGGTGAAAAAGAATTTATCGTAAAGATGAATTCCGGCATGAGAACGTTTGAATTGGTCTCTTTCTTTGTAGATAGTTTTCCCGATTCCGAATATTTAGCCTACGCGCGGGGAAATCCGGAGCTTTTCAAATCTGTTCATCTTTCAAAAATTACAATTAGCTCAGGCGAGAGGGCGGCGAAAAAAATTCTTGAATCCATTAAGGAAGGAACGGCAACATTTGAAGACGCCGCCAGAGCCCAGTCGCAGGACGGCTTTGCCGACAAAGGCGGAGATATGGGCATTCAATATGTGTATGATCTTGAAAAAGAAATTACCGACGCCGCTGTTCGTGAAAATATTTTATCTCTTGGCAAGGGAGAATTAAGTTCCGTTGTTAAACTTGGCGACAAATGGGTTTTTTTCAGGGTAGAGGATGAGGTAAGGCCCGCTGATTTTGACGATAGCGCCGTAATGGACAGAGTGCGTTCATACATGAGGAATTATGAAAGAGGCCGCATGGAAGACTGGGCTGTAGCGCAAGCGGAAGAATTTATAAACGATGCTAAAACGGACGGATTTGATAACGCCGCCCGTCAGAGAAGAAAAGAAAAAGGCATAATCGGACCGCTTCCTTTAAATTACGGTAATGTGGATTTATTTTCATCTTTGCAGTCATTTAACACTTCCGTTTTATCCGGGCAGGAACTTGATGATTTGTCAAAAAATTCGAATTTCTGGAAATCGGCTTTTTCTACGCCTTTGAATACCCCGTCAGTGCCGCTGGTTCAGGGCAATAAAGTCCTTGTATTTTTACCTGTCGAGCAAATTGATAATGATAAAAACAAATCCGAAGAAATATCTTTAATGTATTCCAATTATTGGCTTGGCAATATTACCGACAGATCTTTACAGACTTATTTTATGAACAGCCCGAAAATGAAAAATAATTTTTGGGATACTTATAGCAAGTATTTTATGTAATGGGCAAAGTATGCCTCTTGTCAGAAACGGAAAGACCCTCCTTTCGGGCGTAGACCCTGTCCGCCGGGCAGATCAAACGGCGGACGCTGTTTCTGTCAAAGATTATACCCTTTATTTTTGTCCTTCCGTCCTTTACGGCTACGGCCTTGCCCGGCTGTTGGCCCGTCTTGAAAAAGAAGCGCCCAATTCGGCAATATTATGCGTCGAAAAAGACGGCGAACTGTTTGAATTAACGGAAAAAAACATTGAGCCTGCTCTTGCGGCAAACAACAGATTGCGCATAACGAACATTTGCGATGAGGCGGGCCTTTGTGCTTTTGTGCGTGAAGCGTGGGGCGCAAGGGCGTTCCGTTATCTGGAGACAGTCCGTTTTTCAGGCGGCTGGCAGTTATTCCCCGAAGTATACGATTCTCTTTGTTCTGCGCTTCGCCGTGAGATTGCCACAGACTGGAGCAACGCCCTTACCCTTGCCAAACTAGGGCGCTTGTACATCCGCAACGCTCTGCGCAATCTTTCGCTTATTCCCCGCTTTCCCTCTTGCGTAAATCTTTCTTTCGGCGGCGCTCCTGTCCTTGTCCTTGGCGCCGGCCCTTCGCTGGATGAAACTCTGGATGCCCTTGTAAAGCGTTATCCGCAAGAAATAAATTTGAACCGTCCTTTCAAAATAGTCTGCGTAGACACCTGTATTGGAGCGTTAAAAGACAGGGGCATTATTCCCGATCTTGTTATTATCCTTGAAAGTCAGCACTGGAACCTGCGTGATTTTACCGGCTGTTACGGATGGCAGGCTTCTTTCGCAATAGACCTTTCCGCTTTGCCTCAGTCGGCTCTTATGTTAGACGGGGAAGGTTTTATGTTTATGACGCCCTGGACGCCTCTTCGTATTTTTGAAAGACTGAAAGAAGCGCAGTTGATTCCCGCCGTCCTTCCGCCTCTCGGTTCCGTAGGGCTTACCGCCGTTGAATTAACCCGGCGGCTTACAACCGGAAAAATAATCTGCGCTGGTCTTGATTTTTCCTTTTCGCAGGATAAATACCACGCCCGGGGCACGCCGGGGCATCGTTCCCTGTTAAATTCGCAAAACCGTTTACGTTCAATATTTAACGCCGCCGTATACAATCAGTCTTCAATCGCCGCCGTTTCAAAAGACGGGCTTCCTGTTTATACCAATCCCTCCATGAAAAACTACCGTAATCTCTTTGAACAGGAATTCGGCGGAGACATTCGGATATTTGACATTGAGGGAACAGGCTTGCCGTTGGGAGTAAAAACGCTTTCTATGGAAGACGCAATGGAATTGTTGGTTAAAATTGATCCCCAATTTATCTCGCAGGGGCGTCGAACCTCCGGTTCGCAAGACGACGAACCTCCGGTTCGCGAGGCGCAGAAAGAAGAAAAAGAAGATAAGTTAAATTCGTTTTACAAAGACGAAAAAAAACGGTTGGAAGAATTGCGCAGGCTGTTGACAGGCGAAGCGGCGGCTGATAATGAGCGGCTTACTGTTTTAATAGACGAATGTGATTATCTTTGGGCGCATTTTCCCGATTATTCCGCAAGCCGCCGTCCGGCGATTGGCGATATATCGTTTCTTAAGCGCTTGCGCACGGAGATTGATCCGATGATGGAATTGCTGAATTAGAGAAATTTTCGCTATTAGAAGTTTTTCTTGTACCTTGTCCGAGCTTCTCTGCGGTTTACCGCTATATCCATATCTCTGTTATATTCGCCGTCACCAAAAATCATATTAATTATCTCCGAACCGTGTTTTTGTAAATATTTATTCTTCCAGAATTTTCTTTTGCCTGATTTTTTCCAGAAGTTGAGATACTGATGGATCTGTATTGCCTGATTTGATTAAGTTTTCCAGAATAGCGGCTGTAAGGAAAGGAAAGAGGATACAGTACGAGTACGACGGGCTTAACCGATTAACAAAGATAAACTACCCTTACAGCGAGGCTGTCGTGTACGAGTACGGCGGGTACAGCGCGGGCGGCAGGGAAGACAACGCTGCGGGAAGAGTTACGAGAGTAAGGGACGAGTCGGGGAGCATAGAGTACAAGTACGGAAAGCTTGGGCAGGTTGAGAGGGAGCACAGGGTTATAAAGCTATTGCCCCTGTCAAGCGGGAAAACCAAGAGCGGGGAAATGAAATACGCGAGCGATTATCTTGGAAGGATGAAAGAAATAACGTACCCCGACGGGGAAGTCGTGCGCTACGGATACGGCTACGGCGGGCAGATAAAGA
>Ga0268262_10005170_pt1 | contig 13056 bp, 7 predicted proteins | sample TergutNc150P3_FD_190354 | JGI IMG/M metagenome (GOLD analysis project Ga0268262, IMG submission 190354) | Nasutitermes corniger P3 segment gut microbial community from laboratory colony in Florida, USA - Nc150 P3 (SPAdes) (version 2) | ecosystem: Host-associated > Arthropoda: Insects > Digestive... | reverse complement strand
TCGACAAAATTTGCGGTCGAATACCAGCCCGCAAAGAACCATCCTTCTTTTTTCGGATGAATGAAAATAATGTCCGGACTTTCCACAGTATAGCCAAGCGGATTGTCTTTATCCGGCTTACTGCCGCCGTTAAGGTCGTAGGTTATCGTGTAAGGAACAAACGTCCATTTCGCCCAAAACGTCTTATTGCCCTTGCTGTTTGCCTGAATAAGCGAAATCGGGTCGCCCGTCATCGCCGCGTTATCAAACCATCCGACAAACGTCGCACCCTTGCGCGTCGGCGAAAGCAAAGGAATCGGCGCGTTCGGGAAATCCGTTTCCGTAGCGTATTTCGCCGGATTTGCCGCGTTGTTTGTGCCGCCGTTAAGATTGTAGGTTATGCTGTATTCGTTTATCTCGTACGGCGTGTCCGACCATTTCGCCCAGAAAGTTTTGTTGCCCGTGCTGCCTGCGGGTATTGATTTAACCGATGCCATTAGCAGCGCCGCGTTATCTTTCCAGCCGGCGAAAAACTTGCCGGGCTGCGTCGGATTTTTCAAGACAATCGCACCCGATTCTACGTTGTAGAACTGCGGATTATCGACGTTGTTCGTTCCGCCGTTAAGATTGTAGGTTATCGTGTAAGGAATAATCGTCCATTTCGCCCAATACTCTTTGTCGCCCGAATTGCCCGAGGCAATTTCGCTAATCGCCGCGCCGCTGAAATTCGCGCTTGCAAACCATCCGCCGAACGTGTAACCGTTTCTTGTCGCGGGATTGAGTATTAAATCCGCGTTTTGAGCGGTATATTTTGTCGGATTTGTCGCGCTGTTTTTGCCGCCGTTTAAGTTGTATGTTATCGTGTATTCCTGCGCCGTCCATTTGGCGTAAAGCGTCATCGAGGTTTTCGTTATCAAATCGGTTTCAAAATTCCAGACGTTAGTGCAAGCCGATTCCTTAAACCATCCGCCGAACGTGTAGCCCGCACGGACAGCCGGCGCGCCGGGGTTTTGCAAAAGCGAACCGGTCGTTCCGGTCAAGGGCAACGTCATATTGTTGTATTGCAAATCAAGCGTTATTGTTGCCGGAAGTCCCGTCGGAATGGTCTGTAATCCGTTTACCGAGAACGAATTAACTGTAAAAATTGTATATAAGGAATAATCGTAATCTGCCCAAACGTAAATAGTTGTACCAGTTATTTTCGACAAATCCGTTATTTTTTTTCGTACCGGAAAGTTTACCGTTTGCATTGTAATATTGAAAACTTTGGGACAGTAAATTGATACTTATTGTCTCACTTGTCTTTGCTATTTTTCCATAATCATAAGTTCCTTCTTCTGTCCAAAAAATAACGCCAACAGAAGCTTTCGAAGTTACGGAAGTTAATGTATATTGTATAGTAACCGTACTTGCATTTGTCCAATCAAAAATATCTTCCGTAGATAAATCTAATCCTACTGATGTTGATCCTCTTATGTAAGAATCAATCGACAGCGGGTTAAGGGCGTTTATAGTCGCCGTGTTTCCCAGTTCCACCTCGTCCGCCGCTCAAACGAACTCATCGCTAATGAGTTCCAATCCCGCCGCCATTTGTGCAGCAACACATACCGCCAATACCACTAAAAACTTTCTCATAATTCCTCCAAACATAAAGTTGTGCGCAAAAAAGCACCGCGCTAATTGCCGAAATTAAACCATACGAATTACAAGGCAGAAAGGTCGCTCTGCCGAAATTCATAGTTTCGCCAAAAAATGTGAATTACTTTATCGCTTTTTAATACAATAACAGCACCGCTGGGCAGAACAACCAATGGAAGTTGTTCGCGGTACTATCCGTAAGAAGTATAAAACAACGAAAAGTAAGGATAAATCCTCACATTTCACATTTTTTGGCATTCATAAAACAACTTATGTTTGCGCTTATATGCAAGAGTTTTTGGTTTACATTAATCAGGTGAATTGTATTTATTCCTTAGCGGCGATTTTTTCCTGCAAATCCGCCTGCGCAAGAGCCGTGATTAACTCCTGAATGTCGCCCGCCATAACCTGTTCCAATTTGTACAGCGTCAAATTTATTCTGTGGTCGGTAACCCTTCCCTGCGGGAAATTGTACGTTCGAATCTTCGCGCTTCTGTCGCCGGTTCCTACCATCGAACGCCGCGCCGTCGTTTCCGATTCCTGCTTTTTTTGTATTTCCAAATCCAAAAGACGCGACTGCAAAATCTTCATCGCTTTCGCCTTGTTTTTTATTTGCGAGCGCTCGTCCTGACAGCTTACGACTAATCCGCTTGGAAAGTGAGTAAGCCGAACCGCCGAATCGGTTTTGTTTATGTGTTGTCCGCCCGCGCCGCTTGCGCGAAAATAATCGACCCGCAAGTCCTTCTCGTCGATAATGACATCCACGTCGCCGCTTTCAGGCAAAACTACCACAGACGCAGCCGAAGTATGTATTCGCCCCTGCGTTTCGGTTTCGGGAACTCTTTGAACGCGATGAACCCCCGATTCGTATTTGAGTGAACCGTAAACTTCGTCGCCGGAAACGAGTATTATCGCTTCTTTTATCGACTCTTTTTCGCCTTCGCTTATGCTCATAACCTCGATTTTCCACTTTCGATTTTCGGCGTAATATTGGTACATACGCAACAAATCGCCGGCAAAAAGCCCCGCTTCATCGCCGCCTGTTCCCGCGCGAATTTCCAAAATCGCGTTTTTGCCATCGGATTCGTCTTTGGGAATTAACAAAATCTGCACTTCTTTTTCTATTTCAGGCAAATATTCTTTCGCAGCCGTCAATTCTTCTTTCGCAAGTTCGATAATTTCCGCGTCGCTTTCGGTTTTCAATATCTCTTCGGAATCGTCTATGGTTTTCAGCGTGTCGAGATATTTTTTGAAAACCGGAAGTTTCTTCCCGATGTCGCTGTGTTCGCGGCTTACTTCCTGCATTTTTTTCAGGTCGTCGGCAAAATCCGGCTGCTCCATACGCTTCGCCAATTCGTGATAGCGGTCGATTATAGTTTGAATTTTGTCTCTCAATTTTCATAACTCCTTAATATTGTAAAAAAAACAAAGAATGCGAAATTATCCGCATTCTTTGTTTCAAAAAAACGTTTTCCCACCTATTTTTTAGGCGTTTTAAGAGCGGCGTAACGCGCGTTAAATCTTTCGACGCGTCCTGCTGTATCGACCAATTTCGCCTTTCCGGTATAAAACGGATGGCAATTATCGCATATTTCAATATGCTTGTCGCCGATTGTAGCGCCCGTATTTATTACGTTTCCGCACGAACAGGTGAACGTCGCCGCCTGATATTTAGGATGAATGCCTTCTTTCACGATTCCCTCCGATAATTCCGTAAATCTGCCGTAAAATACTTATTTCACTTTCGTTTTGTCAAGAATTTATCGAAAAATAACAAATTATGCAAATTTTCATTTTTTATCGCTTTTATGTCGTTAGATAAAATAATTTCTTATGTGATTTTATTTGCGCGGAGGTAATTACGAAAAAAACCGGTGGCAAAGAAAAAACAATCGCCGTTTTCATAGAGAGTTTGGACGGATATTATCAGTCGGGCGTATGGGACGGAATAAAAAAGGTATCGCTGGAAAAGAATGTGAACGTTGTCGCATTTGTCGGCGGGTCGCTGGAAATATCGCCAAACGACCAATACGAGCCGATGCGCAATATTTTATATGAAATCCCCAGAACGACCAAAATCGACGGAATAATAATTTCCGGTTCGATGTGCAGTTATGTTTCCAAAGAAAAGGCGGAAAAATTTGTCCGCAGTTACGGCAGTATTCCTATCGTTTCTATGCTTGTGTTGTCGTCAAAAGTTCCCGCGGCAATAATTGATAATCGGCACGGAATGAGAGAATTGGCGACGCATTTGGTCGAAGAACATAAATTTACAAGATTCGCTTTCGTGAGCGGTCCGGTGAGCAATCCCGAAGCCAAAGACAGAATCGCGGTTTTCAAAAGCACGCTTGAAGAACACGGAATAGAATTAGCCAAAGAAAATGTTTTTCCCGGAAGTTTCGACAGAGAATCGGGGGAAAACGCCGTAAAAAAAATCATCGAAAAACACGGCAGGGAAATTCCTTACGACGCTATCGTCTGCGTCGATGACGAAACCGCTTTCGGCGTTATCGCGGCACTTAAAGAATTCGGCTTGAGCGTCCCGCAAAACGTCGCGGTGACGGGTTTTGACAACACGGACGAAAGCAAATTCACTTTCCCGCAGTTGACGACGGTAAATCAGCCGCTTCGCAAACTCGGCGAAGAAGCGTTAAATCTGCTTTTGGAAAAACTTGACGGAAAAGACGTTTCGGGCGGAGTAATGTTAAAAACCGAAATGGTGAAACGGCATTCCTGCGGCTGCTTTTTCGAGTACGAAATTCCAAAAGCGAGAATAAGAAAAGCGCTCATCGCCCCCGTAGCGACCAAAGACAGTTTGATAAAAGAAGATTTGCACAGCGTCGCCTTTGAAATATTTAACAATTCGCATAACGTAACGGAAGACGACAAAGACCGAATTTGGCAGTTAACGTCCGCTTTTTGCGAAGACGTAAACAGTAAGGAAAGCGAAAAATTTCTGAAATTAGTCGGAAAAAAATATCAAGACCGCGTTATGACGGGCAGCGGTTTGACCGGATTGTCGCAAATTTACAAAGTTTTTTGGCACTATTCGATTTCGCATTTGACGCGAGAAACGTTCGCATTTGCGGATATGATTTTGAGCCGTGCGGAAAATCTGCGCTTCGATATGCTTAATCAATACGAGGGCTACAAACAACTGAAAATACGAAACTATTATTCGGCGTTGTACGAACTGAAAAGAATAATTTCAAACGCGGGCGATTTCGACAAAATGTTGAACGTTATCGCAAAAGAATTTCCGTCGATAGGTCTTGAAACGTTTTTTATGATTAGATATAAATCGTCGCAGACAAACAAATTTATAGCGCCGAAATTGGTGCTTGCGGTAAGAAACGGCAAAAAAATGAGCATAAAACAGGACGTTAACGACGCGGTATTTCCCGAAATATTGGTGAACAACGCAAAAAAACCGTTTGTAATAACCGCGGAACCGCTGTATTTCAGGAACGAAATGTTCGGGGTTTTGTATTTTCTTTTAGATAGAAAAAGCGAATATCAGGCGGATATTTTTGAGATTCTGGGAGCGCAAATAAGCGACGCGCTTCATACGGAACAAATCACCAACCGCCAAAAGAAAGAAATAGAAAAAGAGCACTCGGAATTGTCGGTCGTGCGGCACGAATTGCGGCTTGGAAGCGACATTCAGAGAAGTTTTTTGCCGCAGGAAATTTATCAGCCGCAAAATTTCAATATCGACGTAATTTACGAACCTGCGCGAGAAGTTTCCGGCGATTTCTACGACATTTACAAATTAGACGAAGACAGAATGGTAATTATTATCGCCGACGTCAGCGGAAAAGACGTGAGTTCGGCGCTGTTTATGGCGCTCACCAAAACGCTTTTGCAGGTTTTGACCGACAGCGCGCACAAAAGCGGGCAGTCGCTTATCAATTCCGTTTATGCGACCAACGAATACATTGCAAATTACAATATGCATCACAACGGAAGATTTATGTTCACGACTTTAATTTACGGAATATTGGAGCATAGAACCGGAGTTTTCAATTACGTAAACGCCGGACATAATCCCGCATATTTGTTTTCGGACGCGGGCGTTTTGCGCGAAGAATTAAAATCGTGCGGACCCGCTATCGGACTGACCGATGCGGCTAAATTTCCCGTAAAATCCTGCGTTATCGGAAAGGGCGAATTTTTGTTTTTATATACCGACGGAGTCACAGATACGCAAAACAGCAAAAAGAAATTTTATACGACGCAGCGGCTTGTCAAAAAACTTTCCGAACGCAAATACGAAAGCGCAAAAGACGTAATCGACGAAATTAACAAGGATTTGAACGATTTCAGAAAAAGCAACGACCGTTTCGACGATACCACTATGGTTAGCGTTTATCGGACGCAGTAAATTTTATTTTTTTTCAAAAATAAAAGCATAAAAAAAAGAGCGGATTTTTTATCCGCTCTTTTTTTTATGCTTTCTCGTCTAAACCTATCTTCTTGAAGGCACACGAATCTGCTGTTGATATTTATACGTTTCGTTGCTGCGGGGCCATTTCGTATCTATAAGCAACAAATACGTTCCTGCGCCTACGTCTCTGCCGCCGGCGTTTTTAGCATCCCAAAATACGCCGTATTGCACACGTTTTGTCGTTCCTACTTCGACCAAAGACGCCTTAAAGTGTTCTTTGCTGCTGTTATCGACAACTTTATTGCCTACCGCGTCGAGAATTACCGCGGTTATGGTCACTTTACCCGCATCTTCGACTTGTATGTCGAAACCGGGGTCGATAACCACTATTATCGGAGAACCGCCGACGTTTATATCAGGGTCGCCGCCACCGGGAACGGGCTTAATAATAGTTTCTACCGGCGGATTTTTCTCTTTCCACTTCGGGTCGTTAGTTATGACGTTAACATCCAAATTCACCGGTTTATCGTTAACTTGCAGCCAAGCCAACTTGTTTATTTGGAGGTTTGTCCAGTTAGAATCGACTATTCCGTTGCCTGACACATCGCGAAGCCCCGCACTTTTGTGAACGTTAACGGAATCCGCTCTGCTGTTAGGAATCGGCTCGTACTTGTCGCTTATCGATATTACTTGGAATTTCCACCATTGTTTTCCGAATCCGGCATCACCGAAATTTTTACCAGGGTTGCCTTCGTCTCTTGGTCCGTCTATCAGTTTAGCCGTAATGTCATGGAATTTTCCGCCTTTAGCCGGCGCTTCCCGCAAACGAAATACTTCTGTCTGTTTGGTTTTGTCAACGTTGCCGTATTTCGATTCTTCGTTAAGCCATACTTCCAAGACCGGATACGAGGCGGTATTTCCGTTGGATTTGGGGAAGAAATACATCGCTCCGACGATATAAGGCGGTATTCTGTCGTTAACGTTTGTTACCTTCAATACTTTTTCTTCGGAATCTACAAACCCGTCTTTTTTACCGATAATTTTAATCGTTATTTCGCCGTCGGGAAGAGAATCGGACGAAATTTTTTCGCCGCCTTTTATGGTAATCGTAATAGTCGTGTCTTTGCCCTCTTTGGTTTTACCCGTTACAATAAGAATAATTTCCGAACCTTCTTCGTTTTTGCCGTCCCACAAAGTACCGACGTTAATGTCGTCCCCAGGTCTCAATGTGTCGGCGTCTTTAAGTTCGCCTTTGCCGTTTATTTCGGGTTTAAGCGTCAACTGTTTGAGTTTAATTTCGGCTTTAATCGGGTCTTTGTCGTCAAATAAATCGTTCGACTTAGTCCAAGCCGTAATCGTAATCGTATTCCCTTTCGGGTTTGAAGAGTTTACGCCTATATGGTCATCGCCATCGCCTTCATCCAAGTAAATTTTTATTTCTACCCACCTGCCATCACCGTCTTTTTTGATAGGAACGGTAATAGTTTTGCTTTTGCCGCCGTATTCCCATTTTGCAAGAAGTTCATGGTCGTAATTCTTCATATCGTCGGACATAGCGTTGCGGTCAAACACGACGACTATATAATTCTGGTCGGTTCCTATACTCTTGCCGTTTGCGGAAACCAAAGAGCCGTTTTCTTCTATTTGTATTTCGGGCGACGGAAATCCGTAATGGTCGTAACCAATCCACAATGTTATGTCGTGCAAAATAGCGCGGCTTGCGTCCGCGTCTTCAAGATATGTCGGCTGATAACCGACCATAGCCAAGCGCTGCCGTCCGTGCTGAACGACCGAAATTTGATGGAAAAGTTTACCACTGAAATCTTTGTAATACGCGGTGTTGCCGGTGTTTGTCGCGGGGAGTTCGCTTTCGCGAAAGGAATTTCCGCTGTTGTCAAACTGACTTTCCGTTACTTGTGGACGAACAAACTGCGCTTTCGTATTATTCGGTTTTCCAGCCATTTGGTCGCCCAAATAATCGGCATAATACGCTTTGCTGCTAAATCCGTTTGTCGATGTAATGGAAGAAAAACTTTTCGGGTTCAATTTCTCGTTAAACGCCCAAATACTCGCGCCCGCTTGAATACGTCCGTTCTCGCCCGCACTGCTGCCGTAGGGCTTAAATCTAAGTTCGGTTTTGTTCATATCGGCAAAAGTTCCGCCGTATTGTCTTCCGAAAATCTCATCATAAATTTTACCGGCGTTTTTATTAAGAACGATTCGCAAGTCGCGCAATCCGCCCGCGTTAAATCCGACATAATTCCCGTTTGAGTAAGCGTCCCACCAACTCGGAGCACCGTTTGGTTTGTACTTGTCTTTTTCCGGGTCAACGTTACCCGCCTTAGCGATTTTTTGTCCTTTGTGCATAACGAGAATTCTATCTTTCTCTTTCGTTTCGGGATTATCGGCTTCCAAAATCCAATCTTCTTCGACTTCCCCGTTGCTAAATTTTAATCCTCCAGCACCGGTTAACTCGTTTGTTTCTTTGAACTTTTCTATACCGTTAAGAAACAATGACGGAGAACCTTTACGCAAATATACTTTACCGTCAACATCGCAAACCCAAAGGTCTTTTTCTTTATGGAAACCGTAATTCATTTCCGACTCATAAGTATCTGTTTCTACGACTTCGACCGCTTTGGCTCTAATAGACCATTCGCCGTATTGATGCAAAATATTATTTGACCCCCACGTAAACACGGTGTCTTTTACTTTCCATCCGCCTTGCCATTTATTGTTAACTTTTTTGTTTTCGTAAATCACTTCGCCCAATCTATCGCCCTCAATAAGATACATTTTGTATCCGTCTTCGTCGTTTCCGTGAATAGTGACGGTATCCGCCCTATCCCATTCTTTGTCGTTATTTCGCGTTAAAAAGTCAAACTCTTTAATTACGTCGCCTTTTTTGTACGTTCCCGTATTCATATCGCCGTATTGTTTAATTCTAAATTCTTTTTGAACGCCCATAACCGGAAACGTCGTTTTTTCAGGGTCAAGGTCTCTTGCGTCGGTTACCGAACGCTGTCCGATAAAGAAAATTCCAACGCCTTCTTTCGCTGCTTCCTTAAACATTTTGCTTTTCTTTTCGTCGTTAAGTTCCGCGCCCGCGCCTATGTAAACAATCGCGTTAGGATGCACACCGCCAAATCCGCTCTTTATTCTGTCATAAGAAATATCGTCGTCAGAACGATAAACCGCCACGTTTGGAAGTCCTAAATCGCTGAGGTCGTCCGCCCATTCGGGAGTATTGGTCGTGTCGAGCGTTTTACTCGGCTTTAACCTGTTCTCGTCCTTATTAAGCGACCAAAGGAAAAATTTCAACTGCGCTTTTGAAATTTCGGGGGCTTCCTTGCTTTCGTACGCCCAATACGTATCTTTCCCGCTTCCTTCCCATTTACCCGAATTCTGATAATCTTCATTCCCGACAATCCAATCGCGCGGGGCATCGGTATTATAGGTGTACGGATTCCAAATTACCGCGATTTTCATATTTTTAACGTCATAGTCATCGGCGGCGAACACCGACATTGCCGACACGCAAACCGCAAAAAGCGCCGCAAAAAACAATTTTAACTTGTTCATAAAGTCCTCCTTAAAAAAGCAAAAAGTTTTAGTTTTTCTTTGGTAAATTATATCACCCTTTTTTATTATACAAAAAAAAATCATTTTTCGCTTGTTTTTTTACCTGAATTTACAGATATTTGACACTGCAATCCGTTTTCAAGCAAAAAACTTTTTAACGTCTTGCAATGTACTTTTAGTTTTTTCGCCATTTCTCTCAAAGAAATTTTTTCTCTCATCATTTTTTCTACTGTTTTTTCTTTTCCCGATAATTTTTTACGCTTCGATTTGCTGCCTACCGGTCTTCCTAATTTCATTCCGCTCGCTTTCAGTCGCAAAAGCGCTTCTTTCGTTCTCTGTGAAATAAGATTTCTTTCTATTTCGCTTACGACCGCAAATATCGGGGCGATATACCTGCTCATTCTGTTTTGTTCGGGATTAAAATTTTCTTTTATCGCGATAATGCTTATTTCCTGCTTTTCGCACCTGTCCAAGATTAGTATCAGCGAGTACATCGTTCTTGAAAGGCGGGACAATTCCGAGTATGAACTAAAAAATGGTATTGCTAATTAGGAAAGCCCAAAAAAAGCGCATAACTACCTGAAAAATAAAAACATATTGCTTATTTAGCAAAAGCATCTTAATAAACGTGATTTTTGGCAGATTTATAGCAAAAACTGGCGCTTACCTAAAAAATACATCAATAAACAACACATAACTATCTGAATTAAACAAACTTAAACATCAAAAAACACTTAAAAAGCGGTTTTTCAGCACTTTTTAATGCGTAAAAAACACTCGTTAAAAAGCCATTAAAAAAACACTAAAAAACCGCCGCTAAAAACAAGGTTATTTTATGCCGTTTTCCACCTCGTTTTCTAAATCGTAAGAGACAAGCCATACATATAGCGGATGAAAATCCGCTATATGTGTTTAGGGGGGGGGTAATGTTTTTGGTATTTTTAACTTCTCGATATTCGCCGGAAGAACGATTGGAAATTTTTCGTAAATATCTTAATTTTTTGGTCGGAGCGAGAGGATTTGAACCTCCGACCCCTTGCACCCCATGCAAGTGCGCTACCAGGCTGCGCCACGCTCCGTTTCATAAAGACAACGCAAATATACTATTTTTCACAGACGGCAAAACGATTTTTTTCAAAAAACATGTTTTTTTGCGGTGTTTTTCCGCCGAAAAGTATTTTTGAAAAGAAAGGATTTTGAAAATAATGAAATTAAGCGGATACGTCGAAGGATTTTACGGGCGAATTTTTAACTGGGACGACAGAAAAAAAATCGTAAAATCGGTTTTCGACAAAGGAATGAACACTTATCTATACGCGCCCAAAGAAGACAAATATCACAGGGTTTGCTGGAAAGATGACTATCCGGACGGCGACAAAAAAATGTTTTATGAAATAATAGATTTTGCAAACGGACGGGGATGTGAATTTATTCCCGCGCTTGCTCCGGGTCTTTCGTACGATTACGAAAACGATTACGAATTTCTAAAAAAAAAGATAAAATTTTTTGAAAACGCCGGAGCAAAATCGTTTGCTCTTACGATGGACGATATTTCGGTCGTTTCGCCGAATCCTCAAAAAAATCTCGGAACTTTGCACGCGCAACTGCTCAACAAAATTAAAAAAGATTTTGCAAATTTGCGCCTCTTATTCTGCCCGACGATTTATGCGACAGATTTGACAGACGGCGGCGATTCTGAAAAATATTTGGAAAATTTGCAAAAATCCGCTCCTCAAACCGTTCTTTTTTTATGGACGGGCGACAGTACGATTTCGCAGGAAATAAACGAAAAATCGCTTTCCTGCGCTTCGGACTTATTTGGAGAAAAAATTGTTATTTGGGATAATTTTTATTCAATAGATTACGCGCCGAACCGGATTTTTGTAGGAAATTACGAAAACCGCGACCGCGAATTTTGCGAAAAAAAGTGCGCAGGAGTTTTGCTTAACGGGACGGGACTTTTTATCACCGACGAAATTATTTTGCAGATTTTTTGCGCGTGGCTTCAAAAGAAAAACTGGACTGAAAGCGACATAAAAAATTTGCTGGTAAAATTCGGCGTTCCGCAAAAACTGCTTGATTATTTACCAGCGATTTCATCGCCGTATTTGCAGAATTTTTCTCTGCCGAACGAACTTTGCGCCGCCGATTTTTTTACAGAAGTCGTCGCAAAATGGCAGTCGCCGCTAAAATTGGAATGGTATAGCGCTCTTCACGCGGTTTTTACGGAAATTCGTATAACAAATGCGAAAAAGCCGTTTGACAAAGAATGGTTTGCTATGCGCTATTTACCCGCCATCGCAAAAAAAATGACGCAATAACATAAAATTCAAAAATTTTTTGCTTTGATTAGAAGTCCCAGCGCCATTTTAGCCCGCAAAATCGGTTCGCTTTCGGGAATTTTTGTTTTCAGTTTTATTTCTTCGCCGTAATCGACTATAAATTTTGCGTTTTCGATTTTCATAAATTGCGAGCAAATTTTTTGCACCTTTTCGTTGCTTCCGCAAATCGTCAGAATTAAATTTTCGTCTTCGCATATCAATTCTTTTACGCTCAAATTTCCCGCCAAGATTTTTATTCCCATAAAAAGCAAAAGTTCGACAACCGGCTCTGGAATCGCCCCGAATCTATCGACTATCTCGTCTTGAAAATCGTTGAGTTCGTCTATGGTTTTTGCAGAAGTGCATTTTTGATAAAGCATAATTTGCAGCGACGTATCGCTTACGTAATCCGACGGGAAATAGCCGTGGAGTTTTATGCGGATTTTTGTTTCTACCGCTTTTTCGCTTTGTGAATTTTCGTTTCTAAGCCGCTGAATTTCTTCTTTTAGCAACTGGCAATAAAGTTCAAATCCGACCGCCGAAATCGAGCCGCTTTGGTCTGTCCCCAATAGATTCCCCGCGCCGCGAAGTTCCAAATCCCGCATCGCAAGTTGAAATCCGCTTCCTAAATCCGTATATTGCTCCAACGCTTTTAGCCGTTTCATCGAGTCGTCTTTTACCGTTCTAAACGATTTCACCAAAAAATACGCAAACGCCTGACGGTCGCTCCTTCCGACGCGTCCGCGAAGTTGATATAATTGCGACAGTCCCAATTTGTCGCAGTTTTCTACGATAATCGTGTTGGCGTTGGGTATGTCTATGCCGTTTTCTATAATCGTCGTGCAGACCAAAATATCGTATTGCCCCGCAATAAATTTTTCCATAATTTTGTCGATTTTTTCGCCTTCCATTTGCCCGTGCGCGACGGCGATTTTTGCGTTTGGGACTAATTTTTCAATACGCATGTAAAGGTCGTAAAGTCCTTCTATTCTGTTCAAAACGACAAACGCCTGCCCGCCTCTTTCCAATTCGTTTTCAAGAGCCGATTTTATTAAATCGTCGTGTGATTCGGCTACCCGCGTTTCAATTGACAGGCGGTTTTGCGGCGCGGTGTTTATCAGCGACAAGTCGCGTATTCCCGCCATCGAC
>Ga0268262_10005169_pt1 | contig 13059 bp, 8 predicted proteins | sample TergutNc150P3_FD_190354 | JGI IMG/M metagenome (GOLD analysis project Ga0268262, IMG submission 190354) | Nasutitermes corniger P3 segment gut microbial community from laboratory colony in Florida, USA - Nc150 P3 (SPAdes) (version 2) | ecosystem: Host-associated > Arthropoda: Insects > Digestive... | reverse complement strand
AAATGTGAAGGATTGCGGAATGGCAACCTTTTTTTATGTAAAATCCATAAAAAAACAGGCTGCATCACTGACGCAGCCCTATAAAAAATATAAAAAAAATAATAATCAAAAACTACTTCGCTGGAATATTCTTCAGTGTTGCCGTCAAGAAATTCCAAAATTTTTCTACACTTTCAATATTCACTCTTTCATCTGGAGAGTGCGGATTGCGAATGGTAGGACCACAGGAAATCATATCCCAATTCGGATAAACACCGCCCAACAAACCACATTCCAATCCTGCATGTATCGCCTTGATTTCAGGCGTTTTACCGTACAGATTTTCGTAAGTCTGCATCATGGTTTTCATAATTGCGGAGTTCATGTTGGGTTTCCAGCCCGGATACGCACCGTCCAACTCAATTTTCACACCCGCCAATTCTGCGATTGCGGACATCTTATCGCCCAACGCATCTTTGGCAGTATCAACCGAACTGCGTAACAGATTGGCAATCTCCATTTTCCCGTTTTCCGCCCTTACAATGGCAAGATTAGTGGAAGTCTCAACAAGTCCCTCCATGGAATCGCTCATGCGCATCACACCGTTGGGAATTGCCAAAACCAGATTAATCATTTTTTCCACTTCTGCCTTGTTAATCACCTCTTTAGGCGTATCGGCAGTTTTTACAGAAATGGACAACTCGGGTTCGGTAGCCGCAAATTCTTTGGAAACTATCGCCGTAAATTCAGCAACTAACTGCTTAAACGCTTCTGCATCTTTATTGGGGACGGCAACCGTTGCAAACGCCTCGCGGGGAATAGCATTGCGCAAACTTCCACCATTAACAGAAGCAACGCACAACTCAAATTTACGTGTCGCTTTCTTCAACAGACGCATTAACAGCTTGTTAGCATTCGCCCGTCCCAAAATGATGTCCATGCCGCTGTGTCCGCCTTTGAGACCCGTGATAGCGATGTCCAAGCCCTGCATGTTGTCGGCAATTTTGCTCATGCCGTAATTCATGCAGAAAGTGGCGTCCATACCGCCCGCACAACCCACATAGAGTTCGCCCTCGTCTTCGGAGTCCAGATTGATAAGAATGTCGCCACTCAACCAATTGGCTTCCAGACCAAAAGCACCTGTCATACCCGTTTCCTCATCAACGGTTATCAAGACTTCAATTGCCCCATGTTCAAGGTCTTTCGATTGAAGAATTGCCATCGCGGCAGCACAACCGATGCCGTTGTCCGCACCCAAAGTCGTACCGTTTGCCCGTACCCAACCGTCATCGCCGACCACCAATTCAATGGGGTCTTTGGTGAAATCATGTACTTTATCGGAGTTTTTCTGCGGAACCATATCTATATGTCCCTGCAACACAACGCCTTTTCTATTTTCCATTCCCGCAGTGGCGGGTTTTGACAAAACAATATTGCCTACTTTGTCCTGTTTGGCTGCGATGCCGTGTTGTTTTGCCCACGACAAAAGCCATTCGCATATTTCCTTCTCGTATTTGGAAGGGTGCGGGATTTTGCATATCTGCTTGAAGTTTTCCCACAATAACGCAGGTTTTAATTCTCTCTCTGCCATAATGTATTCTATTTTTAGTGATGTTAAATTACGAATATGCAAAGATACAATTTTTAATTGAGAATTGAAAGTTGAAAATTGAAAATGTTTTTTTTCGTTGGTGCTGCGAAGTTCTACTTCGTACCATTTATTTTTAAAAAAAACTGTTTATGCCGACAATCTAATACCCTGAAAGGGTAAAATCAATAACGTATGGCAACGCCGTACGTTTAAATTAGCGAAGGACGATGCCCCAATTGATGCAAGGGCTTCGCCCTTGTTGCCATTTATTTACCCACTGCAAAAATTAAATTACCCACTGTATAATTTTATTTTCGCAGTGGATAATTTAATTTATACAGTGGGTAATTTAATTTTTCTTACTGTATATTTTTTCTACTATATTTCCCCTCGTTCAATCATCCGCACAATTTTTTCAATATCTTTATCCGTACTGTCGTGATTGGGGTCATATTTATTTTTCAAATTCATGCCGAACAGACGCGCAATGCCCTGATAGAAAAACGCCCGCAAACTCCCCCGCAGTTCGTCCACAATTTTATAGGTGGTTTTGCCTGTTTCCCTATCAACAAGTTTCAGCAGGATGATACCCTGCGAAAAAGTAAGATTTTCAATATCTTTTTGAAACTGTTTCCGCAATTGCTGTTCGGCTTCTTTCATCAAACGTTTCTGTTCGTTCACGTTGGCAATCTGCGACAGCATATCGTCATATTCTTTCAATTTCACCGCAGACAAGCGCGCATAAGGATATACCTTGCGGACATTGTACAACAGACGGGTAAATTTCACCGCATCTTTTTTGTTCCGCCCCTCAATATGAATGTAAGTAGGCAGGGTAATGTAAGGCAAAGTGTCCGTCCCGTCAATGTAAACGGGGACTAAAATAGGGTTTTGAGCAAGCATCTTCACCCCGAAGATACTGAATGCAACTGCTATGATGATTACACGTTTCATGATTTTCTAATTTTAAGTTCTACTATATAATATATCAAAACGTGTGCCAAGATATTTTATCTTATTTTTTTCCCTGCTTCATGGTTTCGGATAACGGTTTCAATCTCTGCAGCATCTATTTTTTTAGCGATAATCCGTTTTTCCTTATCCAAAATAAACACCACAGGCGTAGAACGCACCCCGTAAACATCTTTAAAATCGATATTTGCGGTGTTGTAACCGACATTTACCCAATTGTAACCCCTTTCAATAATGGCTTGTTTCCATTTAACAGAGTCCGTACCGACGCAAACCGCGTACACCTCCATGTCGAGACTGTCTTTTGCACGGTCGTAAAACTCTTTTAATATGGGCGTTGCCGTTTTGCAGTAGCCGCATTTTTCCTCCCAAAACCACATAATTGTGTATTTTTTGTCAAATTCATAATTTGAACGGAGTTTCCCGCTGGTATCGGGCATGTACAAATAAGGTGCAACCCGCCCGATTAAAATTTTGTCCAACCGTTCGGCTTCGTCAATCATGCGCTTCAACACTTCCTCGTCCGTCCATGGACATAAGCCTTGTTTATAATAGTTTTTCACCATGTGGACAAACACGGCATCATGTCCCACATACTTGCTTGTTTCGTATTTATAGGTGATAGTCTGCACGATGTATCTAAACAAATCGGGTGATTTTTTTGCCTTATCTATCAGCAAATCAACATATTTGTTAATCGTATCGGGAATGGGCATCACCACGCTTTCAAAATATTGATTGAAACGCGGGTAAAAGGCAGGCGTGCGAATGAGGGCAGACTCTGAAAAATCGCAGTTGTCCCAATAATGATTGAGGTAATACTGGTAACTCCAAGCCGAATCCCGCAGCGTACCGTCCGGATTTTTCGGCGGTTCGGGGACGGTAATTTCCTCTCCCAGATTTTGTATTTTTGCAAACAAGGAATTTTTATGTTTTTGCAGAAAATCGTTTTGGAAAATCCGAATACTGTCCTGATACTGTTTAATTTTTTCTTTTAACTGTTCTTTTTCGTCTTCGCTTGTTTTTTCCTCTTTCAACTTTTTAACAAACTCTTGAATTGCAACGATATAAACACCTCGTTTTCTAAAAAAATCGTCAGCGGTGGTGTTTTCCGGGGAATTGACAAATTCAAGATTTTCCATAATATCTATCCGTTCGGGATTGAGTTTTTTGGTCTTAACGGTGAAAAAATAAGAGGTATCTACCAGAAAATCAAGATATTTCACCTTTGCTTCGGAAGCCACAATGTACAAACCTCTTTGCAATGCCGAATCGCCCGTCATCACAAACGTATAAGGCTCTTTCCGCGAAACATACAGCGTATCAAACATATACGTTTTGTCCGCATAATAATATGCCACGTACAAAATCGAATCGGGCAAGCCTGGAAAAATAAATTTGACCTCGTAAGCGGGTTTCTTACTGTTTTTGCTCTTTTGTGCATACAGACCGTTTCCGCACGCCAACAACGCAACCATTACTCCAATAACAAAAATTCTACTCCTTTTCATCTTCTATTCCTTTATTTTTATCATTAAAAATATTTTTTACTCTTTGTTAAACGCATTTTATTTTAAAAAATTGTTTGGCATTGTTAATTTAGTATAACAAACCTGTGTTTTTTTCTTTTACAGATTGCTTCGTTTCACTTGCGATGACGTTATTTTCAATACAATACGTCATTTCGAACGAAATGTAATGAAGAGAAGCAATCAAAAAAATACCCAAATTTTAAGGATTTATTTTTATGATTTTCCGTACTTTTTCTTTTATTTTCAGATAATATATTCCATTTGCCAAATGGGAAATATCAATGCTGATTGTGTTATCCTGTAAAGACGTTGCGCGCAACGTATCTACATTACGACCATAAATATTATATATTTCAATGTTTTCAATTGGTAATTCTTTACTTTCAATTGTCAATTTCCCATTGGTGGGATTGGGATAAAATGCTATTTGTTCATTATTCATTGTTAATTGTTTAACCTTTCCTCCGCCTCTTAACATTGCCGTTACCATTACTGCCTATGCAGGCATAACAAAGGTTGTAGTCCGTGCTATTTCGTCAGCAAAGAGGAACGGGAGCGTCAATGGTTACAATGTCGTTTTCTGCATAATTACCGTTGGAGCTTCTGTCTGCCAAACTACCGTCGGTTACTGTTACTGTATAGGTTGTTTGTGCTTTAGCCACATTTTGTATAGCGGAGAAACAAAGGCTAAATACCGTTGCCTGAAACAAAATTCAGAATTTTGTCATCTTTTGATATTTTAAATTATTTTTCCTTTCATTTTTTTCTCTTTCAAATTATCCCCTCTTTCAACAAATCATGCAAATGCACAACACCTGCATATTTCCCGTTATCTGTAACCAATACGCTGGTTATGTTGTAGTTACGCATTATTTCCAGAGCCTGCACCGCCAATTCGTCTTTTTCTACCGTTTTAGGATTTTTACTCATAATATCCGCTGCGGTAACCGATTGCGGATTGGGATTTTTCTCCAACATACGCCGTAAATCGCCGTCTGTGATAATGCCTGCGATTTGTCCATTGTCCACAACGGCGGTCATTCCCAAGCGTTTAGAGGAAATTTCGTAAATAATATCATTCAATTTTGCCTGCGGGTTTACTTGCGGGACTTCGTTTTGTCGGTACAGCGTATCCAAATTCAGATAAAGTTGCTTTCCCAAACTGCCGCCCGGGTGCAAACGTGCAAAATCAGCGGGAGAAAAACCACGCAAAGCAATCAAACTGACCGCAAGCGCATCGCCCATGACAAGTTGCGCCGTTGAACTTGCCGTGGGTGCTAAATTGTTGGGACACGCCTCTTTGCTTATCGAGCAATTCAACACATAATCAGCATTTTTCGCCAAACAGGATTGCGTATTTCCCACCAGCGCAACAATGATGTTGCCCCGCATTTTCAGCATGGGCATCAAAACCGTAATTTCGGGCGTATTTCCGCTTTTGGAGATGCAAATCACGATGTCGTTTTTCTGCACAATACCCAAATCGCCGTGAATGGCATCGGCGGCGTGCATGAAAACGGCAGGCGTTCCCGTAGAATTGAATGTGGCAACAATTTTTTGTGCAATATTGGCGCTTTTCCCTATGCCGCAGACAATTACGCGACCATCAATGTTGCGGAAAATGGCTTCTACGCAGTCCGCAAAATCATCGTCTATGAAATTGATTAAACCCGAAATGGCATCAATTTCCTGTCTAATGCACTGTATTGCAGATGCTTTTATTTTTTCTTTTGTTTCAAGCATATTGTTTAAATGAAATACAAAGATAACATTTTTAATTCAATTAAACGCTCCGTTGGTACGAGGTTCTACCTCGTGCCATTTATTTACACAGGTTGAACCGCAGTAAAAACATTTTTTTTACCCATATATTTTTATTTGCTGCAAATATATGAAATATAATTGTTTAACGGCAATTTCATCGCCACTTTTGAGCATTAAGCCAAAATTTGTTAATTATTCCAATCGTACGGCGTTGCCATACGCTATTGATTTTGCCCTTTCAGAGCATGAGATTGGAATTATTTTATAAAATGGTACGAAGTAGAATTTCGCACCAACGGGGAATAATCTGAACCATGATTTATAAGATTAAAGGATTATCAGGATTTTCTTTTATAATCTTGGCAATCCTTTAATCAAGTAAATCAGGGTTCAGAAAAATAATTGTTAATTATCAATTATTAAACCGCATCATGTTTTTCAAAATCAAATTTTAAATCTTTGATATTCAGTTGTATGGAAGTTTTTCCTTGCCATTCATTGATGTCAATGTGGTAACAGATATGAAACGGCTCGCCTTTGGCAATGCGGGCATAATGTTCGCCCAGTCCAAACCCGATGCTGCTGATGGGATAGGAACGGCTGTTTTTTTGAAACACGCTCAATTTGAGGTGGTTCTGTCCCACAATGCGGGCATAACCCGTATCATATACATGTTTGGTCATAAAAATGGGGGACATGTTGCAGGGACCGAAAGGTGCAAAATTTTTGAGTATGTTGTAGAAATTCAGCGTAATATCTTTCAAATCTATTTCGGCATCAATATCAAGCGAGCGGATAATCGCGTTTTCGTCAATGGTTTTTGACACCACTTCTTCAAATTTATCAATGAAGGGATACAGATTTTTGGGTTTGAGCGAGAGACCCGCTGCAAAAGTGTGTCCGCCAAAATGTTCCAGCAAATCGCTGCACTGGCAGAGGGCTGCGTACAAATCAAAACCTTTCACCGAACGTGCCGAGCCTGTAATCACTTCGTTGGAGAGGGTCATCACAATCGAGGGTTTGTGAAAATGTTCCACCAACCGCGAAGCGACAATGCCAATTACGCCCTTACTCCACGTGGGACTGTACATTGCCAGCGAACGCTTGGTTTCGTACTGCGGGTTAGATGACAGTTTTTCAATTACTTCCTGTGTGATTTTTGTGTCCAGTTCCCGCCGTTCGCTGTTGTGCATATCTACCAGTTCGCCCAGTTGCAAAATTTTATCTTCTTTGTCGGCGATGAGTAAATGCACTGAATTTCTGCCTGTTGCCATTCGTCCCGCTGCGTTGATGCGGGGTCCGACGTAAAAAACCAAATCATTTACCGTAATGGCATGGGTGAAAACGGTGTTTTCGGGCGGCATATTCGGGTTTTCCTTGCGTACTATCTTGCTGAAAGCCAGCAGAGACTCAATAGATTGTCGCGGACGGGCATTCATTAATTTCAAACCCCAACTGGTGAAAGTTCTGTTTTCGCCCGTTATCGGAACAATATCGGAAGCGATGCTCAAGGCGACCAAATCCATGTATTTTTTTCCGATTTCTTCGATGGGAATATTCCGCCGCTGGCTGATTGCCTGCACAAGTTTAAAACCAACTCCGCAACCCGACAAATCTTTGCAGGGATAGTTGCAGTCGGGCAATTTGGGGTCTAAAATGGCGTAGGCTGGGGGCAGGGTCTGGTCGGGCAAATGGTGGTCGCACACAACAACATCAATGCCGTACTGATTGGCGAGGGCGATTTCGTTGTGGCATTTTATCCCGCAGTCAAGCACTATCATCAGCGTAAAATGCTGTTCTGCTGCATATTCCACCGATTGAACGGACATGCCGTAACCTTCGCCGTATCGGTCGGGGACGTAATATTCTATATCCGTAACAAACTCTTTTAGAAAGGAATACATGAGCGCCACTGCCGAAATGCCGTCCACATCGTAATCGCCGAAAATGAGTATTTTTTCCTGCGAAGCGATGGCTTTTTCCACCCGCTCGACGCTTTTATCCATGTTTTTCATCAAAAACGGGTCGTGAATGCTGTTGAGTGAGGGACGGAAATATTGACGGGCTTCTTCGTAGGTTTTCACGCCGCGTTGCAGCAGTATATCCGCCAAAGACTGAGGAATATTCAACTGATTTGAAAGTTCCTCAACCTGCAATTTATCACTGTGCGAATGCAATACCCATCTTTTATCCATAAATAGAAACTGATTTGCAAAGATAGCATTTTTAATTGACAATTGATAATGGATAATTGACAATTTTTCATTTGTTTTTTTATCATTTTAAATTTCCCTCATTCAAATTCTCAATAAAAAATTGTATCTTTGCAAAATGTCATTTAGAGAGTACGAATATGCGAAATAGATTTTTGATAAAGGGCTTGTTGTGTGTGTGTCTGTTGGCGGGATGCAAGAAGGATTTTTCCGTAAATGCTGATTATGAGGATTTTCCAATCGTATTTGGATTATTGAGCGTTACCAGCGATACCCATTATATAAAGGTGTATAAATCGTTTGTTACGGAAAATAATGCCTACGATGTCGCAAAGGATATTCACAGATACAGTTATTTGGACAGCGTGCAGGTCTATGTGGTGGAACGAAATGCAAAAGGCGACAGTCTCCGCACAATTTATTTCGATACAACTACGGAAATACCTAAAAATGAGGGTGTTTTCGCTTATCCCACGCAAATTCTCTACAAAGCCGTTACGGGTTTGAATGTCGATTACAGCTATCAACTCTTTGTTTACAATCCCTACACAAATAAAATGGCGTATTCAAAATCGCTTCCCTTGGCGGGACAGGTAACAATAACAAAACCAATGACTTCCGACTTAGGCATCACGGAACGCTCATTCAGCGTTGAATATAAACCTGCAAAAAATACGTATCGGTATGAGTTTACGATTACATTTTATTATTCCGAAGAAATGCAAGACCGTACCATAAAACCAGGAAAACCAATCACTTGGACATTGGGACAACAACCCCCGCCCGCAGGTACAGGCATTGAAAAATATTCCGTACCGAGCGGAGAATTTTTCTTTAAAAACATTGCAAATCATATTGTTGACAGTGAAAATGTGCTTTCCAGACGCACAGATTCCGTTGTTTTAACGGTATATACGGCAGCCGAAGACTGGTACAAGTATATATTTGCCAGCCAACCCACTTCGGGCATCAATCAGAACAGGTTGAGTTACAGCAACATATCCGCCTGCGACATGGACACAAAAGCGGAAAAATACGCCTTGGGCATCTTCTCCTCGCGGGCAATGACTACGAAATGGTTTCGCGATTTGGCAACGCCCTCCACCCGAGACAGCCTGTTTTACGGACGATTTACAAAGCATTTGAAGTTTACAGACATGTATTAAATGGCAATTTAAATAAAAATAGTGTCTTTCTACTCATAGAAAAAGCAGTGAGAAAAGGGTAGAAACGATATGCGTTTTACTTATCCAGTGGGAAAGGGAGAATTACTCAGTGTATAAATAAAATTATATCAGGGAGAAAATTTATTTGCATACGGGGTTTAATAGTAAAATGTGTTGATATAACAGCCGTTAAATGTTTATATTTCATATATTTGCAGCAAAAAAAATATATGGTTTAAAAAAAATCTTTTATTGTAAATCTGAAGCCATTGTTAAGAATGGTCATAAAAACCACAAATAGAGATATTTATGTAAATCTTGAGGAAAGAGTTTTATGAATCGCAAAGTAGTTGATACAGAGTGACTTTTGCGAGATTATGTTTTTTGAAAACAAAACATTTTTCAACTTAGTCAACGCTATGAAATCAGTCAAAGTACGGTAGGTTGCAAATTATATTCTATTCGCGTCCCACGCATCATTTTATCTTCAAAAAACGTTGTTACTCTGATGGATATGACCTATTCCAAATACTAACAATGCCTTAGAGGGTATGTTTGCCGATTTGAAAACCAAATTACGTAATTATGCAGCATCGTCAAAAATTTATAGATGAATATTTTAAAGAAACTTTTAAATTCGGCAGAATGGATTAATCTATACTGAAAATCAACACTTTTGACTATTAAGCCCCATTGTACATAACTACCTCTTATTTACATATCAAAGAATGTGAATTTAGATATAATTATCGGGATAAATACAATAAAAAAATGTACTTAACGTTACTTAAAAATATAGGAAATAAGCCGCTAATATAGGATTGAACCAAAATAAAAAAAGGCAACCTGCGGTTGCCTTTTTTTATCTGAGATTATTCTACAATCTCGCACCACCCAAATTTATCAGGCTCTTCCCCGTATTGAATTGCACGAAGCCGTTCATAAAGTTTTGTACTCCAAGCACCTGGATTATTTCCCGAAGCAAATTTATACACGATACCCGTTTCCCTGTCTTGAATTTCGGAGATAGGAGAAATGACCGCAGCCGTACCGCAAGCCCCGCCCTCTTCAAACGTGCCGAGTTCTTCCAACAGGATTTCGCGTTCTTCCACTTTCATACCCATATCCGCAGCCAAAGTCCTCAGGCTCATATTGGTAATGGACGGAAGAATGGAATGTGATTTGGGCGTAACGTAGGTATTGTTTTTGATGCCGAAGAAATTGGCAGGACCTGCTTCATCAATTTTGGTTTTCGTTTTGGAATCCAAAAAGAAACAGGACGCAAATCCCTCATCGTGAGCGCGTTCGCTTGCCCTCAAACTTGCCGCATAGTTTCCGCCGACTTTCACATGACCTGTCCCAAGCGGTGCTGCACGGTCAAAATCCCGCGCCAACTGCATCTTCACAGGCTTAAATCCCTCTTTGAAATAAGGACCTACGGGCGTTACAAAAACGACAAACAAATATTCGTCGGCAGGCTTCACGCCCACTCTCGCACCCGTTCCTATCAGCAACGGACGAAGATAAAGCGAACCGCCCGTTCCATAAGGAGGAATAAACCGTTCATTCAGTTTAACTACTTCCAACACAGCCTTTTTAAAAATCTCAACAGGCACTGCTTCGCACATAATCGCTTCTGCTGAATTTTTTAAACGGATTGCATTTTCGTCCCAGCGAAAGAGGCGGATTTTGCCGTCTTTTCCTCGAAAGGCTTTCAAACCCTCAAAACATTCTTGTCCATAATGGAGGCAGGTTGCTGCCATGTGAATGCTAATTTCCTCAGAATTAGATTTTTCAATCTCACCCCATTTCCCGTTTTTGTAATAACAACGCACGTTGTAATCGGTTTTCATATACGCGAAAGCCAAGTCTTTCCAATTAATTTCTGACATATCTGTTAATTTTTATATGTTAATCTATCCGAAATGCAAAGTTAATCATATTTTTTGAAATAACGGGCAAAAATTTGAATTATTTTTGAAATACTCATTTTTTGTTGAAAAATACGCGTTGTTGTAGTAAAAAAATATTTAATGTAAAAATAATCATTTTTTTGTTTGTAATTTAAAATAAAAAATGCTATCTTTGCATTTGGATATTAAAAGTACTATATTTTGTTAATAAATGTCAAAGTTAAATCATTAAAAAACAGGTATTATGAAGGTAAATTTATCATTTAAAAAGGTAGTGGGAAGTTTGTTCATGCTTCCTTTGTTGGTTTGGTCGCAGAATTGCCCAAACTTGAATTTCGGTTATGGCAACTTGAATTTTTGGCAGTGTTACAGCGGAAGTTGCTACAACGGCAATTATTCCGTCAATCAAACTTCGCCAATCCCAGGCAGGATTGATATTATGAATGCAAATGGACTTCATATGAGCGGCAATTTTTACGATGAAAATTGCAATATTATTAAGAAAGTCCCTGATGGATATCTCTTTTCCTGCAGAATAGGCAACGACAATGGCGGTTCGGAAGTTGATGCAATGGAATATACGTTGCGGGTGGACAGTATGAATTCTTTGTTGATGGTTCATTATGCCTATGTATTGCAAAGATGCGGCTCTAATCCTAATCTGCAACCGCAGTTTTCGATACAAATAAGAGATAGCGCCGGCAATCCCTTGAATATTCCCTGTGGAAATACCATTTTTACTATTGGAAGTTTTTCAAGCAGTTTGGTGTGCAGCGGCTCAATAGAGGCAAAAGATTGGAGTATGGAGGCATTTCGTTTAGATGCCTTTATTGGGAAAACTGTAAAAGTCTATCTTGAGACAAGAGATTGCCGTTCTGGGGGACATTTTGGCTATGCCTATGTAGTGGCAGAATGCCGTCCCATGCAAGTAGAAATGGCATATTGTTCAGGAACAACCGTTGCCCGTTTGGCTACACCCGAAGGTTTTGCGGGATATGAATGGACACGCAGTTCTGATAATATATGGCGGGAATATACCCCAAAAATAAAGGTTCAAACATTTGACGGAGAAGTATTTACCGTAAATCTTTCCTCCGAATTGGGCTGTACAACACAATTGCAAACAACGATGGTACAAACACAGATTGATGCAAATTTTATGTTTGGCGTAAAAGGCTATTATCCTAACGACCCGCCTAATCATGTAAATTTTACACAGCATGGCAATCAGAGTTGGTATGATACAATTCAGCGAACGGTTACATTGGTAGATTTGTCAAGCGTAACTAATGGTGTGAAAAAGAGCATATTATGGGAAATAAAAGGCGTTGGATTAACAGGTGCACAGAGCAGAGATTCCTTATTTACCTACACTTTTCCCGACCCAAATACTCCCACTACCTACTTAGTACGTTTGACGGTAGTGGCTGGAAATGGTTGTGTCGATACCTCCAACCCGATAGACCACTATATTACCATCTATCCATTGCCAAAGGTGAAAATAGTGGGAAGAGATGAACTTTGCGAGGGAGATACCATTTGGTTAAAACCGAAAGCAGTTTATTCAAAGTTTACAAAACATATTTGGTCTTGGAAATTAAGCAACGGAACAACGACTTCGCTTGTAGGCGATTCTTTATTAATCAGCAATACAGGACTTTATTACTTGCAATCTTTGGACACAAACGGTTGGTATGCGTATGATAGCATTCTTGTTAAATTGCGAAAACCTTACATTAATAATTTGAAAATTACTAATCTTAAATGCTATGGAGATGAGGCAATAGGGGAATTTCAACATGGACATATTGGCGGTGTTTTGGGTGGATTTTTGGTCGCAAAGTGGACTATCTGGGACGATGCGATAAAGGATTACAAAGATACAAACATTTTATCGTTGTTGAACGGCTGGAATACCCTAATCAAGTT
>Ga0268262_10005168_pt1 | contig 13063 bp, 11 predicted proteins | sample TergutNc150P3_FD_190354 | JGI IMG/M metagenome (GOLD analysis project Ga0268262, IMG submission 190354) | Nasutitermes corniger P3 segment gut microbial community from laboratory colony in Florida, USA - Nc150 P3 (SPAdes) (version 2) | ecosystem: Host-associated > Arthropoda: Insects >... | reverse complement strand
CAGCCAAATACCGCTTCAGGGCCAAGGGGCCGCGGAGGGCCTGCCACGGCAGTTTGAGCGCGGCCAACGGCTTTTCCCCCAAGAGGCCAAAAAGCCCCTCCCAAAGGGCGTCTGTCCGTAACAGTGTTCCATCACAGTCAGCGACGAGAGGGACAGGCTTGACCTGAATTCCGTCGTCAGGATGGTCAGTATTCACATTACAAACCATGCTCATTCCTTTGGCAAAAGCATCATTCAACCAAATCACCCAAAAAACTTTGAACGTCTGGCCCAAAAGGGCGGCCTGGATAGTATTATTCTTAGACAAACCCAAAATCCTTTTTGCCTGACCTTGATCCAAATATACCTGAGGTTCTCACGAATCACCCGAAGCGACGTCCAGACCGAACTATGAAAATCAAATCTAATGCTTTGAAGGCATAAATGCATACGCTTTCGCATTTCATAAGCATCAGGGGCGGGATGCTGGCGCGACAGCGTATCAATTAACCGGCTGTTCGCCTGACTGCTGAAATTGGCCCGGCAATATTGCTGCGCCCGGGCGACCTGCTTTTCTCTTTCCTCGTCGGATTCAAGCAAGCGCCTCAGGGCGCTTAAAATTTCTTCCGAATCATGATTGACCAGGGTTATGACGTTTTCCGGCAGGCTCGTATAAGGTTCCTCATTTGAGGCGATCAGCGCGGCGCCCAACAGGGAACTGTTCAAAAGAGCATTGACCGTCTTATATTGATTATTGGGCGACTTGGCATTGAGGTGCAGAACAACATCCGGCGAGTATTCCAGACAAAGCCTGATGTATTTATTATAATCATAAAGACGGGGAGTGACGGCAAGCGTGATGCGCTTACTCAGCCCGGCCAGCTTTTTGGCCATATAATCAGGGCAGACCAAATGCAGATCAACTTCCTCGGCCAGCACATTCAAGGCCGGTAGGGCATATTGCACAAAACTGGCCACTCGCTCCGGGCCACCTTGAAACAATATCGTCTTAGGCCGCCGCCCCGTAATTCGGGCCGCGGGGCGGGAAGAAACGAGATCTTCCCTGTATATGGGATTCACCAGAAGGCAGTTGGCATGAAGCTTATTTTCCTCAAAATAAGCTTTTAATTTTTCCGTTGAAACCAAGACGCCTTCAAAGCCTTGCAATTTATCACGCACACTTTCAATAGTAAAATCCCCATATTCACTATCACTAATCAGAATAAAATTATCATCAATAAAATAATAAAGCGGAATACGGGCTGATTCAGCGACATGAATTACAGCGTCACAAGAAAACAGATCTCTGGGTATAATGATGTAGCCGTAGTCAAATAGCGTTACTTGGGTAAAGAGCGGGGTAAAGTCTGTGGTGTGGGTGTGAATTTTATTCTGATATTGCGGATCAAGCCCGTCAAAGTAAAGCAAAATGGATGCGGTGTGGTCGCTTACCAACATAACGCCCGTTCCGGGCATTTCGGTAATTTCCGGAATCTCTCGCCCTTGAAACCAGAAACGGGCGCCGAAGTGATTCTTTACATACCCCCAATACTTCGCAAGCAAACTGGGATTGAGGCCATCCGGCGGCATACAGACGTCATATTCCGGAAAGTTTTCCGTTGAAAGAGCCTCTCTTCTATCCCGGGACATTTGGGTGAGCGTGTTAAAAAAATCAAGATCAAAGGCATTCCCCAAGCTGTCCTCTAATTTAATTCCGTATTCGTGGGCCATATGCACATCGGCCAAATGTATATCGAACACAGCATATACCCGTTGCCAGAGATCCCAATCACAAAGCCGAATGAGGGTAACGTGGGGGTCATAATGACCGATGGTTTCCAAAACAGCCCGATGCATCAGAACGCCGGAATTGGGGAGAAAATTCATCACCCTTAATTTCACCAAATCGTTGGCGCAAAGGTTTTTCCCCCAAAATCCATAAGCGTGGGAGGAATAGCCGAATGTTATTTTTCTGTCGCTCCGCTTCAAACTGGCCAAGAGCTTTTCATAGGCGTCCGGGCGCAGCACGCAGTCATCGAAAAGGTAACCTATATATTCGCCTCGGGCCTGGCAATAAGCCTCATATACACTGATGGCCGGCAAACCAATATTGATGGGGTGGCGCAGGCAATTCACCCGTGAATCAGCCTTCATGTATTGTTGGATGCGGTCGAAAGTGCCGTCGGTTGAGCCGTCATCGACAATTATCAACTCAAACTTTTCAAATGTTTGGGCGAGAACGGAATCCACCGCCGCTTCAAAACGGCCGTTTTTGAACCGTCGGTAGGTCGGCAAAAGAACGCTTATTTCAACGGCCTGGCCGCTATCATTCCGGTTGGGCAGCCAAATCGAGTGTTTGATGATTTCCTTTACGCGCATATATTGACCTAGCCTAATTTATAATAACCGACCAGTTCCTCCGCATAACCGGCATCACGCAGGGCGCGAAGGAAGGGCACCAGGTCATATTCGACCGAACAAAGCGCCATATCATCCTTGGCCGTGTCGTACAGGCCCCAGCAAGCCAAATTCTTCGCGGCGCGGTTCTGCCCGATGCTGCCCACATTCACAAGCTTGAAGCCGTTCTTTTCAACCCTGGTCTGATGGTGCGTGTGCCCGATGCAGAGATGGCCCTCCAAGGCCGGGGTCTTTTCCGGGTCATACGGATACGGCCACGCGCCGTCCTTCTTGGGTGAATGGCAAAATTTCCACGCGCCCAGGCGAAATTCCTCCTGAACCGGCAGAAGGTCGCCGCGCGAGAACAAGGGCCGAGAAACCTCGAAAAATGACCTGGCCAAGGCGGAGCAGCGTGAGGTATCCATATCCAGGAACATCTGTTCGTGATTACCCTTAAGGAAAACCAGGTTTGGCAAGCGCGACACACGCTCAAGACAGACGTCATTCATGGGGCCATAGCCCACCACATCGCCGAGACAGATATAGCCATTAACCTCACTCTTAACGGCGCGAAGGAAAGCTTCAAAGGCGGGCAGATTGCCGTGGATGTCCGAGAAAACGGCGTATTTCACCAATACACCTCCTCGTAATAACGGCGGAACCGGCTGCCGATACGCGGTCTGAACCCGTCATAGGCCCGGCCGAAAAGGCAATTTTCTATCGTCGCCTCGACCGCGTTGAAGCCGAGGCGGGCGCGCGGCCCTTCGGTGGATGAATAGCGTCCGTTGATTTCAAAGGCCGAAGGCCGCCCGTCCCGCAGGCGAAGCTGCACGTTGAAGGCTCCGCCTTCCAGGCCTTCTTTCTTTAAAACCTCGATAATGCTTAAACAGTAATCCTCAAGGCCATTGTCCTTCACCACCTCGCCGAAGCCACTGGCGCCATCCGGGGTGAGGGCGCGCCGCATGACAATTGCGCTGCCCCGACCGGAAATGAAATCCAGATAGCAGCCGCAGGTGTATTCCTCGTTCTCATTCCCGATATATTCCTGCACGACAATGTTTTCCGGCAAATCAAAGTCGGCGCGGGCTAAATCGGCTTCATTTCTCATTACGACGATATTGCGGGATGAAGAGCTGGAACGCGGCTTGGCGACAATCGGGAATCCGTATCGGGCGGCGAAACCGCGCACGTTCGCGAACAGGCCGGTCGCCGGATGCTCCACGCCGTGCGCGGAAAAGAAGCCGCCGAGTTTCAGCTTGTCGGTGGTGATATCCACGAACTTGTGGGACAGGCCCGTGATTTTCGGCCCGAAATCCGCATCTTCCCGGAGATGGGCGAGGGGGTATATCTCATGCTCGGTGCCGCCGAAAACCAGGTCTATTCCACAGTCGGCGCATATTTTTTTTATGGCGGGCAGATACGTGGCCTCCCTGGCAACCGGCACCATGAAATTACCGCCAAACTTCGTTTTATAAAATCCGGTTGAATCAAAGTGAAAGCCCGCCGGCTCCGGAACCGAGTTGGTGAAGAACACCGTCATATCCGCGGCATATTTTGAGAAATTAGCCGCGCGGAAAAGGCTTTGCCCCATGACCGAACCGGCGCCCGTGATCAGGATATTCATTTGATTGACCGGAGATACATATCCAGCGCCGCGTCCATATCCAATTCGAACCGATAGCCCGCGGATTTCAGAAGATCGTTTTTCATGGTGCGCGTATCCGGCTTGTCCTCGAAGGCCACCGCTTGCACCGGCAACCCGGCCTTCGCCGAAACGGCCTCCACAATCTCCGCGACCGAATACGGCGTATCGAAACACACGTTATAAGCCTGGCCGCTTATTTTGTCCGGGTTCGCCAGAAAGAACCTTATCACACGGGCAAGCTCGGAAATATGAATATAGCTGCGTATTTTCACGCCCTGTCCGTAGAGCGTCAGGGGGCTTTTCCCGCTGACGGCTTTTTCGATGGCCTGAAAGAAATTTCCGTATTTTTGCCCGGCCCCGAACACATCGCCTATGCGAAGCGCGGCGAACTCAGGCCCGCAGGCGGCCAAGAGGGTTTCCCCGGCTATTTTGGATAGGGAATAATAGCCCTGGCCCTGCATGGGCGTGGCTTTCTCGTCGCAGTTTTCGGCGAATGGATAGATGTTGTTCGTGCTGGCGTAGATAAGCTTCTTGCCATGCCGGCGGCAAAATGAAAACACGCGCGCGTCGAGGGATACGTTATAGCGAAAAAAATCCGTTTCTTCGCCTATGCGGGCGGCAAGATGGACGAAGAGGTCGAAAGAATCCGGCGAAAGGGCACCAAGTTCCACACTTTCGCGCCCAAGTTCGGCGCCAGCTAAAAGATTGCGGCCGACATATCCGGCCGCGCCGCATACCGCAACCTTCCGCCCGCCGATGGCGGCGAGGGAAACAAGAATATCGCTAACTGTCATATCTACTCGCAGTTTCACACTACAATTCGCCTCGCAACAAATGCCGCCCCGAAAGACGGCCGGCCCTAATGCTCAGTTGAAAGTTTTTGCCCAGGTCAGCACGGCCCTGACGGCCCGCTCTATATCCGCAAAAGTCAGGCGAATATGCAGGGGCAGGGACAATATGCTTTCGCTAAGGCGGCGGGCCTTGGGGCAGCTTTCCCGGCCGTAGCCGTAAAGGGCGTATTCGGTGTTGTCCCGATAATGCACCCCGGGGTAAATGCCGCAATCATTCAAGGCCATCAGTAAATCATCCCGGGCCGCGACCTCGACGACATATAAATGGCGCGAACATTCGCAGCCGGGCGCCACCGGTACCGGCCGAACCTTGTCCTCATGCCCCCGGAAGCCTTCGTCATACCAGGCGGCGAGCTGCCGCCGGTAGGCGTTATCCCTATCCAGATACCGAAGCTGCACCAGACCGATGGCGGCCATGACCGAGTTGCCGTGGTATTTGAAGCCCGGCGCCACCACGTCATACTTCCATTTATAGGCCCCCTGCCCCACCGTGCGGGCGTAGGTATCCTTGTTGATGCCCAGCCAGCAGAGCTGGCGCGCCAGAACATCATGGCGCTCTTCCTTGAAGCAAATCATCCCGGAATCGGCGGTGGGCAGGTTTTTGACAGCCTGGAAGGAATAGACTATGGCGTCGGCTTCAACCCCGGGGGTTCGGCCCTCCAGGCGGGTGCCGCTCATGTGGGCGGCATCGAGAATCAGCTTCAGATTACGTTCCCTGGCTATTTTGACTATTCCGGACCATTGCCCGGTGTTGCCGCCGAGGCCGACAAACATTATGGCCCGGGTTTGCGGGGTGATCTTTTTTTCAACGTCTTCGGGATCAAGACAGAGAAACCCATCGACATCGGCGAAGACGACCTTCAGGTTCTCATACAGCACGGCGTGGTTTGAGGAGACGAAGGTCAGGGGCGTGGAAATGATCTCATCGCCGTCGGCCCAGCCGAAATCACGCTTCAATATGTGCAAGGCCAAGTGCAGGCCGACGGTGGCGGAATTGAGGAAATGCGCGTGGGGCAGGCCGGTATAGGCTTTCCAGGCTTCCTCGAAGTCGATGGTCTTGTAGCCCAGCCCGGTCCAGCCTTTTTCCAGGCATTCCCTTATTTCGGCCAGGCATTCCTCAATCTGAAAGGTCGGGACAAACAATTGGAGGGGAGCGGGGACACTCATATACCACCACCTGAAAATTGAGGCGCGCTTCCGCGGACGGAAATATTGTCTTTAAGCCTTTGGGCGAAAGTGGCTTTAAACCTGGCCCGCAGCCGTTCTCCCACCCGGGCCTGGTAATCATCAACCAGTTTCACCGGGTAGTTTTTCTCTTTCAACACTTGGCGCCAGCCGTTTATGCGCAGCCAAGGGGCGTGGCCCAGCACTAAATTCCTTTTGAGGCAAGGGAAGCCGAAACGGCCTATCAAAACAGGCCAGTAGTAATCTATGGGGCTGACTTCGGCCACCGGCAGACACGCCGCGGAAATATAAGCGCCGGGGTTCAAGCCTCCACGGGCCAAAAACCAGGCCAGGCCCAATTCGGCTTTTATGGCTTCGGCCCGGTCCCGGGAGGCGACTGACGAGAAAAATTCACGGAATTGCGGGCTGGCTATGGCTCTGCGCTTGAAAACCAGGTAGTAACTCTGGATATGGGGGGTTTTCTCCCGGCTTTCACATAGGCCCCAGAAATCGAAATTTCTTGAATCCATCATTTCATGTATCGGCTGAAAGGAATTCAAGGGCGCCAAGACGCTGTCATTGCATAAAACCAGTTCCTCGGCCTCGAACAGATCGGGGCAGCATTGAAAAGCCGCCCGCCAGCTCGTAAAATCATAGCCCGCTTCCGAGCGGGTGATGCAGGCTGATAACAGGCCCTTGGTTTCACCGTCAAAAACGACCTTGTCCGCGCTGGCCACGACGAGGTGAAAGCCGATCTCCCGCAGGTGCCGGAGGTAAGGCGACAAGTAGGGGTCAAAAAGGCCGTCCGGGTCAAAATGGGCCATTACGGCCACCCGCCGGCCCTGAAAACCACTGTTTTTAAAACTGACCGAGGCGGCTATTTCATGGCCGGAATCAAAAACCGGTTCCTCGGCCCCGGGGTGAACCGTATGGTGATTGAACTCCAGGGCTTGGGCCAAGAACCTGCCATCGAACCGTTCAGGGCTCCGGCCGTATTTCACGGCTTGGGCTTTCAGGCCTATTTTTCGCCCCCGCTTGGTTTTAATAAACAGGCGGTAAAACATATCCGGCAGACAACGGCAGACCCGATAAAACAGGAAAGAGAAAACACCGGGCCACCTTCCGGCGGCAAAAGCCCGGCCCCGCCCGAACAAGGAAGTCATCGGTCCGCCGCCCGGGTCTCCAGCTTGATCAAGAGACCGCTTAACTGCTCTATTTTCAACAAAAGCTCCCTTTCCCGTTTCGTGCTGACCGGCGGCCCATCCAAGGCCGACCGCGTCATCTCGCCCTCGCCGAAGAACAGCCAGTCCCTGGAGACGTGGGGATATATCTCCTGAATCTTGAACAGCACAGGCAGCAAATTATTCTGCCGGTCGCGGGAAAACCAACTGTTGAAGGTCGTCTGCTTGATATTAAGCTGCTTGGCCAAGTTGGTCCTTGACTTGGTCATTCTTCTTATTAGCTCGTCAACCCTTTCGTAGAGTTCCATAAATCACCCTTGGCCGCTTTCAGCCATGACCGCCAGGTAGCGGGGCAGGATTTGCGCCGGCGGCCCCGAAGCCCGCACCTGGCCGCCTTCCAGCCAGATGAGCCGGTCGCAGTTTTCCACCGTGCTCAGGCGGTGGGCTATTATGACGACCGTGTTTTCACTCTTGAGTTTCCTGATGGTTTCGGCGATGAGGTTTTCGCTGGCCTGGTCCAGGGCGCTGGTGGCCTCGTCGAAAATGATTATTTCCGGCTTGGCGAACAGGGCCCGGGCAATGGCCACCCGTTGGGCCTGGCCCCCGGAAAGCCCCTGCCCGCCCGCCCCCAAGGGCAGGTCCGGGCCCTCTTGGCGGTCAAATATGAAATCCATGGCCGCCTCGCGGCAGGCTTCTTCCACGGCCCGGCGGTCATACGTTTCACCCCAGCGGCTGAAGGCCACGTTGTCGGCCACCGTGCCCTGGAGAAGCAAAGGGCTCTGGGGCACGAAACCCACCATAAGAACATAGGCCGCCCGGGCGGAGGGGCCGAGTTCCCGCCCGTCCACCAGAAAACGCCCGGTTTGGGGGGCCACCAGACCGGTCATAAGCAGGGCCAGGGTGCTTTTGCCGGCCCCGGAAACCCCGATGAGCCCGACCTTCTCCCCACGGCTTATGGTCAAGCTCAGGCCGGAGAGGGCCGGTTCGCGGCTGCCCGGGTAGGTGAAACCGGCGGCTTCCAGGGCCAGGCTCTTTTCAAAGCGGAAACCGGGGTCCGGTTCCGGCCGGGGCTCGGGGTCTTCGGCGATGAAGGTTTCCAGAAGTTCCAGGCAGCTCATGGCCGCCAGGCGCAGACTGCGGATGGCTATGGTGTAGTTGAGGGTGCGGTTGACCGCCGGCAGCACCCGCCAGGCCGTGAGCATGAGCATGGAAGTGGCCGAGACTATGACGGCCATGGGCAGGCCCAGGGCCAACAGTAGCACCGTGACCAGGGCGGTGGTCCCGAAACCGATTATTTCCAGCACATAAGCGGGCAAATGGCCGGCGAAGAGCTGAAAGACCTGGACCGGCTTGCCGGCTTCCATGAGCGCGGCCATTTTCTTGAAAAAAACCTCTTCCCGGCGGTAGAGCAAAACTTCCCGCAGACCCTGGAGCAAGGCCTGCCGCTCGGCGCTCTCGGCCTGGACCAGGGCGACGGTCTCCTGCCCGGCCCGGTCCAGGCCGCGGCGCAGAAACATATAGGCGCCCAGACCGCCCAGGGAAAAGAGAACCGCCACCGCCAGGGTGAGCCCGGGCTGAGCCCGAAAGAGGCTGGCGAAGAGGGCCAGGCAGCAGAAGACATTGCTGTAAAGCAAAAGCAGGGAAACCAGAAAGGCCGACAACTGGCCCCGCAGGTTGAACTTATGAAACACGGCCGGGCTTTCCGGGGAAAGATGCCAGAAATAGTTTTTATGAAGATAACGCCGCAAGGCTTCCCGGCCTATGTGGAGGCTCACTTCCTCGGAAAAAACAATGGTCTTGCGGGAGACCAGGGCGGAAAGGAGAATTTTGAAAAGTATGAAAGCGGCCATGAAAAAACTGGTGAACATGACCAGCCGGCGATGGTCGGCGCTCCACTCGGCCAGGGCCGGGCTCAGGGCCAGGAGAGGCTTGACCAGGGCATTGTTCCGGGCGGCCTCGGGCGCGGCTATGCTGACGGCGAACAGGGAAATGACCAGGAGGGCGCAGGTTTCAACCAAGGCCAAGGCGAACTGGGTGGAGAACACGACCCAGAAATCGAAGCGCAAGGGGCCCGGCAAAAGGCGGTAGAGCCTTCGGCCGTCCTTGATGAAGGCCTGGTAAACCATTCGGGGCAGCTTCGGGAGGCTTAAAAAATTCATGCCGGCCTCTAGACCCGCCCCAGGAAAACGGCCAGGCCGAGGGCCAGTTGTTCGGCCCGGGACTGGCGATGGAAGCCGCCGGAGAGAAACAGGCCCAGGCGCTTTAGCGGGTTGGCCGAGCGGCGCAGTTCGGCCAGGTTTTCGACCTGGCCCCGGGCCTCAAGGGTCAGACTGGAAGCCGTAAGACTCAAAGTTTCGAGGTTCAGGTCCATATACCGTTTGAAAACACCGGCGAAGAGCCTTTTCAGGCGCAAAAAGCGGGCGGCCAGGCCTATGTTCCGGCCGTGAATATTGGCGCCATGCTGGCGATACCGGACCATGGGTTCGGGGTCGTAGAACACCAGCCCCCCGCAGCCGCTGACCATCTGGTAGGCCCACCAATCATGGGAAACCGGGGATATTCCGCCGGCGATCAGTTCCCGGGCCGCCCGGTTGAAAACCATGGTGTTGCCCCCGGCCAGGCTCTGCATCAGGGCATTGGCGAAAGTGGGCGGCCGGCGGGTCATCAGGGGGGAGAGGCCGTAGGCCCGGCCCCGGCTATCGGTCAACAGGGTGCGGCCGCAATAGAGGGCCGGACTGGCTTGGCCGTGCGGGGCCAGGCAATAAAGGGCCCGGCTTAGTTTTTCCGGCAGCCAGACGTCGTCCTGGTCGGACCAGGCGCAATAATCGGCCTCTTGGGGGGCCCGGGCGGTCAAGGCCATGAAGTTGCCCTGAAACCCGTTTTGGGGGCCATTTACAAGGCCGAGCTTCTCCGGGCCCCAGGCCTTTTGGTAGCGGCGCAGAATATCCAGGGTGGCGTCGCGGGAGCCGTCATCGGAAACCCGGAGGCGCCAGTTGGCGTGGGTCTGAGAGGCCAGGGAATCCAACTGCTGGGGCAGAAATTCGGCGCCGTTGTAGGTGGCCATGAGGACGGCCACGAGAGGATCGGCGGCGGTCATGGGCGGGCCGCCCGGGAGGCGGCGAATATCAAGCCTTTCCGGCCGGCGGCCGGGGAAGGCGTTGACGACAAATATAATGATTTTAGATGATTACGAGAGAGAGAGAGAGAGAGAGAGAGAGAGAGAGAGAGAGAGAGAGAGAGAGAGAGCAATAATCGTGCCAAACAAAGCCGAATAACGGCTTAAATAATGGCTATAATCGGGCCGAATGGTTGGCGTCATGATGAATATGGCCTAAGTCAATTCGATTTTCTTCTAAAGTATAGCCAGAATTCCGGCCTTGTCAAGCTTCAAATTGCTTGACGCGGAAAATCAAGTGAAATGGCGTTTGATTGCCCAGGGGCAGGGCTGAAGGTTTGAAGCCCCCCGCCCCTCAACAGGCGGGGGAAAGACCCGGTTGACGGAAGCCGGCCCGGCGGTTACAATAGTATATTTAATACCAAAAGGAGCGGGGCATGGGTGAAGCGAATCAACTTATGGAAGCGCTGAAAAAAGCTTCCGCCGAGCCGGAGGCCCGTCAGGCCTTCTACGGGCTTCTGCTGAAGACGGATATCCTGGTGCCCGGCCGCGGCCAGACCGATGAAAACGGAGCCCCGGTCCAGGTCGGCTTCAAACAATGGTCGCAGCCCGACGGCTCCCTGGCCATCCCCTTCTTCTCCGACGCGGAGGACCTGAAAAAGGTCTTGGGCCCGGAGGAACCCTACCTGACCTTCCCGGCCCTGGGACTCTTCCAGATGACCAGGGGCTCGACCCTGGTCTTGATCGGCCCCGGCGGCCTGAGCAAATCCTTCAGTCCGGACGAGGTGGATATGCTCCTGTCCTCCGCCTTGGCCCTGGACCCCCTGGCCGAAGCCTTGGAACAGGCCGTGCGGGAGGGCAGCGAAGAGGCCAAGAACCACTTCTACCAGGTTTTCGTCAATTCCCGGCTCTTCGTCTTCGGCGAACCCCGGCCCAAGGACGGGATGCCGGCTCCCCAAACCCTCACCACCATAGGCCCGGAAGATCGATTCAATATCGCCACCATCGCCCACCCCCAAAAGGAGGGGGAGAGGATCATCCCCTTTTTCAGTTCCAGCGAACTTTTGCATCGGGCCGCCCGGGGGGCCAACCTGCCCCCCCAGACCACCTTCCTGGGCTTCTCCGCCCTGGTCCTCCTGCAAATGGCCCGGCACATGGGCCTGCCCCTGGTCCTGAACCTGGGGCCGTCGACTTACAAAAAAATATTCAACCTCGACGAAATCAGCTACATCCTGGACAACTCCAGGACGAAACTTTACGAAGACCGCCTGCTGCCGGCCGGGAGCCAGATACAACTGGCCCCGCCGAAAGTTTATCCCCAGGAACTGGTGGGGGCGATGTTGGAATTTTTACCCGCTTTCCGGGCGGTCAACGCCGCCTACCTGACCACCATGAAAGAGGACATTAAAGAGGACTTGACCTTCACAGAGGCCGAACCCGGACTGGTGATCGGTCTGGAAACCGAGGTCGAGGTGGATTTGTCCGAAATGCTTAACCGGCTCGCGCCCCTGGTGGCCCGCCACGCCCCGCCCGGCCAAGCCGTGGACTTCACCCTGGTAAAACCCGGAGAAAAAGGGCTCAGCCATTTACTGCGGACCAAAGTCAGCCCTTTTTACCGCCGGTCCCTCTCGGGGGAGGCCGAGCCTTCGGCCCCGGCCGAACCGGAGGCCTCGGCCCGGACTGAGGAGGCCGGCGCTCCGGGGCTTTTCGGACGGCTTAAGCGGATTTTCAAAGGCTGACGGGGGATGATTAATGGTCTTTTTGTCCCCTGGCGTTCTGGCTCACGTTTTTTAAGGCTCGAAATATTTTAAATATTCCTGCGCCATAAAAAACGTTCGCGCCTGGCCAGTGAACAAAAATCCTCATTAATCAGCGTTTCACCACAGATGAAATGAACCGGGAACCCTATTGGTTTTAACGCCTCTAAATACAAAGCCGCCGGCCCCTTGGCCCGAATGGAAACTGCCGCCCCAAGCCATTGAAGAGCGGAGCTTCGCCCTGATAGCCGCCGAAGCCGGAGCCCACGGGTGGCCCGAGGCCGAATGGACCATAGTGCGGCGCCTGGTCCACACCAGCGCCGATTTTGAGTATGTGTCCGGAACCGTCATAAGCCCCGGGGCCGTTTCCGCCGGCCTCGCGGCCCTGCGGGAGGGCGCGGTCATAGTCACCGACACCAATATGGCCCTCTGCGGCATAAACGCCGCCCGCCTGGCCCCCTGGGGCAACCGCCTGGTCTGTCTCATGGCCGATGAGAGAACCGAACGCCTGGCCCGGGCAACCGGCTCCACCCGCGCCCTGGCCGCGGTGGACCTGGCCCACGACTTGTTTTTCAAAAACGGCCAAGGCGGCCTCTGGGTCGTCGGCAACGCGCCCACGGCCCTTTTCCGGCTCCTGGAAAAACTGGAATGCGAGCCGGACTGGCCCCGGCCCCGCCTCATCGTGGGCCTGCCGGTGGGCTTCGTCAACGCCGTCGAAGCCAAAACGGCGCTCCAGGCCGGCGCCTACCCCCATATAACCAACCGGAGCCGCAAAGGCGGTTCCAACGTGGCCGCCGCGGTCATCAACGCCTTGGCCGAACTGGCCCGCGGACAGGAAGCGGGCGGGTCCGATTAAGATGTGCCCAAGCGGCCCGGAGCCTGACTGGACGGAAGCTGACGAAGAAGCCCCCGTTCCGCCGGACCGGCCGCTTAAGACGGGCTTCACCACGGGCACGGCGGCCACCGCCGCCGCC
>Ga0268262_10005167_pt1 | contig 13064 bp, 12 predicted proteins | sample TergutNc150P3_FD_190354 | JGI IMG/M metagenome (GOLD analysis project Ga0268262, IMG submission 190354) | Nasutitermes corniger P3 segment gut microbial community from laboratory colony in Florida, USA - Nc150 P3 (SPAdes) (version 2) | ecosystem: Host-associated > Arthropoda: Insects >... | reverse complement strand
ATCATAGTCCATTGCTTAACAGGCTTTCCAGCGCGGCGTGAATTTTCGGGGTGTCCCAGTCAATGCTTCCCACAAGCCTCAAAACGATCATTCCATCCCGGTCGATAAGAAAGGTGGTGGGAATTGATTGTACTCCGTAGTTTAAGCTTACCCTTCCGTCTAAATCCAAAAGGGCGGGAAAAGTGAACCCTTCGTTTTTCATAAAAGAACTGACGGTTGCTTTATCTTCAGAGCAGTTTACAGCGAGTATCTCCAGACCATTATCACTGTACTTGTTGTATAGCGATTCAATTGACGGCATTTCTACCCTGCAAGGGCCGCACCAGGTTGCCCAAAAATTCAGAAAGACCACTTTTCCTTTGTAAGAGCCAAGGCTTTTGGTTTCTCCTTCCAGTACGGAGAGCGAAAAATTCCTGGGCGAGACCTTGTTGCTCAAGAGCCGCAAGCCGGCTTCATCAAAAGCTTTCGCTGTCGTTCCCAAAGAAGCCGCACTCTGGGTCTTGGCAGTACACGCGCTAAACAGACAAACTGCCACTGTGAGAAACACTGCTGGAATTCCATGCAATATATATTTTCCTTTCATAATACTCCTTAATGATGGTTCCTTAAAAAATAATGCCTCCTTAAAAACGTTGAAGCCAGCTTAAAGCGTTGGCCAAAAGCCTGAACGGAAGGGCTTTATCTTCCGCCCAATAAATATAACTTAAACTTGCCTTTTGAATCAGTATGTTAAGCGATGAATATTTTCCGGTAAGGATCATAAGCCCGATAATAATTAACAGGATGCCGCTGACGCGCCTGATAAGCGGCAAATGTTTACGTAAAGCGGAGCCCCGTTTTAAAAAGAAATCCAGAAACAGAGCTGCCAAAAGAAATGGCGCGGCAAGCCCCGCGGAATACACCGCAAGATAAAAAACCGCAGTCCCGGTTTTCCCGTCCTGAGCCGCCATTAAAAGGACGCTTGTCAGGATGGGGCCGATACAGGGCGTCCAGCCCGCGCCAAAAGCCGCCCCCGCGAGAAAGGCGGCGAACATTCCACGGATGCCCTTCTTCATCCATTTTTGCAAAAAAGGGCGTTTTTCGTAATTGACGAATTTTAGAAAGTCGAAGATCACGTTTAAGCCAAGGACAATGACGATGATTCCCGCGGCCCGGTTGATATATACGGAAACACCACCCATAAGTAAAAAAGTTTTTGAAACTAAAATGCCAAGGGTTATAAACACAAAGCTAAAACCCAGGACAAAACCTGCCGCGGAAAAAACAAGCCGGTTTTTTTTGGTTTCTTTTTCGATGCCCAAGCCGCCGAGTATGCTTAAGTATGAAGGAATCAACGGCAGCACGCAGGGCGAAAGGAAAGAGAGCAAGCCCGCGGCAAAAACCACGATTAACGATAACCCTTCTGTCATTACTTCTTATAATAATCTATACTCACATCATGTTAAATCTCCCAAAACCCGGTAATATCAAAGCCCTTGTTTTTGATTTGGACGGCACAATTCTTGCCCCGGGCGCGGTGTTAAGCGAAAGGACTATTACAGCCGTAAACAGGTGCGTGAAGCGGGGCCTTAAGATCATCATCGCGACCGGAAGGGCTATTGAAGGTGCCGAACCTTTTAGGGCCTACCTTGGAGCCGAGGGACCCATGATCTACTACAACGGCGCGGTTGTTGCGGAATTTCCCGCGAAAATTCCGGCGGAATTTCCTGAAGGCAGGATTTTGAGAGCGACCCTGCTAGATAAAGAGAAGGCGGAACTCTGTGTGGACATCTCAAGGGAAATGGGGATTTATTGCCAGATATACCTTTTCACTGAAAAAAAAATACCCCTATTGGCCGAGCGGGACGGGCCTGAAAGGGAAATGTACTACAAGCATACAGGCATCCTTGCCGAACTGGGAGACCTTAAAGAGGCCCTTGGCAGAACTGAAGCGCCGGGCTGTGTCAAGGTTATGTTCCTTGCCGAACCGGAATTGTTTGCCGAACTGAGGCGGCCCCTTGAAAAACATCTGGGCAATAGTGTTTATATTGCCCAGACCATGCGGACTTTTCTGGAAGTTATGGACGCGAAAGTTTCCAAAGGGCAGGGGCTCTCTTTCGTAATGGAGCGCCTGTCGTTAAAGCGCGAAGAAGTTATCGCGTTTGGTGATGAAGAGAACGACATCCCAATGTTCGCTGGCGCCGGTTTTTCCGTTGCCCCTTCCAACGCGAAAGACACGGTTAAGGCAAAAGCCGGCGTTGTTGTTGGTTCCAACGCCGACGACGGAGTAGCGGTATTTTTGGAAGAATTTTTTTTATTATAGACACATTGTATTTTATTCTCTAATATTTGCCATATGTTTACCATCACAGTTAGTCCGCGCTTTGGGGACTTGGACATCTTCGGGCATGTTAACAACACAGTACCTGTTTTATGGTTTGAACTTGCGCGTAACCCGCTGTTCAAAATTTTTGACTCGCAGATGAAATTAAGCCGCGAGACTTTTCCACTCATCATGGCCCACACCGACTATGATTACGTGGATCAGATTTATTTTCAGTATGATGTTGAGATACGATCATGGATTTCCAAAATCGGTAGCAAATCCTTCACTATGTACCATGAGGCGTGGCAGGAAGGGCGGCTCTGCGTTAAAGGCAGCGCGGTGATTGTTTATTACGACTATAAAACCGAGACAAGCGCCCCAATCCCCGATGATAAAAAGAAACTGCTGGAGGAACATCTACTGCGTACATAAAGCTGCTGGCTTGAATTAGCCAGCCGAATTAAGCTTCGCTTTCAAGGCGGCCTGAGCCGGAACCAGAATAATCGATTTTCGGATTGCCCCTGTACGTTACCCTGCCGGAACCGGATACTCTTGCTTTCAAATAATCCAAAACCCAGATGTGTATACTGCCTGAACCGCTGATATCAATAATGGCGTTATTGGTTTGAAATTCATTTCCGGTAAAGGTCGCCGAGCCGGAAACAGAAACGCTCGTTTCTTTAGCGGCGCCCGATACAGCTATTTCGCCTGAGCCGGAAATGTCCACTTCGAATTTGTTACATTCAATATGGCTTTCTATTTCCACGGAACCGGAAATTCGGGCGGTAAAATTTTCACATTCAAAAGCCCCGTTTATTTTCGCGCTTCCCGAAACACCCAGAGCAAATGTTGATGTGCTTATTTTATCCATTCCATTAAAACGAACGGATCCTGAAACCGAAACCGCATTGAGTTTTGGGCAATAAACATCAACAATATATTTGGTAAAAGAATAAGACTTCCCGTTTTTTGTACCGATTTTTAACGTATCGCCTTCCGTATAAACCCTGGTGTACTCTTCGAGGTTGGAATCAACAGTAACAACGGCGCGATATTCCTGGCTTGCGTGGTAATTTATAACAACGCTTCCGATTATTTGCATTTTCTCAAAGGCGGAAACAGACCTTTCCGAAGTAACCATGTCGCCGTTTCCCCTTATATGGGGAAGAGAACGACATGAGATAAAAACAGCTGAAATTCCAATAGCCGCGACTATAACGGCAATATTTCGTATTTTCACCTAATACGCTCCTATTGGGGCAAATTATATATTTTATGCGGAATTTATGCTATACTAAAGACAGGGAGTAATCTCCGGGAACAGTATATGCAAAAAAATAGGATTGCTTTTATCATTAATTCTATTAGCAATATATGGGCTCTAAATGTATGGTCCCCATTTGCGCGTTGCGCCCGCAAGTTAAAAAAGGATCTTTTTATCTTCCCCGGCGGGGGCCTTAATGCGAGTAATAGCAATGATAATTTCCGCAATAAAGTCTATTCATTGGTAAATACTGAAAACCTGGACGGCTTAATCTTTTTTGGCCCAAGCTTGATATCACAAAGAACCACAGAGGATGAGTTTAAGCAATTTTATTCCGGTTTTAAGCAGCTTCCTTTTGTTTCACTGGCCGGTAAAATTCCTGATCATCCCAGCGTGGTACTTGACGGTTATTTGGGTATGAAGCAATTAATAACGCATTGCATCAAAATCCATGGCGCCAAAAGAATAGCTTTTATACGCGGGCCGGAATCGCAATATGATGCTATCCAACGGTTTAATGGATATAAAGACGCTCTTAAAGAAGCGGGGTTGCCGGTAAGCGATGATGATTTTCTTGTAACAGAGCCTTTTGGATGGGCTGCTGGCGGCAGGGCCGCGGCGCAGCTTTTTGAGGAGCGGAATTTAATACCCGGGCGTGATTTCGATACTATAGTCGGGTCAAATGACGAGATGGCAGTAGGCGCCATTAGTTATTTTTCGCGTCATGGTTTTAATATGCCCCGGGATTACCATGCCGTGGGGTTTGACAGTACATTGAGCAGCCTTATCCCCGAAAATCCTCTTACGACAGCGATGTCTTCTTATTTAAAGATGAGCAGCGAAGCGTTTCGAATTTTAATCGAATATATGAATAAAATAAGTTCTTTGGGCAATGGTTCTGTGGATTCGATTCCAATTGAGGATGTTATCCTGCCCATGAAACCTTTAATCCGCAATTCCTGCGGCTGCGGTATCTCCCATTATCAACTTTCGGATTTTGCCGCCGAGTCTGAAGGCATCGAACTCGAGCTCCGCAGTTTCCCCCAGTCAGCAGAGCCCAACGAAGAAGCCTTGATAGCAAAAATTACCGAATATATGGAATTGGAAGAAAAAGAAATAAAAACCTTTATAATACCCATAATCCGCGCGTGGTTTGGAATTTCTCAGGGAAACAATGCAAATGAAAAAATATTTTTTCAACGCTTTAAGAAAGCCGTTGTCATCTTTTTTGACACAAATAACGATACGGGAATTCTTTTAAGGCTTCTGCAAGACTTATCCTGTTCGGGGCTTATATCAGCGTCACAATACAGGAAATTCGAACCGTCCATACTAAAAATAATTTTTAAGGTTTGGGAACGATCGTCGATTCGCGCACAGCTTAAGAGGAGAAACCAGGAAAGGATATTGAATTCTCTTAGGCGTGACTTGCTGGAAATCAGGGACAGGGCTTCCCTGCTGGAAAGCCTGGCAAGACATTTGCCCAGGATAGGGATAGAGACAGCGGGAATTGCGTTATATGTTGATGATAAAACTTCACTTTGGGCGGGAAGTTATTCGTCACTTGGCGTAAGTCAATTGCGGAACCAATTGTTTCCCGCGCCCCTTCTTGTCCCTGAACTTTTGAAAGACCGCTTTTCGGGGGGAATTTTTGTAGTACAGCCCCTGTTAATCGAAGAAAGGGCTCTGGGATATTTTATTCACTCCATTTCCGGTTATGACGGCCCGGTTTATGACGAACTCCGCTCTACAATAAGTTACGCCTTAAAAGGCATTTTTCAGTTTGAAGAAGTAATAAAGGCGCAGCAAAAAGTGCTGGAGGGCATTGAGCAAAACCGAATATTGACCCTTCAGAAAGAAGCGGCCCAGGCCGCTTCCGAAGCTAAAAGCCAGTTTTTGGCCAGCGTGTCGCATGAAATACGAACTCCAATGAACGCGGTTTTGGGCATGGCGGAATTAATGCTTTCAGAGAACCTGAATGACCGCCAGCGGCGTTATACGGAAGACATAAAAATATCGGCGATAGCGCTTCTGGACATTATCAATGAAATTCTGGATCTTTCCAAAATACAATCCGGAAAAATGGACTTAATCCCCGTCCATTACGATTTTGTTACCCTGATGGATAATATTGGTTCCATGATGCAATTTTTGATTAAAAACAAGGATGTTTCTTTTGACATAGACATGCGGGAAGACATGCCCAGATATCTGTATGGTGATAATATAAGGCTCAAGCAAATTCTTTTAAATATATTGAGTAATTCGGCGAAGTTTACAGAAAAAGGTTATATACGTTTGTCTGTTACGGTTTCCGAAAATGATATTTGTTTCACGATTACGGATACCGGCATGGGAGTTAAGGAAGAAGATATCCCAACTCTTTTTGACGCTTTCAAACAGGCCGATACGGTGATGAACCGTAATTTCAAGGGAACAGGATTGGGGTTAACCATTACTAAAGCCCTTGTGGAAATGATGAACGGCGAAATTAAAATGGAAAGCGTATTGGGCCAGGGTACTACAGTTAGTGTAGTAATTCCCAAGGTCATGGGCGATGAAACACGGATTCAGCGTTCAGTCTCCGCAAAAAAAATATTATGCCCGTCTGACACAAACATACTGGCTGTGGATGATAACGCGATAAACCTGAATGTTATAGTAGGGCTCCTGCGGCAATGCGGCGTTACGGTGTTTTCGGCGGCATCCGGCAAAGAGGCAATTGATATGCTCCGGATGTTTGATTGCGACTTGATATTTATGGATCATATGATGCCTGAAATGGACGGCGTTGAGACCACAAGGAAAATCCGCGAAATTGGCATACGCACCCCGGTTATCGCGCTTACAGCCAACGCGATAACAAACGCGAAAGAAATGCTGCTGTCCTCCGGCATGGATGATTTTCTTCCAAAACCAATATTAATTGAGCAGTTGAATGAAATGTTGGTCAAATGGATTCCTAACGCCAAATATATTGATTCGCGGACAGAAAATGGCATTGGCTTTGATAACTGTTCCGAGGAAGATCGGGATTTTTGGAACAAAGTGAACGGAATAGAAGGGCTGTCATGCAAAATTGGTCTGGAAAGAGTTTCCGGCCAGATAGAAATTTACAAAGATACATTGAAATTATTCGCAAAAGAAACACAAAAATGTACCGGGGCCCTAAATGAATTCTTGTCCGCGAATGATCTGTACAATTTTACAATATATGCGCATAGCATGAAGAGCTCTTTGGCAAATGTTGGCGCCATGGAGCTGTCCGCCAAAGCTCACGAGCTGGAATCGGCGGCCTCCAACGGGAATGTCGATTTTTGTGCAATGCGCCTGGGGCCTTTTTTAGAAGCGCTCAACGAATTAAGCGAAAAAATAAAAGAAGCTTTTTCGGACATGCATCAGGATAGCAGCCCATTGGTAATTTCCGGCGAACTTGTAACTATCTTAACAAAAACCAGGGATTCTTTAAATGAAAAGAATTTTATAGAAATTAACAATGATTTAAAAAAACTGGAAATGCAGAAATTGGAAGGTTATTTGAAAGATAAAATAGAGGAAATAATGGATGCGGTAATAATAATGAATTATGAAAATGCCTTGAACGAAATACAAAAGCTGATTCAGGACGCGTAAGGCTTGACATTCATAACCGCTATGGTTAATAGTTTAACATGGAAGCCCACAAAACCGAGCAATCAATCGAACGATCCATCTTCAAAAACATATCTCCCCTTGATCACCGCTACTCACTTTCGGAAGGATCCCTTTTTAACGCCATGGTTCCGTGGCTTTCGGAAGAGGCCGCGCTTAAGGCCTGCGTTAAAGCGGAGATTGCCCTTGTAGTAGCTCACCTTTCTGTACGCGGAAAAATCACACAGGAGATTAAAGAGCAGCTTGAAAAGGCTGGCAACAGTGTTGATCCAGCCGAAGTTTACGCGGAGGAAGAAAAAACCCGCCACAACATACGCGCCCTGGTGAATGTGCTTAAAAAAAAGCTTCCGGCGGAATATTCCCCACTGATACACCTTGGGGCAACCAGCGTTGACATTCTTGACACAAGCCTCGCATGGCGTATCCGGGGCGTTACGCGGGAAGTGGTGCTATTGGAATTAAAAAAGCTGGAACTGCTTCTTTGCGATCTAGCGGAAAAAGAAGCGGAGACGCCCCAGGTGGGCAGAACGCACGGCCAGCACGCGCTTCCCATTACCGTGGGTTTCGCGATGGCGGAATATGTTTCGCGGCTTGGCAAGTCCATTCTGGAAATCAAACGCCTTGAAAAAAACCTTAAAGGAAAGCTCGCCGGAGCGGTGGGCTCCTACAACGCTACCGCGATGATCGTGAAAGACCCCGAAGAGCTGGAAAGGCTTTACCTTGCGGAGCTATGCCTTGAGCCTTCCGAACATTCCACCCAGCTTGTGGAACCAGAGTATCTGCTTAGACTGCTGTTGGAATTCAACACCGCATTCGGGATCATCGCCAACCTTGCCGATGACCTTCGCAATCTTCAGCGCAGCGAAATAGGGGAATTCCATGAAGGTTTTGCCGCGGAGCAGGTGGGCTCTTCGACCATGCCGCAAAAAAGGAACCCCTGGAATTCCGAGCACGTCAAAAGTTTATGGAAAGCTTTTATGCCCCGTGTTCTCACTTTTTTTATGGATCAGATCAGCGAGCATCAGAGGGATCTTTCCAATTCGGCGAGCCAGAGGTTCATCGCCGATTACATCGCCGGTTTTGTCCTGGCCGTCAGCCGCATGGCGCAGGTTATCCGCGGACTTCAGCTTGACCGGGAAAGGTTAAACTCGAACCTCAGGGCCGCGGGCAGCGCCCTGCTTGCCGAGCCGGCTTATATTCTTCTGGCAGAAAGCGGCGTTGGCGACGCCCACGAACTGATACGGAAGATCACGCTGGCTTCCGAAAAAGAAAATTTGAGCTTTGCCCGGGCGCTGGAAAGGGAAAAAGAAACCCTCTCCGCAATCGCCGCCAAGATGGCCGAGCTTGGATTGATAAAAAAAGACGGAGCCGTTTCTGTTACAGACGCGGCTTTGGCTTGGTTTGAGAACCCCGGGAATTACCAGGGTCTCGCAGCAAAGAAAGCCCGCAGCATTGCGGCTAAATACCTGGAGGAAATTGATGATTGATATTGCCCTGTCTTATGACGACGTTCTCCTTTTACCAGGGTACTCTGAGGTACTTCCAAGAGATTGTGATATCAAAACAAGGCTCTGCGCTGATGTCCATTTGAACATACCCATTATTTCGGCGGCCATGGATACGGTAACCGAGGAAAAACTCGCTATCGCCATTGCCCTTGAGGGAGGCGCTGGCGTAATCCACCGGAACCTGAGTCCCGAAGATCAAGCCAGGCAGGCGAGTAACGTTAAGCGCTATTTAAACTGGATTATCGAAAACCCGGTTTGCGTAAAGGAAAAAGATCTGATTGGCGATGTTAAAATACACCTGAGCAGATTCCAGTTTTCCAGCGCCCCTGTTCTGGGCGAAGGAGGAAAACTGGTTGGGATCATCACAGGGAGAGATCTCCGTTTCTGCAAGAACGATTCGCTTACGGTTGGCGAAGTGATGCCCAAAAAACTCATCGTGGAAAGGGAAGAAGCTTCGGTCGAAAGCGCGAGGGAAAAATTCGACAAGTACAGGATCGAAAAACTGCCGGTTGTAAATGACAAGGGAGAACTCAAGGGACTCATCACCGTTAAGGATATGGAAAAACGTGAGCTGTACCCGAACGCAGCAACCGACAAAGCGGGGCGCCTTATCGTAGGCGCCGCAGTCTCGCCGCAAGACTACAAGGAACGCATGCCGTTGCTTGTTAGCGCCAAAACGGACTTTGTGGTTATGGACACCGCCCACGGGGATTCAAAAAACGTAATGGAAGCGATAAAGGACATAAAAAAAACTTTCGGTATACCCGTTATCGGAGGAAACGTTGTAACCCGCGACGGAACCAGGCGGCTGATAGAAGCCGGCGCTGACGCGGTAAAGGTGGGCATAGGCCCCGGCTCAATTTGTACGACCCGCGTTGTCGCGGGCGCGGGGGTGCCCCAGTTCACCGCCGTCTGGGACTGCGCGGAAGAAGCGGCAAAGGACGGAATACCAGTCATCGCCGACGGGGGCATCAAGTTCTCCGGGGATATCCCCAAGGCCATAGGCGCCGGAGCCGACGTGGTGATGATCGGCAATCTTTTCGCCGGGCTAAAGGAAGCCCCGGGCGAGGAAATACTTTTTGACGGCAGGATATACAAGGAGTACCGCGGCATGGGCAGTCTCGGCGCCATTCACGACGGCTCCGCGGATCGCTACCAGGCCGGCAAAGACGAATCGCCCGTGCCGGAAGGCATTGAGGGGCGGCTTCCCTACAGGGGCGAGCTAAAGGAATTCGTTTACCAGCTTATTACAGGACTCAGAAAAGGCATGGGTTACTGCGGCTGCAAGAGCCTTGTGGAGCTAAAGCAATACCGAAAATTTGTCAGAATAACCACGTCGGGCATCAGGGAAAGCCACCCGCATGACATTGTTATTACCCAGGATGCGCCAAACTATTCCAGGGCTTAAGGAAGAACTGGATCGCCTTTACCTGGAGATCAACAAACCGGACTTTATTATTTTTGATCCGGTTCAATTTCCGCGCAGGTATCAAAGCGTCGGCGACAGGGAAACAGCCGCGTTCCTCTCCGCGACAATCGCCTGGGGCCGCAGGGACATGATCCTTAAATCCGCCGAAAAGATGTTTTCGCTTTTAGGCAAAAGCCCGTACGAATTCGTCATGGAAGGGAAGTGCAAAAAATTTGCCGAAGGCTCACGCGGTAGAAGCATTCACCGTACTTTTTTTGAAAGCGATCTGCGCTACTTCTGCAAGGGCTTAAAAGCCTGTTATGTGAAATTTGGCAGCCTGGAAAAATTATTTGCCTCCGCCGCCGATGTTTGGGAAGGCATAAACCTTTTTCGGGAAACTATGGCCGGCGGAAATAAAGGGCTTTATTCCAAACACATTTCCAATCCCGCCGCCGGTTCCGCCTGCAAACGCCTGCACCTGGCCCTCCGCTGGCTCGTGCGGCGCGAAGGCCCCGTAGATTTGGGCCTCTGGAAAAGCGTTTCCCCTGCTTCCCTTTTTATTCCCCTGGACTTACACGTAGGCCGCACCGCCCGCCATCTTGGCCTTTTAGAGCGCAAAGCAAACGACAAGAAAGCGGTTATCTCCCTTACGGAAAAACTCCGCGCCTTCTGCCCCGAAGACCCGGTAAAGTACGACTTCGCGCTGTTCGGGTATCATAGTTTATAAACCGGTATCTTTAATATTTTGGAGCTTAATTAGCTGTTTTATCTGGGACAAAACATAACTCTTAAAATGAGGGTTTAACTGGTTAAAATAGATATTCATTTCATTTAATTGCTTGTCAAGTTTTGTTCCGTCAAACATTTTGCCATTGCCGGTTTTTAGCCATGTTTTGTTAACCCCATAAATGCTTGATACCAGTTCTATTATCCTTTCGTTGACTTCGTGCCGGTATATCTCAATGTCTCCGATATAACCGCTGCCTTTAAGAAAAATACCCGCCGCAAATTGTTTTTGCGAAAGATCAAGGGCTTTTCTTGCCTGTTTCAGGCGGTCATTTATCGAAGTATCCATAATCATTACTTTATTTGAAAGAACTGGTAAAAACAAGGCGCTTCGCTCTATAAACGATTAAGAACGGGGGAATTTAACTTCAGTATAGCCGTTAATAGAGCGCATACTTGACATTTATTAGATTTTTGGTATAAAATACGAATTATCATGAAAGAGGCGGGTAATAGTATCCAAACGCTCAACCATGAATTCTCCCTCTTAACAGAGGAAAACAGACAAAGCGTTATAGAAATGATCAAGTTTCTTATTATCACTCAGAACAACATAGTACCGGAATTTTTTAATTTTGGTAAAAAAAATTTGAATTGGGAAGACGCGTTGAATACTAACATTTTTAAAAAACAGTAAAGAAAAGCGGGTTGTCCCATATGGGATGATAGCGCGTTTTATAATCCCCTACGTATATCTTAGAGGGATAAACTTTTTTAAAGGAGTGCATAATGGCACACAAGCGTTTTTTTAACCTGGCCTTTGCCTTTCCGGCGCTGGCCCTCATTATCGCCCTGGCGTTGGCGGCCTGTTCAAACCCCGCCGGCTCGGATCTGAAGACAGAGCCCCTGACGGAAAAGTACACCGGCACCCAGGGTACCAAAGCTTACGAGCTGACCATTACCCAAAGCGCCGCAAACGCCCAGGCTAAAGCCGTGGCAAAATCCGCGGTCAGAGCCGCCTTTACTCCGGCGGCGGGAGACAGCTACGTTTTGAAAATCACCGAAAACAGTGTAACCCAAATATCCAGCGGAACCGTAAAAGCCTATTCCAACAACAAGTTCACCCTCGCGTCTTCAGTTAATGTAACGGTATCTTTTGAAGTTACAATCACTGGCGACAGCGGGATCACCAGTATTACCGGAACCATCACCGTTCAGGGCGGCGACACAGTTGCCGGTCCTGGCGCGCTTACACCCGGTGCTGGCGGCAGCGGTGGAGGAGGCGGTGGAAGCGGCGGCGGCAGTAAAGGCGGCAGTGGTGGTGGTGGCGGCGGCGGCGGCGGTTTTGTGGCGGTAACAGGAATTTCAGGTGTTCCAGACGACATTTCTGTGGGAACTTACATTATCCTTTCAGGAACCGTGACGCCTTCCAACGCGACAAATAAGACAATCGAGTGGTCAGTAAAGAGTACGGCACCCGCCGGAATAGCATTTATCATCGGGAACAACCTATACGCGGCGGGAGCAGGAACCGTTATTGTTACTGCAACAATAGCCAATGGGAAGGCCGCAAGCACGCCCTACACCCAGGACTTTACCATTACCATTACCGAAAGCGGCGGAAACGGCGGAAGCGGCCCAACCTTTACATCTACATCTGTTGCCGAATTTGAAACATGGTTAAATAATCAAGCTGACAACAACAGATATGACCCCTATAACGTTACTCTGGTCATTGACGACCTTAACGACCTTAATTACCTCGGAACAGTATTACAAAATGCGCCAGACAAATACGTCAGCATTGATTTTTCCGGCAGTACCTTTACCAGCATCGGGGCTCAAGCTTTTCTAGATTGTACAAATTTTACCGGCGTAACCATACCTAACAAAAGGAAAATGACACATTTTACCCAATTACAGAGTTAGCAGTTTCCGTAAATGCTTATCCCATAAAGAATTAGCGTTGCTAGTCAAGTATGCTAAAATTATGGGAATTCGGTGCTATCAATAATGACATCATATTCCCAAAAAGAGGCGTTATGAAGGTTCATAATGATTTTACCTTGTATTTTCGGGTTATCCCTTCGGGGAAAAAGGTCGTGTATTTCTATGCCTATGACGAAAACGGCAAAAGGACACAGGGCAGGTCTACAGGGCAGACAAACAAAACTGCGGCAAGGGTTGCGGTGAACAGGCTTT
>Ga0268262_10005166_pt1 | contig 13065 bp, 9 predicted proteins | sample TergutNc150P3_FD_190354 | JGI IMG/M metagenome (GOLD analysis project Ga0268262, IMG submission 190354) | Nasutitermes corniger P3 segment gut microbial community from laboratory colony in Florida, USA - Nc150 P3 (SPAdes) (version 2) | ecosystem: Host-associated > Arthropoda: Insects > Digestive... | reverse complement strand
CGGGAACAAGCTGCGACTGTTCCTTGCCTTCCAGCACGCTGTCAATTTCATTACCGTAGACCCAAGGGTGTCCGAGCAGGATACGATCCTCCTCCCCCTGTCTTAAAATTATCCGTTTCAATATACATACAGATTACCACTATTGGCGCTGTTATGCCATAGCGTTGACTTAAAATTGTAATTTGCATAGTATCAAATTAAACAATGAAACCTATCACCGGACGCAGTTTTATTCCTTCTTATGCGCTCACCTTTACAGTTTTTGCGGTTGTTACGCCGTACCTCGCGATCATGGTGCGGGGGTTGGGGTATAGTCCGCTTTGGGTTGGGATTCTGCTCGGTATCTTTGAAGGGTCCGCGATTGCGGGTCCTTTTTTGTTCGGCTATTGGGCGGATAAAGTCGGCAATTACCGCGCCCCGATTTTTGTTTCCTGCGTACTTCCGGTTCTCGCCGCAATTCCGCTTGTGCGGTTTATCCACCCTATTGTCAGCGCTCTTTTGCTTGCGGCGCTGGCGTTCGGGTTTCGTTCAACGGCGTCTTTGCTGGACGCGATAACTACTATCAGAATAGGGAAAAGCGGCGACTACGGAAAGATACGCGCATACGGATCGATCAGTTTTATTATTTTTGTGCTTTTTCTTCAGTGGACTCCGTTTTTAAAACCCAATAGCGCAAAACATATCGCTTTCTGGATTGTCGCGACTTCGTTTGCGGTTATTGTCTATCTGCTTGTTCTTCCCCGCTCTCTTTTTGTTACCGTTGAACATGAATACGATAAAAACGACGGCAATGAAAAAGGTATACCGCTCCTTTCGGTTTATTTTCTGGGCGGCTTTGCGATTATTTTTCTTTGCCGCTTTGCAATGTCGTCGGTTTACACATATTTTCCGTTGTACTTAACCGAGTCTTTGCATTGGGACGCGGTGGGGATAATGTTTGCTTTGTCCTCCGCGTCGGAAGTTCCTTTTATGTTTATTTCCGTAAAACTTTTGCGGCGTTTCGGCGCATTGCCGCTTCTTGCGGTCTCCGCGGGAGGAATCGCTTTGCGGCTTTTGCTGTGGGCGCTTTTTCCGTACAAGCCCGTGATTATTGCGGCGCAGCTTCTCCACTCGCTGTGCTTTGGAACTTATCACCCTGCGGCGGTGCAATTTATTTCATCGGTCTTTCCCGCCAAAAAACGCGGGATAGGAATGCCTATGTATCTCGCGCTTGGATCGGGGCTTCCGGCTCTCTTGGGTAACATGACCGGCGGGATTTTGGCGGAATCAATCGGGTATCGTTTGCTCTTTGCTGTTTACGCGGGGGTTGCGGCGATAGCTGTGGGGATTTTTTGGTTTGTCAGGAAGAAGTCTACCCCTTCCTTTTTTGCCTGTTTTATGGGATAATTCTTTATGATTAATTTAAAATACACTTATGAATATAGATGGGAATTTCTTTGTCGGGTACCTTGACGATTATCCCGAATTCCCTACTCAGGGTGAAAATTTAGAAGATTTTGAAAAAAACCTTTTGGACATATACGAGATGATTCAGAATGGAACGCTTGACGTTCCTCAAAAACATGGCGTACTGGAAATAGCTTAATGAAATTTCAAAAAAATGACAGGCAAAAAAAACCCGGGCGTCCGAAGGCGTCCGGTAATGCTGGCGAGGGGGGATGTCGCCGTCCCAGCCTCGCTGACTTAAATATAGCATACACAAGGGGAAATGTCAACTTGTTCTTTCCCTTTTGGGATACAAGCGATTTTAGATAAAAAAATCCCTTCCCGCATTTACACTTTTGGTTGTTTTGTAAGGCTCGCAAGGCGGAATTTCCTTGAATTTAGTGGGTTTTTAACTAAATTAACTGGAAATTTACTACTTTTTTTGGGGGGGATGTGTTTTAACGATTAGTATAATTTTATTCAAATATAGTTGAATTTTAGTTGAAAAAATTTTTTGTTATTGTTATCATAATGGAAGGAAGATTGATACATTTTATATTGGGCTTAAATAATGCTGTTTTCGATTTTTTGACAAAAATTCTTAAGATCGAAAAGCCTGTCCGTTGGGCGTGGAGAATATCATTTTAAAGGGAGGAGGAATAATATTTATTTTGCGGTTATTCTTTTGAATGCCGCTTCGGGGGTTAAAGAGCTTACATCCTTCGGGATTGTTCCTTTAATCCATGATTACTAGAGTATTTCTCCTTACGGAGAAAATTTCTTACGGAGAAAACTCCATTAAGAAGAAACCCGCTCTTGAGAGCGGAGAAAAACAATAAAAAGGACGTCTTATTATGAAAAATTTGAAAATTATATTTGGGGGGGGGGGGGTAGCCCTCGTCTTCGCATTATTGGCATTGTCATTTGCCTCTTGTTCTGATCCTGAAACGGAGGCGGATCCGACTAAATCTCATGAAATTTCTCTTGAGTTTAGTTCTGCTGATGAGACAGCTGGTGCTTTTTATAATTACTTGGGTGGTCCACAAAAAACAACTTTGACTATAACAGAAGGCGGTATTTTACCGGGAAACGGTGGTCTTGGGGCTTATAAAGCTCCTACGCCTTTTCCCTCGGCACAAGGACTCTATCCATACCAGAAACCAATAAAATGGGAATACAAAGAGGGTAACTCTTGGAAAGACCTTAACATAGATGCTAAAGTAATGACTGAATTGACCATAAGACCTAAAGCTTGGTCGAATACATCTACTGCCGTCAGTGGTGTTTCCACAATTCAGGGTGCTGTTAGTACCGTCAATTCAAAAAGTGAACCATATATCTTCGTGTTGGCTGGTACGACACAAACCGTTACAAGTTCCCTAGATTTAAAGGGTTCAGGATTATACATTCATGGTAATTCAAATACGAGCATCTCATTAACAACAGCCACCGGAACAAAAGATACCGGCGCCCTCTTTACTATAAGTGGTAGTACTAGTTCTCTGATATTAGGGAACAACATTACTCTTGATGGAGGAAATGCAAAAACTACACCAGATCCCGTCAAAAAAGCCGCAGCTATACTTGTAAAGGAAGGCGCGGTTTTTACCATGAAATCGGGTTCAACTATTACCAACTTCAAATCTAATGGTTCGGGTTTTTTTAATAATAATGAAAATGCCGCTTTCGGCGCGGCTGCGGTTCATGTTGACGGCGCCACATTTAACATGGAGGGTGGAAGTATTACAAGCAACGAGAATGCCTATAAAGATAGTTCCAACAAACCCCTTAGTGCTAGCGCGGGTGCCGTTTATGCTGAATCTAGCGGTAGAGTTAACCTGACAGGCGGCTCAATAAAAAATAATAAAGTTGATACTTCTCTTGCTAATGCAGGAACCAATGATGTTTATATTACAAATTCTACATTTCTCACACTTGGCAAGAATGTAGAAATTGGACAGGTTTGCATCTCCGCTACTACTACTCATAGAGTAATTACTTTAAGCGACTTCACCGGCACAGTTGCCGCACTCAATCTGCGAGTAGGAACAACAGATTCTACTGCTACAAATGCCCAAACTTATTGGCAAGGAAGCACAGGAAGCACCGGTCCACAGATTACTACTGGTGGTACTGCCGGTAACGGAACTATCACAATGGGATATTATTTTGCTGCAAAAAATAATGATGTTATTCAGATAAGCAAAACACTTAATTTAGCCACAGGATCTTTGCAGTAATTAATCTTTTCCTAATAACCACAGGAGAGAACGCAGAGAGTTAATGAAAAATTAATTCTCTGCAATTCCCTGTGTTTTTTTTACACGACCGTTAAGGTCGCATACGAATTTATGTCGTATAACATAAAAAGGAGTTTTTCCATGAAAAACATTAAAAAAATATTCGGAATAATAGCCCTTGTTTCTGTTATCGCCCTCTCTTTCGCGGCGTGCGATCTAGACAAAGATCCCGGCGATGACGCCATACCGAAAATTCTGGTTATAAACAATGTTCCTTTAACTACTACTGAAGGAGTCGCTATTGCCGGAAAACAAATCACAGTAGCCATTTATAACGTTGATAATAAAGCTAAAACAAATATAGTTGCTTTGGATCAATTAATAGTTCAAAGTACAGCTACAGCACCTATAACTGTTACAAGCCAATTGGTATCGGGAAATGAAAAGAAAAACGGCGCGCCATTTACCGGTACAGGTAGTTTTTACGTTTACCTTCTGATAGGTAATAGTACTGATGATTTAGATACTAACGTTGGCTATTATTACAGAGGTACAGGTAATAGTACCATTGCTAAGCAATTATCAATTACCAGTGCAACAACTTCTGTTGACTGGTCTGAATTCACCAAGAAAAATTAATTAAAAAAAACATTCTCCATGCATGCTAACACAGCGCATGGAGAAACAATAAAAATTTAACCGCGAATCACACGAACCAGCACGAACGGCGACAAGATTTCGGACTAAAAGTTCGTGAGGTTCGTGGTTCTAATTCTTCATCAAACTAAAACTAACAACTATCGGGGGGGATATGGCGTATCAAGTCAGAACAACAAGAAGCTACGGCAACAGACTCCTTGATTCCGCAAAAGGAGTCGGCTCGGGGTTCATTCTTCTTCTTATCGGAACCATCATGCTTTGGGTGAACGAATGCAGTTACGTTCAAACGGACAAAGCTATCCGCAGCGCTCAAAAAGAGCTTGTAAAAGCCGGCGACATATCGGCGTTGAATCCGTCGCTGGAAGGAAAACTTATCCACGCAAGCGCGTTTGCCGATACGCAGGACGTTCTTTCCGACGAATCGTTCGGAGTCAGCGAAAAGGCAATCTCCCTTATCCGCGACGTGAGATATTATCAGTATGAAGAAAAAACACATACTCAAAAAAGAGACAAATTCGGCGGCTCGGAAGAAACGATAACCACTTACACTTACGAAAAAAATTGGGTTAAGGCTCCAATCAATTCCGCGGTTTTTACCGACCCTGATTATAAAAAATCAAATATCGTATTGGACGGCGATTTTAAATTTCAGCAGCAGTTCGCCAAAAACGTTTCATTCGGCGCGTACAAACTGCCCACCTTTATCATCGAACAAATCGGGAAAATGGGCGACAGCGTTCCGGTAAACGCGCAAATAAGCGCGGCAGACCTTGCCGCATGGAATTCCCGCGAAGCCGGAAAAGCGAAAGACTCAGGATACAAAACCGACGGAGCCGCGGCTCTGGTGCATGTCGCCGGAAATACCGTTTATTTGGGCAAATCGCCCTCGTCTCCGCAAATCGGCGATGTGCACATAACGCTGGAAGAAGTTCCGCCCGCGGACGTTTCGATTATCGCAAAGGCAGTCGGCGTAACCTTTGAAGAGTATATCGCTCCCAACGGAAAGCCGTTCACAAAAGTAATGATGGGAATAAAAAGCGCCGAGACCATGATTGAGAGCGCAAAAAGGGACAACGCCATTTTCACATGGATATTCCGCTTAATCGGTCTTCTTTTGGTTGTCGGTTCGTTCAAATTGATATTCAATATTCTCCCCGCATTGTTCAAAGTATTGCCGCCTCTTGCGGTCATAGTCGGCGCGGGTGTAGGGCTGGTATGCTCTATCGGCGGCTTTGCGTGGGCATTGGCAGTCATTGCTCTTGCGTGGCTGTTCTACCGACCATTAATCGGCATACCGTTACTGCTTGCCGCCGCGGCTGGAATATGGTTCCTTGCGAAGAAGTCGAAGGAGAAAAAAGCGTCCGCGCCCTTGGCGGTAACGAGCGACGGCTGGAAGTGCGCATGCGGCGCGGTGAACAAGGGCAAATTCTGCGCCGAGTGCGGCAAGCCCAAACCCGCCGGAGCGCCTCAATTCAAGTGCGACAAATGCGGCTGGGAGCCGCCGGACAAGGCGCGCCCGCCCAAGTTCTGCCCCAACTGCGGGGATCCGTTTGACGACGGGGATATCGTTTAGGCGGTGGTTACCCCTTGACATTGAGGGGAGTTTGCGGTATATTGGTAGATAACTGGGTGTTGCTAGAAATAGCCGGATTCTTCGGATTATTCCCAGCCGTCAAGCCGCTGATTTGGTTTTTCATAGACTAAATCAGCGGCATTTTTTATTTCATCTATTACTCTTTTTAAATATTTAGGATGTGTCGATATAGAAACATTTTCACCGTCTATGTCAGCAATAACAGAAATTACACCGTCTTTTTTCTTTGGTCTATGCTCAAAAGATTTAGAAAATAATTGCGCTTTACCTCTATTATCTTCTTTTTTTATAATAACTATTGGATCAGTTAATGTTTGATACATAGCTCCCAGATAATCTTGTAATTTTTTCACTTCTAACTTTTCATATTGATGTTCGCCTATTTTTATACTTCCAATAGGTGTTGTTATTCTATTATCAGGGAATAGTTTTTTATAATTTTCCCGTGTAAATTCAATCTGTTTCATTGGATCTTCCATTTCAACAAATTTCCTTTTCAGGCGTTTTTTTAGAAAGTCTAATTCTTCCAACCGTTCTTCTTCGTTCATATACCCACCCAAAATAATTTTTTCCGCCAGACCACTTTTTAAGTGGTCTGACACCCCTATATGGGCGCGTACCCCCCGTTTTGCTTGACCAAAAATGAAAAAATTGAAAGAAAATTCAACCGCGAACCACACGAAAACCACGAACTTTTAGTCCGTATCTTGTCGTCGTTTGCGGCGGTTTGCGCTGTTCGTTGTACTGTCTCTTGTAAAATATCTCGTAAAATGGCATATTAGACTGAATAAGAGGCAGGGAATGACCGCGTATTTAGCGTTGGAAAACGGTACTGTACTAAAAGGCGAATATTTTGGCGCTCAGGGGGAAATTATCGGGGAAGTTGTATTCGCTACCGGTATGACCGGGTACCTGGAAACTCTTACCGACCAAAGCTACTATGGGCAAATTGTCCTGCAAACCTTCCCGTTAATCGGAAATTACGGCGTCATTCCTCCCGATTTTGAAAGCGCCAATGTAGGGGCAAGAGCGTATATCGTCAAACACCCTTGCGAAAACCCGTCCAACTTCCGAAGCGAAGGAACTTTAGACGCATTTTTAAAAGAACGCAATATAATAGGTTTATACGGTATCGATACAAGGGCGCTTACAAGAATCATCCGCGAAAACGGCGTAATGAACGGTAAAATTATGCCGTCCCCCCCTAAGCCCGCCGACTTCAAACAAATAAAAGCGTATTCCATTGTTAACGCTGTCTCCGCCGTATCGTCGCATACCGTTGCAAAAACCCCGCCGAAAAATTCGCAGGTAAAAAAAAGAGTGGCGTTAATGGACTTCGGCGCAAAACGCGGCATAGCGAACGCTCTCGCGGCGCGCGGTTGCGAAGTGTGGACATTTCCGCACGATACAAGCGCTCAGGAAATACTGAAAATGAACCCGGACGGCATCATGCTCAGCAACGGTCCCGGAGACCCGGCGGAAAAAGCCAACGACGGAATTATCAAGACTCTTATCTCTTTGCAAAAGAGCAATACGACAATATTCGGCATATGCCTCGGACACCAGCTTCTTGCGCTCGCAAACGGCTATTCAACAAAAAAATTGAAGTTCGGTCATCGCGGGGCGAATCAGCCTGTTAAGGAAACGTCGACAGGGTGCGTGTACATCACAAGCCAAAACCACGGGTACGCCGTTGTTACAGATAACGGTTCGTTTATCAATGTAAACGACGGCACTTGCGAAGGGCTTGATTACGGAAAATCGTTCTCCGTGCAATTTCACCCCGAAGCGTGCGGCGGTCCGCTGGACACTTCTTTTCTTTTTGACAGATTTATCGAAAGGATGGGCAAATGAATTTATCAGAAGACAATGTTATCGCTTATTTTCAACCGATTCTTTCCGCGGACTCAAACGACATATACGCCTTTGAAGTCCTGGGACGCTACATCAACGAAAGCGGGGATATAAAATCTTTGGGTCCTTTTTTTAATAACCCGGAAGTTTCACACGACGAAGCGTTAAGGGTGGACAGAATAGTCAGAAGATACGCTATGAAAAAATACGCGGAAGAAAAAAGAACCGAGTACCTTTTTATCAACATAAGATTGGCGTGGCTCCTGCCGTATGTGGAAAATCCGGAAGACATGAAAACTTTACAGTTAGCGAAAGAATTCGGCATTCCCAATGAAAAACTGGTTATAGAAATTACGGAAGAAGATTTTAACGCGAGCGAAGAATATCTGCGCGCCATAGTCCACTACAAAAAAGCGGGCTGCAGGATAGCATTAGACGATTACGGAAAAGAAGCCAGTAATATTGACAGGCTGGCAAAACTTCAGCCCGACATCATAAAAATAAATATCGATTATATTCATAACAGCGAAACGTCCTATCATTACCGCGAGTATTTACGCGCCATAGCCGCCTTCGCCGACTCAGTAGGCATTGAGGTTCTGCACGAGGGTGTGGAAACGGAGCGCCAGCTTGACGTTTGTATTTCATCAAAGGGAAGATTTTATCAGGGATTTTTGCTCGCCCACCCTCAGCCGTCCATGAGCGATCCTAACGTTAACAAATTTGTTTTTTCCGCGTTAATCGCAACCGCCTATTCCGCGATACAAACCAAAGTATCCGAAGCGGAAGCCTTAAAAAATTCCATTGACGTTTTGGTGGAACGCTTTTTAAAAGAAAATCCTTTCAGCTACGAAAAGATAATGAACAGCGAATACCTTACCAAACTTTTCCGCGCTCTGCCGGAAGTTATACGCATTTACTTGTGCAACAGAAAGGGAGTGCAGCTTTCAAATAACATCGAAAAACAAGATGAAAAAGTTGTATGCAGGGAGTTTGTAAACAAGAACTGGGCATGGCGCGGATATTTTCATGAAATAATAAAGGCTTTTATCCGAGGCAGAAAAAGCTGTCTTACAAACCCGTACCGCGACTTTACAACAAAAGAAAAAATATGCACCTATTGTTATGCGATAAATGACGACGTATTTTTACTGGCTGACATCATAAAAGAACCGGAAAGGACAGCTTATAATGTCTCTGGATAGGAGAGTAAGCACCGGAATGCCCGGACTTGATCAGGCTATAGACCTTCTGCGGTTAGGCGACAATGTGGTTTGGCAGGTTCAGTCCATTGACGATTATCTTAAAGTTTTACGTCCGTATATCCGGCAGGCAAAAAAAGACGAGCGCAGGCTTGTCTACTTCCGCTTCGGCAACCACGCGCCGTTAATGACGGACAGCGAGCCTTCCGTTACTTACAATTTTGACACTTCCGAAGGCTTTGAGCTGTTCGCGCTTAAAGTCCACGACATTATCGCCAAAGAAGGTTTAAAAGCTTTCTATGTGTTTGACTGCCTAAGCGACTTGCTTGAAAGCTGGTGCTCCGACATGATGGTAGGCAATTTTTTCCGCATAACATGTCCATTCCTTTTTATACTTGACACTATCGCCTACTTCGCCCTTATCCGCGGCGCGCACACCCATGACACAATCGCGCGCATACGCGAAACCACCCAGCTTTTACTGGACGTGTACAATGTTGACGATAAATTTTACATTCACCCGCTCAAAGTCTGGGAGCGCTATTCGCCCACAATGTTTTTTCCGCACTTAATCGACGGCGATAAAGCTATCTCAATCACGTCAAGCGCGGACGCCGCGACTTTATTCTCGCGCGTAACCCGCGGCGGAAACCCCAGCGATCACTGGCATATCACTTTTGAGCACGCGCGTTCCTTCCTTACACGCGATGAAAAGTCTCAGGAAGAAATGAAACAACTTCTTGCCGGCTGGATTATCGGCAAAGAATTGCGCATAACAAGTTTAGTTATGAAGTATTTTACGCTTAGGGACATTCTTGACATTGCGGAGCGTGAAATAGGAACGGGATTTATCGGCGGAAAAAGCGTAGGTATGCTTCTTGCGCGTAAAATTCTTGAAAAAGACGCGGGAGACATTATACGCAGCCACTGGGAACCGCATGACTCATATTACCTCGGCTCTGATATTTTCTACACGTTCATCGTACACAACGGATTGTGGGACTTGCGAATAAAGCAAAAAACAACGGAAGGATATTTTACAGTCGCCAAAGAATTGCAGGAAAAAATGCTGCAAGGCAAATTCCCCGATAACATCAGGGAGCAATTTATACAAATGCTGGAGCATTACGGTCAAGCTCCGATTATCGTGCGCTCAAGCTCTTTGCGCGAAGACAACTTCGGCAACGCGTTTGCCGGAAAATACGAAAGCGTTTTCTGCGCCAATCAAGGGACGCCGGACGAGCGCTACACGGCGTTTGAGCAGGCGGTACGCACGGTCTACGCCAGCACCATGAACGACGACGCGCTTGCGTACCGCCAAAGACGCGGACTTACAAATCAGGACGAACAAATGGCTATTCTTGTACAGCGCGTATCGGGCAACCACTACAACGAATTATTTTTTCCGCACATTGCGGGCGTCGGCAACTCAACCAATTTGTATGTGTGGGACAAGTCCATGAATCCGGAAGCCGGTATGTTAAGACTTGTGTTCGGTCTTGGAACGCGCGCCGTGGACCGCGTATCCGGCGATTACGCGAAAATTGTTCCGCTGGATTGTCCGAACAAGGGACCGCCTGTAAATTACGGCGATGAAAAAAAGTTTTCCCAGCACAAAGCCGACGTGCTTGATTTATCCAACAACAAATTGACAGACGCGCCTCTTGAAAAACTGGCGGACGGAGATTTAAAAACCGACAAAGAAATATTTTTCACGACAGATACCGAGGCGATAAACCGAATGCGCGAACTAAGAATAAATCCCGCCTTAACTCCGCGAATCCCCGACTTTAAAAAACTGTTAAACGAAACAGGCTTTCCGGAATTTGTCCGTTCCGCGCTTTCAACACTACGCACGGCTTACAACTACCCTGTCGATATTGAATTTACCGCCAACTTTACGCCGGACGGAGAATTCAGATTCAATCTTTTGCAGTGCCGCCCTCTGCAGACAAAGGGAATCGGAAGAGTCATGGAAGCCCCTCAGCCGAGACAGGAGCATATTTTCTTTTCGTCTGAGGGCGACTTTATGGGCGGCAATGTAAGGCTGTATTTTGACTATGTTGTTTTTGTAAAAGCCACCGAATATCTTGATTTACCCGATCAGGACAAGTATCAGGCGGCGAGAACAGTCGGTTTTATCAATCAGGCGCTGAAAGACAAAACGGTTTTATTGATGGGACCGGGTCGCTGGGGAACGACAACGCCGTCGCTCGGCGTGCCCGTCCACTTTAGTGAGTTATGCAACATGGCGGCGCTGTGCGAAGTATCGTATTTGAAAGCCGGAATAGTGCCGGAACTGTCTTTCGGCAGTCACTTTTTTCAGGACATCGTGGAGTCCGATATTTTCTACGCGGCGGTTTTTGACGGAGAACCGGGCATAACATTTTGTCCCGGTCAAATTTTATCCAAAAACAATCTGCTTGCGGAGCTTTTGCCGGAAGAAAAAAAGTGGGAATCTGTGATACACATAGCTCAAACCTCCGGTTTGATACTGCATTCGGATATTACAAACCAAAAACTGCTTATTTATTGGGACAAAGATATAGTATAATTACGGAAAGGATAAAATATGCCGCTTGATAAAAACATAAAAAAGACGATGGTCATAGGCTCGGGACCGATTGTAATCGGGCAGGCGGCGGAATTTGACTACGCGGGGACGCAGGCTTGCCGCGTACTACGACAGGACGGGATTGAGATAGTTCTTGTAAACTCCAACCCCGCCACCATAATGACAGATAACAACATCGCCGACAAAATATACATTGAGCCGCTTACGCTTACCACCGTCAAGCGTATCATCGAAAAAGAACGCCCCGACAGCATTTTATCCGGTCTCGGCGGGCAGACGGGACTGACACTCTGCATGCAGTTAGCCCGCGACGGTTTCCTTAAAAAAATGAACGTGCGCCTTCTCGGCTCCTCGCCCGAAACAATTGACAAGGCTGAGGACAGAAAAATGTTCAAGGAGACCATGCAAAGCAACGGTCAGCCTGTAATTCCTTCAGTAATTGCCACCGACGTGCAGACTGCCGTTAAGTTCGCCGATGAACTCGGCTACCCTGTGATTGTGCGCCCCGCTTTCACGCTTGGCGGTTCAGGCGGCGGTATTGCGTCTAACGAAGCTCAGCTTAGAGAAATTGCCTCTAACGGGATTTCATTGTCGCCGATAAACCAGATTTTAGTGGAAAAATCCATCGCGGGCTGGAAGGAAATAGAATTTGAAGTAATGCGCGACCGCGCGGGAAACGTAATTACCGTTTGTTCAATGGAAAACTTTGATCCCGTGGGCATACATACAGGCGACAGCATCGTTATCGCTCCCTGCGTTACGTTAGCTGACAAAGAATACCAAATGCTCCGCTCCGCCGCGTTGAATATCATCTGCGCGCTCGGCGTTGAAGGCGGCTGTAACGTCCAATTCGCCCTTCACCCCGACAGCTTTGAGTACGCTGTTATCGAAGTAAACCCGCGCGTTTCGCGTTCTTCGGCTCTCGCCAGCAAAGCGACAGGCTACCCTATCGCGAAAGTCGCGACAAAAATCGCCATAGGCTACACTCTGGACGAAATTGTAAACGCCGTCACAGGCAACACCTTCGCCGCCTTTGAGCCCACCCTGGACTATGTGGCGGTAAAATTCCCCAAATGGCCCTTTGACAAATTTGTATACGCGCAAAAAGAACTCGGCACGCAGATGAAGGCGACAGGCGAAGTAATGGCGATTGCCGACACTTTTGAGGAAGCTCTTGTAAAAGCCGTGCGCGGCGCGGAGATAGGGCTTAACAGTCTTAACCTGCCCCGCCTTGCCGCAAAATCGGACGAAGAAATCCGCGCCCTTTTAAACACGGTAACCGACGAGCGGTTGTTTATTCTGTATGAGGCGATAAAGCGCGGCGTTAGCGTGGATGAACTTTACAATATTACCAAAGTAGACCGCTGGTTCTTGCATGGGCTGGTGAATATCAAAAATAACAACGAGCAATTAAAACCTTTTGTTTATAAAATGGTAGATACCTGCGGCGGCGAATTTGAGGCAAAAACGCCCTATTTCTACTCTATTCAGAACGGAACGGAAAACGAAGCCCTG
>Ga0268262_10005165_pt1 | contig 13068 bp, 14 predicted proteins | sample TergutNc150P3_FD_190354 | JGI IMG/M metagenome (GOLD analysis project Ga0268262, IMG submission 190354) | Nasutitermes corniger P3 segment gut microbial community from laboratory colony in Florida, USA - Nc150 P3 (SPAdes) (version 2) | ecosystem: Host-associated > Arthropoda: Insects >... | reverse complement strand
AGCGAGGCGCATAGAAGGCATCCAGACAGGCACAAATAAGGCAGTTACTGTGATAAACGATGTTTCTGATATAATAGTGAAAATCAACACCAGCGTAGAAGCCATAACCAATCACGTTGTTCAGCAAACCAAGGCGAGCAATGAGATAGCAAACAATGTAGCTCAGGCAAACACAGGAGCCAAGCGCGTTGCTGGAGCCATAGGTGAAGTAGCCAAAGGCAGCAAAGACATAGCTCGCAATGCAGGTGAGGCAGCCAAAGGTGCAAATATGATTAACCAGAGCATTGCAGGCATAGCTACGGGTGCAAAAGATAGTGTTCAGGGTGCAAATCAAATCAATGAAGGTGCAAGCGAACTTGCAAAAATAGCTGGTGAATTGAAAAACACGATGAACCAGTTTAAGATATAGATTAATTTTTCAAAAAAGAGTGCGGAAACGCACTTTTTTTTTCATTTTTTTTAAAAAATTTGACAATTTCAAAAAAAATTATTATATTTATTTATAAAGAGAGGGGAGTAAAGCATATAAATGCTGTAAAAGTGTTTATTAAAGCTTTTAGAGTGTTTATTGCGGCCCTTCTAGTGGAATTTTCATCAATCTTAGGAGGGAAATCGATGAAAAATATAAAAATAGGACCTAAGCTAATTGCATCTTTCCTATTCTTAGCTGCTTTAACAGCGTTTATGGGCATATATACCATAGGTAGTTTGAAAAAAGTGAATGAAGCGACAGATGTTATGTACGACAAAGGAGCAGTTCCTTTAGGAGCCTTTGTGGTAACTGCCTTGGAAGTACAGGAACTGAGGCTTGCAACTTGTAACTGGCGCACTGCAAAAACACCTGAAAAGCGCAATGCTATTATGAAGAATTTAGACGATATCAACAATAGGCTAAATAATTCCATATATGAGCAACAGAAACTTACAATATCGGATAATGAAAAAGATGTTTTGCAACAAGTTATAAAGATTACTGACGATTATACCGATGAACTAGTTGCTTATACAAAACGCACAAAAAGTTTTGATTCAGAAGGAATTGCAACAGAAGACCTCCCTGAATCTTTGCTCAAAGTTGGAGATAAATCTCTGATTGATTTGCAGGCTGCCAAAGACCTAAGAGTTAAAGGAGTTAGTAAACTTTCATCTGATGCTACAGTGGAGGCGCAACGTAGCATAAATGCGGCGATTACCGTTTTAGTTATAGTTGTTCTTCTTGCTGTGTGTCTTGGCATATTCTTAACCATTTCCATAACTAAGCCCTTAAACGTAGTTGTTGGTACTCTTTCTAAAATTGAAAAAGGCGATATTACCGTCCGTGCCGATTTAGAGCGCGGAGACGAGCTAGGCACTCTCTCCAACGCACTGGACAACGTATCTTCAAGGCTGCAAACCATATTCAGAAATCTCTGCCAGAACGCAGACACACTTGCCGGCTCGGCAGAGGAACTTTCCAGCGTTGGTAGGCAAATAGAGAACTCCGCAGAAGAGAACTTGACTCAAAGTACATCGGTAGCTAGTGCCTCTGAACAGACCACCGTGAACATAAATGCTATGGCAAGTGGAGCCGAGCAAGCCTCCGTAAATGCCAGCGAAGTTGCGAGTGCAGCAGAGCAGATGTCTGCGAATATGAACACCATAGCAGCAGCAGTAGAAGAGATGAGCGCAAGCATAAGCCAGATATCCCGCAATGCTGGAGATGCGAGCAAGGTGGCAAACCAAGCAACTGTGAAGTCTAATGATGCTACTGGAGTTATGAACAAATTGGGCATGGCGGCTAAGGAAATAGGTCAGGTTACCGATGTAATCAAAAAGATAGCCGACAAAACCAACCTCCTAGCACTCAATGCAACCATAGAGGCAGCCTCGGCAGGTGAAGCGGGCAAAGGTTTTGCAGTTGTGGCAGGCGAAATAAAAGAACTTGCCAACCAAAGTGCGCGGAGCGCAGACGACATAGCACGCCGCATAGAAGGTATTCAGATTGGCACAGGCGAAGCAGTGACTGTTATAGGTGATGTTTCTGATATTATAGAGAAAATCAACCAGAGTGTAGAGGCTATATCCGACCACGTTGGCCAACAAACCAAAGCGAGTAACGAGATATCTAGCAATGTTGCTCAGGCAAATACGGGAGCCAAGCGCGTTGCTGGAGCCATAGGCGAAGTAGCCAAGGGCAGCAAAGACATTGCACGCAATGCTGGCGAAGCAGCTAGGGGTGCAAAAATAGTTAATCAAAATGTGGCAGGCATGGCACAAGGAGCGCGTGATAGTGTTCAAGGTGCAAGGCAAATAAACGAGGGCGCAAGTGAACTTGCAAGAATAGCTGGAGAGTTGAAAAACGCAATGAACCAGTTCAAGATATAATAGTTTTATTCATCAATACTTGGGAGGGATATAGATGACAATGTTCATAATACCAATAATCGTTATAGTTTCCATGCTCATAGGCGTGTTTATCACCATTTTCGTTAAACGCCCTTTGAATGTGGTTGTTGTAACTCTTTCCAAAAAGGAAAAAGTGGATATGCCCACCCGTGCTTACTTGCAGCACGGAGATGAGCTTGGCTCGCTATCCAAGGCGTTGGATAACATGTCTTTTAGGTTTCAATCCATATTTAAAAATATCCGACAAAATGGCATAGTTCAGTAAAAAAAGCTAGTGGGGAGTAGCATGGTTACCTCCTCCCCACTAGCCCTTATTTTACTATATTATAATTGTAGCCTAACACCTAAGAGGTAACCGATGAAGAACATTAAAATTGGCCAAAAGCTTATAGGAGCCTTTTTAATTATTGCAGCCTTCACGGCGGCACTTGGCTTCTACATGGAACGTGTTGTTGAAGACATCAACAACCGAGATACCCAGCTTTTTGAGCAAGGTATAGTTCCTTTTACCCTGCTTGTAGCTTCTGTTGAGCAAGCTCAAGAATTGCGTGTTGGTATTAGAAATTGGCAACTTGCGAACAATCCTAACGAGCGTGCAGATGCCTTGAAAGCTATGGACGTAGCCTACAAAGCTTTGAGTGAAAATATAAGCAAACAATTAGACCTTGCCATGAAAGAAGAAACTAGACAAGCACTCAAAAAATATCAGGCTTCTGTTGACAAATATTTTGAAGAATCAAATAAATTTGCAAAGACAGCCATTAGATTTTCCGCAGAAGGGATGAACGCTGATGAATTTACAGATGATCTGATTAATGCCGCAGCCGAAATGAACAAGCTCACTAAGTCAAACGTAGAAATCAAAACCAATGCAACTAATGAGCTTTCAAAAGGAAATAATGAGGCAGCAGAAAAAGCAGCCCGCACAGCGATGATAGTAATACCCATTACCGTAATAATTTCCATACTCGTAGGAGTGTTTTTAACATTCTCCATCACAAATCCTCTTAACAAAGTTGTTGAAATTATTTCCAAAATGGAAAAAGGCGATATGACTGTCCGTGCAGATTTAGACCAGAAAGATGAACTAGGCATACTCTCCAAGGCACTGGATAATATGGCTACGAAATTGCAAAATATGTTCAGGAATCTCCGGCAAGAAGCAGATACCCTTGCTAGTTCTTCAGAAGAGCTTTCTAGTGTTGGCAGGGAGGTGGCAAGTGTTGCAGAAGAAAATGTGGCTCAGTGTTCATCGGTGGCTAGTGCCACAGAAGAAACTTCTGTTAACATAAATGCTATGGCAAGTGGAGCAGAACAAGCATCCGTGAATGCCAACGAAGTGGCAGGTTCAGCAGAGCAAATGTCCACAAATATGAACACAATAGCCGCTGCAGTGGAAGAGATGAGCGCAAGCATAAACCAAATATCTGCCAATTCCGGTGAAGCCAACAAGGTGGCAAACCAAGCCACAATCAAGTCTAATAATGCCACTAATGCTATGAACAAACTTGGTGCAGCCGCCAAGGAGATAGGGCAAGTTACCGATGTAATCAAAAAGATAGCAGATAAAACTAACCTCCTAGCACTGAATGCAACCATAGAGGCAGCTTCGGCAGGCGAGGCAGGAAAAGGTTTTGCAGTGGTTGCTAACGAAATCAAAGAACTTGCTAACCAAAGTGCCACCAGCGCAGACGATATAGCGAGGCGCATAGAAGGCATACAAACAGGTACTAACGAGGCAGTGAATGTTATAAAAGATGTGTCTGAAATTATAGGGGCAATCAGCCAAAGCATAGAGACAATATACAGCCACGCTGGCCAGCAAACAAAAGCGAGTAATGAAATAGCGAGCAATGTTGCGCAGGTGAATATAGGCACAAAACGTGTTGCTGGTGCCATAACCGAGGTGGCAAAAGGCAGCAAAGACATAGCACGCAATGCAGGCGAGGCTGCCAAAGGCTCGGCCATTATTAGCCAAAACGTTGCAGGCATAGCTCAGGGTGCAAAAAATAGCGTTCAGGGTGCGCAGCAAATAAACCAAAGTTCAACCGAACTTGCAAGGATATCTGGGGATTTGAAAGCAGCTTTGGCGCAGTTCAAGGTTTAAACAGGTTAAATTATGTAATTTGGCACGCTTTTTGCAAGTTGCCAAATATGGTTAATGGTCTTTACTCAGCGCGCAATGGAATGATGCTCTTGCAGGAGATGTTGGAGAATACCACCAATAATCTCTCCAATGCAAACACATCGGGCTTTAAAAAATCGCTTATGGCAAGCATAGCTCAAGTGGATATTAAGCGAAATGATGAGTTGAAGCTACACCAAGATGAAGACCATCAAATGTCTGAGAATTACATAGATTATTCTCAAGGCAGTTTGATAATGACCGAAAACTCCTTTGATTTGGCACTTGAAAATTCAGGTTTTTTTGAAGTGGAAACACCAAATGGAATTAGATATACCAGAAGCGGCAGCTTTACCCGCAATGGAATGGGCGATTTGGTGACTCTCCAAGGATACAGAGTGCTTGGTGAGGGAAAAGTTCCAATAAATTTAGATGATGCCGCCGAATTTTCCGTTTCTGCCGCAGGAAAGATTTATGTGAACGGAAAAGAAGAAGCAAAATTATCAATCGTGGATTTTGCAGATAAAAGAACTGAGCTTGGGCGTGAAGGTCATAACCTTTATTATGCAAAAGCAGATGTGGAGCCAGTGCAAGCAGTAAAAACAACTGTTAAGCAGGGTTTTTTGGAAAGTTCCAATGCTAGTGTTGTTGATTCAATGGTAGAAATGATAAGATTTCAGCGGAATTACGAAGCAAATCAAAAATCCATTCAATCCGAAGACGATACATTGAACAAAGCTGTGAACGATATTGGCAGAGTGGGTTAAGTTCTAATTCTAATGCTTATTGCCATTGCTATTAGAATTCCAATATAGATAACAAGAATCACAAAGCGCGTATTGCTCACGCCTTCTAAACATACGCCTTCTATTTTTAATTCCAGCGGTTTATCGGTTTTATTTTTCCAACCGGAATATATTTCCATGCCAGCTACGGCAGAAAATCTTTTTGAGTTGTGAGTATCTTTGATTTTTTGTTGCTCAAACCAATAGTCTGGAGTATAAAAATGTTCCATAGGTATGGAATAGCGTTTTTCATTTTGTTTCAGTTTAAGTTCTTTTAAAAGTGGTTTCATGGTGCTACGGTCGGTTTCTTTTGTGCGCGGGTCTATTGTGAGTATTTGCACTATAAGTTCTTCAAATTCAGCAGAATTTTGTATATCAATAATAAGAAAATCCATTAGGTTCCAATTTTCAGTTTCGTTAAAAGAAAAGCCCATTCCACAATGTCCACCTTCATTTAATAAATTGCATTTGAAAGTAGGCGGTTTTATTTCCACATTCTTAACACCGCTGGCTGAATCTACGTATGGATAGAAATGTAATTGTTTTTCAATACATTCCACTTTTTTTTTGCTGGGAAACACCAAGTATGCAATAATTCCTGCAATACCTAAAAACAACAATACAGCTCTTAAATAAGGTTTTTTCATATTTGTTTTAATTTTGGCGGCCTGCCTTTTTTACGGACAGGCTGGGTTTGGGTTACAACAGGTTTTGTTCCATTCAAAGCTGCTCTGAGTGTTGGTCTTGGGGTGGCATTTGCAGAACTATTGCCATTGATGGCACTGAGTGAGAACTTGCTACTAACAGTGGTGCGGGTTTGCTGTTCTTGCTTTCTAAACTCTCCGGCTATGGCTTTTAGCTTTGCTGCATCTTTTTCTTGTTTTATTGCATTTCTCTCTTTTTTGCCAGGTCTTTTGCGCAATCTCCATTTTATCGCCAAATCTTTGGCGGTTCTTTCTTCCAACTCTTCAACCGTTGGCAAGAGCAACTCTCCAGGTATTTCCATGTCTATAAACCCTCTTTTAGCAAAAAATAGAAAATTTTTTCACAACATTAAGTCTGGTTCCACTGTTAAATCGTAATACACATGTTGCTGCAACTGATTCTCTATATAATATAGAGTCCCTTCACCTGCAGCTCCACAACCAGCACAGGCTCCCTGATAGCGAATCAGAACTATTTTATAGTCTTTTATATCCAGCACTTCAAGCCCGCCTCCATCTCCGGCTAGCATTGCGCGCACATTATCGTTTAGACATTCCTCTATTTGTTCCAATTTCTCCGTTTTGCTCAGTTTTTTCCACTGTTCATCGGCTTGTTCCCTGCCTTCTGCCGAAAAGGCTTGTAATTTTGCGCTTCCCATAGCGGCTCTTGCCGCAAGGGCAATGTTCTTTTTTTCGGGATAAGCCTCGGTTATCATCGTCGGCAATTTTGCCACGGTTTGAAAGTCTGCATCGCTAGGTTCCACCCCGAATTTCCCAAACAAACTTTCAAAGGATATATTTTGAATTTCCTCTATTTTTTTGCCCAAAAGCTCTTCGCAAAAGATATTTGCAAGGGCGGTTATAATTTGCCCACCGTAGGTAAAAAATTTTGCGTTTAAAATTTGCTCCTCATCGGGGTCTATCAAAACATAAACTTTAAGCGTTCCAGATTTTACATCCACCAGAGCAAGCCCTTTATCGTCTGCTTCTGTTTGAAAAATAGCCCCCCTATGTTTGGGAAAATGGGCTATTTCCGCAAGCTCTTTAGGAATACTCTCTTCTGGCATATTGATTGAAAATATAGTAAGTTTTTTTTACTATATTTATTATGAGGTACAAACCATGCTTAAAATTTTTACATTTTCAATAATACTTTCATCTGCTCTTTTATGTTTGAGCAGTTGCAGCAGTTCAGAACCTTCAAAACCTTCTCCCGAAACAAATTTAAGTGTAAAATGCCTAGGACATGCCAAACCGCTTGTTGGAACTCAAATATTTGAAAGTGAAGAATTTGCTATATTGACCAATTCAAATGGAAAAACGCATATTCATTTGGCTGAAATTGGATTAAATTGCGCGGCAACTGATTCTAGATTTAAGATTAACCACACTGTTGATGTTGATACTTTGAAACTTGTCGGAGAGTATTCCGCTCTTGCCAATTGCGGATGCACTTCATCTTTGGATTTAACCATTGAATCTGTAGGTGATGGTATTAAATGCCTTGTTTATGATGATGACTATGATAGTGGAGTAACTCGGATTTTTCCAGTAAAATATGAATAGCTAATTCAAGGCGGGGCAGTTTTTACTATATTACCCTCAGAATTTACAAACGAGGTCAATATGTTTCGCGAATCAATAAAGGTTTTAGACTGCTCAATACGAGATGGCGGTTTAATCAATAATCACAAGTTTTCTTTTGAATTTGTGCAGAGAGTTTATAATGCTCTTGCTGCCGCAGGCGTTGATTATATGGAAGCAGGTTATAAAAATTCAGCCCAATTGTTTAGCAGAGAAGAATACGGACCTTGGAAATTCTGTGATGATGATTTGCTTTGGAAAATAAAGGAAGGCGTTAAAAATGGTCCTAAAATTTCAGTTATGGCAGATATTGGCAGGGCAGATATGAGCAAAATAAAGCCAAAAAGCGAATCCCCTTACGATATGGTGCGGGTGGCTTGCTATGCTCGCGATATTGACAAGTGCATTGCTATGGTAAATGAATTCCACGACCTTGGCTACGAAACCACAATAAACATTATGGCGGCAAGCCGCGACAACGGGCCTGAGCTGGATGAGGCTTTAGACCAAGCAGAAAAAGAAGCCAATACCGAAGTTATTTACATTGTGGATAGTTTTGGCTATTTTTACCAAGAAAACATAGACAAGTTGGCAAAACGCTACAAAAGGTGGATTAAAACAAAGAAGCTCGGCTTTCACGGTCATAACAACCAGCAGCTCGCTTTTTCAAATACCATTCAGGCTATAATAAACAATGTGGATTATTTGGATTGCTCAATTTACGGCATGGGACGCGGAGCCGGCAATTGCCCCACTGAGCTATTGCTCAGTTTTCTCAAAAATCCCAAATTTGATGTGCGCCCTATTTTAGATTCAATTGCAAATGATTTTATGCCCTTGCAAAAAGAACAGAAATTGGAATGGGGCTATATAATTCCACAAATGATAACTGGATTTTTCAATTCCCATCCTGAATCTGCAATTAAATTCCGCAAAGGTGATGATAGAGATAATTACCGCGCTTTTTGGATGCAGGTTAGTGGTCAGTAATTTCCAATTTATATTCTTCGAGTTTGCGCCACAAGGTTGTTCTGCTTATCCCAAGTTTTTCTGCAGCTAGGGATACGCTCTTATATTTTTCAAAAATTTTTATTATATGCCTTCTTTCAAGCTCCGCTAAGGTCAGGTCTTCGCTCTCATTGTTTTTTTGAGATTCTTCGGGCTTTGCTACCGATGAAGACAGCAAATATCTATTCTCTGGAACATTGTAGCCTGGGTGCAAAGCCTCTGGCAAATCTTCAAGAGTTATTTCTTCGCCTTCTGCCATTATCATTGCATGTTCAATTATGTTTTCAAGTTCTCTTATGTTGCCGGGGTAATCGTAGCTTGTTAATGCCATTTGCGCGGGCTGGCTTATGCTCCTTATTGTTTTGCCAGTATTGTTTTGATGCTTTATTATAAAATGTTTTATGAGGTTGCTTATGGTGCTTCGCCTTTCTCTTAGAGGTGGCAATTCTATGTGGAAAGTGTTTAGGCGGTAATACAAATCTTCTCTGAATGTTCCTTTTTTAACCTCTTCCAAAACATTGCGATTGGTGGCTGCTATAATGCGAACATCAAGGGTTCTGTTTTCGTTTTCACCAACACGGCGAATTTCCCTGTTTTGCAAAAAGCGTAGCAGTTTAACTTGAGCCGCCTGCGAAAGCTCTGCAACTTCGTCTAAAAAAAGAGTGCCACCATCGGCTTCTTCAAACAAGCCTTTTTTATCCACTGCTCCAGTAAAGGCTCCTCTGCGGCTGCCAAAGAGTTCGCTTTCCACAATGTTTTCGGGAATGGCTCCGCAGTTCACTGCCAAAAAAGGTTCATCGGCTCTTTTGCTGAGGCGGTGTATTATATTGGCGGCAAATTCCTTGCCCGTGCCAGATTCTCCAGTTATTAAAACAGTGCTTGCAGTGGGGGCTATTTTGTATATGGTTTTTAAAGTTTTTCGCATTTCGGGAGTGCTGCCAAAAAGTTCTTCTAAAACTTGGCTCTCCATGAGTTGGTAATTTTTTTTGTTGCTGTGTTTTTGCAATGCTTTTCTAACCGTGTTTTCAAGGGTAAACACAGATACTGGCTTCATCAAATATTTGCTTGCTCCTCGTGAAATGGAAGACTCTGCCGCAGGTAGTTTTTTTGGCTCGCACAAAACATAAATTTCAATGCCTTGGTTGTGGTCTTTCAAATAGGAAACAGCATCAAGTTCTGCAATCCATAAAAAATCTGCACTGATAAAAGCAACGGAAATATCACCGTTTGCGGCAACGGAAATCATATCTGCGGTATTGGTAACTGCGGTTACAGGAACCTCTGTTATAGACCAAGTTTCCAAAATTTCATTCACAAATTTTTTATCTGAATCTGCAAGCAAGACTATCATTTCATCTCCTTTCTAACTTGCTTATCGTAAAAATCCCCGCCAAGCGCAAGATAGCGGTTCCAAGCTTTGTTTGCTTCTACTGCATCTATTTTGTAGTATTTTTGCAAGAAGCCTATGTTTTTCCAAAAGAATGGGTCTCTTGTTCTGTTGTCTGCTGCTGTTTGCATAATTTTGAGTGCTTTGTCGTAGCTTTCTTCTTTCATATACATAATGGCAAGCATTTTTCTGGCAGATTCAGCTCTTGGGTTTAGGTGTATGGCTTTAATAAAACAATCTTCGGCTGCAAGCATTTCACCTTTAGACATATAAAGCAAGCCGAGTTCTTCTTGTAGAAGATAATCGTTTTTCAATCTGGGATTTGCGGCTATTCTGGAGCGTTTTGATTCGTAATCATTAAAGTCAAGAGACTGCGGCCACAAGTTCTCAAAAGGTGGGTTAAAATCACCTATCATTGCGGTGGCTAAATCTTTACGAAGCTGATAGGAGTCTATATCTCCAACGGATTCTTTTTGTTTGTAATAAGCAAAAATAAAATTAGCAGCCCGTGGTACATCTTTTGTGTAATATAGGTTTAGAATGCCCAAATTTTTCAGAGCGGCGGCATTGTTTGGAGCTATTTTGAGCGCATTGTAAAACACCGGCTCTGCTTGGCTAGCCTGTTCCATAGCAACAAGTACGGAGCCTAGCTGATTCCAGTTATCTGGCTCTTGTGGGTCAATGGAAATTGCTCTTCGGGCAGCGGTTTCTGCCTCGTCTAGGGAACCTCTCTTTAACTCCGCTACAGAAATCCATCTTGGAATACTGCCGTCTTTTGAATTCAAGGATTCAGCTTTGCGAAAGAAAGCCACTGCGGAATCTAGTTCTGGCATAGCACCTGCTTGCCCGTAGTTTTTCCAATGTTGTTTATCCATTCTTTTGCTAGCCAATTCTATATAATATCTGCCTTGCAAAATCAAAAGCTCTATATCATTTGGTTTTTCCGAAAGCTGCCTTCGTATGCTATGCCTTGCCTTGCCCATATTGCCAACTTGCAAAAGTTTTTCGGCTTTTTTAGGGCTTGGCTTGAACTGGTCCATAATCCACTGATAATTTAAACTTGCAAAAGTTGCAAAACCCGCAAGGCAAAGCATTATAAAAACAAGGCATCCCCAATGGATTCCCCTTTTTGGAAGTTCTGTTCTTATTTCTCTGGGTTCTCTAGCAGGCGGTGCTGGTGGGGCAACATTCAATTCGGGTTCCACTTTTATGATTGCTCCCATGCCTTCAAACATATTTACCATCAACTCTGCTTCATTTCTAGGTAAATTTTCTGCCAAAACAAGCGGAGCATTTGGCAAGTTTTTTGCTTTTTCAATAGCGGTGCGTTTGTCAATATTCAATACACCTTCAATTGCGCCAACTATACCCCTTATATCGGATTTTATAGTTAATTCAACGAGAGTTACTGAATACATAACTGAACCTTATTTTTTTTCCTGCCGTTTGAGTTCTTTTATGTCAGCAAGCGGAATGCTTAAATTTTTGCCAGCGTTTTCTGCAATTAAGTTTCCCTCTATGCAAATAAAGCCCTGCTTGGGAACAGAGGTGGTATCTTCTAAAGAGAGCGTTGCAGGGTAAAACACTTTGCCATCAATAACTTTTGGTTCTGGTTCGGGAATGGACAGAGAAACTATTTCATCTACTTCTAGTTCTCTTGTTGCATCTCCTGTTTTGTATTCCAAATATCTAGCACGTTCAAGTTGTGGGTTTTCAATTACAAAGGTGTTTCCGCTCCTGTCTGTTAAGTTATATGGAGTGGCACAAGAGGCCAAGAATAGAACAGATAAAGTAAAAATCAAGTAGTGAAACATGGGATTTAATTTAGAAAATTTGACAGAGCAAAGCAAATTTACTATATTTATGCTTCCACGGTGGATGTAGCTCAGTTGGTTAGAGTACTGGATTGTGATTCCAGTTGTCGTGGGTTCAAATCCCATCATTCACCCTTTTTTGCCTGCTCTTGCGGGTTGCCTTTTGTCAGAACCGCGATTCTCCCGATAATTCAACGCGAAATGCTTACTTGTGCATACAAGATTGCATAATGCACTTTATCCTTCTACCAAGCTCTTGAAAATGGTTTCAATATTTTTGGCGAAATCAAAAATTTCTTTTGCTTGCTCTACCGAAGGGATTTATAAAGAATAGACCCTGTATTGTTTATTTCATTTACGAAAAAATCGTTTTGCTTAATAAGGTATTCATATTCTGCTTTTGAATATGTTATTAAATCCATTGCTATTTTTCTGTTGATATTTATGAGCATTTTGGAAACTGGCATATCTCGCTCTATTTTTTCGTCAAGATTTTTAGCCATTTCTTCTGAATCCAATACTACAAGTACATCTAAATCACTGTTTTCTGTTGGGTTTCCATTGGCGTAAGAGCCGAACAAAATAACCCTGTAAGGCTTCAATTTTTTGAGCCTCTCGGTCATTTCTTCTACTAGATACCAATTTTTTTCCAAGATAGACATAATGAAAATCTAGAAAAATCCTTTTGTCAGAACCCCGATTCTCCCGATTCACAGCATTGGCCGTTTCGGCTACGCTCAACGGCTTAAAGGCTGTGAAATTCCATTAATCTACTCACAAGGGATAAGGCTGCTTGTATTCATACTCGTTCTGGTAAGAAGGCTTTCGTTTTTTCCTTGTTTCACTAATAATGTATTTCCAGAAATGCTGTAAGATTCAAAAAAAACCTGACAAGTACCGTAGCAAATCTTAACTTCATTTCCACTAACAAGATAAGTATATATATCTTCTACTATACACCAGTTCCCACTCTCTTTATTAATAATAATAAACTCTCCATTTTGCTTAAAAATATAACCCGCAACATTTAACAATACCCACGCTTCATTGTTAGCGTTGACAAGGTCGCCGCCACCGCTAGAATCGCTGCTACTGCCAGAATTGCCACCGCCAGTGTCATCGCCGCCTGAGCAGGAAAATGTGAATGCCAAGGCTATAGAAATAGCCAACTTCAGAATAGACTTTGTCGTATTCATATTGAACTCCTTTGGTTGAAGGGAAATTTTTTACAAGCCCACCGCCCACGGAGCCGATAAAATAGGCGTTTATAGGGGTG
>Ga0268262_10005164_pt1 | contig 13072 bp, 14 predicted proteins | sample TergutNc150P3_FD_190354 | JGI IMG/M metagenome (GOLD analysis project Ga0268262, IMG submission 190354) | Nasutitermes corniger P3 segment gut microbial community from laboratory colony in Florida, USA - Nc150 P3 (SPAdes) (version 2) | ecosystem: Host-associated > Arthropoda: Insects >... | reverse complement strand
CGGAGATAATTTTTTCCATTTTACCGGATTTAGGGTGTTCTTTAATAAGCTCGTTAGGCTCAATAGTCACCTTTGTATCTAACGGATAATTCTTTTTGTAAATGCCGTTTATCAAATGCACCACAGCAGAAGAACTTGCATCTTTTATTATGCTCTTGAACATTAAATCAAAGAGTTGTGCTGTTTTTCTTGACATAGTTGGAATATAGTTATTTTAGGAGGGGAAAATGAAATTGTTCTTTTTTATGATGAAGATATTTTCAACGAATACAATAGAGTTCTTAGACGAAGCAAGTTCAAATTTTTGGAACCTGAAATAAATGACTTATTGCATTTCATAGAAACAAATGGAATATCAATTTCTAATACAGAAAAAAGCGTAGAATTTATGATAGATGAAAGCGATCGCAAATTTTACGATGTAGCAAAAAAATGCAAGGCTTTTTAATCACTGGAAATAAAAAACATTTTCCTAATGAATTTTTTGTTTTATCTCCTACGGATTTTTTGAATTTGTATCTTAAACAAGCAACCTTGTTCCAAAAGTTTAAGCGGTTTATAAAAGCGTTTATCCGTTAGCCCCAAATGCGGTTATTATGCGTATATGTTTGAAATCGGGTAAATCCCAAAAATCGGGGGCATCGGGGTTCAGACAAAAGAAATGCGAACCTCGTGCGTTTGGGGGTGGTTGTTATTTTTCTATCTTATCCAAATGTTTAGGGAATATTCTTTTCATTTAATCCCGTAGCCCTAAATCAAATTGAACAAAAAGGTGTTTATATGGAGAAAAAAGACCTAACAGCAGCAGATGTCTGGGCAATGTTCGCCGAGACCGACCGAAAAATGGCTGAGAATAGGCAGGAAACCGACCGACAAAGAGAGGAGGATCGCCGCTTTTTAACCGAAAATCTTGCCGAGACCAGACGCATATTACAGGAGAACGACCGCACTCTCACCGAGAAATTCAAAGAACTTGGGATTGAGAGATTGGAAAACGAGCGTATTTTCAACGAGAAATTCGAAAAGCTTGGAATTACAGTCAAAGACATAAATTCCAATGTAGTTGGCATTGGCAACAGCAATGGCGAATATGCGGAAGAGTATTTTTACAATTCCTTGGAAAGAAAAATGGAATTCGCAGGAGTGCATTTTGACGACATTAGCACAGATTTCAAACTTATGAGAAAAGCCCCGGATGGCAGGAGAATTGAAGACCAGTTTGACATAGTTATGCTCAATGGCGAAGCAGCGGCTATAATAGAGATTAAATACAAGGCGAGAAAAGATGATCCTAAGCAAATTGTGAGCCAGAAAGTTTCCAATTTCAGGTTTTTGTTCCCCGATTACTCTAAACTCAAAATTTATTTGGGCTTGGCAGCTTTTTCTTTTGAAGAAAGTACGGAAAAAGAAGCCAAAGAACTCGGCATAGGGTTGCTTAGGCAAATAGGCGAAACCATTGAATACGAAACCAAATGGGTGAGAGCGTATTAGGCAGACAATTTTTTACTATATTACCCCTATATGCGCATTTTTTCTAAAATTTTACCGACAATGGCATTGCTTGCCTTTTTGGCGCAAACTGCATTTGCCGATGCTATTTACGATCGCGACTTGGTGCGTGGTTTTTTAGGCTTCAAAGGTGATTTTCGTAGCCAAAAATCTAATGGCGTTAAACTTATAAATGAGGCTGCTGGTCTAGTTGGAAGAAGCTATATGAAGCAATATGTGGACGGGCACGTAGAAATAGGCGGTGAATGTAATCAATTGCGCACTTGGATAGATGTTGATTTTATGCCTATAACCCCAGTGAGAGGTAACACCGAATGGTACACTTATGGAATCACTTGGATGTGGGGCTATAAATTACGAGCGCAAAACGCTCGTATTAATATAATTCCCTCAATTGGTCCAGGCTTTGGATTATTGAATATTCGCAAGGGTCCAACAGAAGAGGTTAAAAGCGACCTTGGGCCAGCTCTTAATCTAGAACTGGAATTTCGCTTGCAGTTTTCTCAATTTTCGGCAGGTCTCTACGGGGGTTACAAGGTTGAGCGTCACGATGGGGACAAGTTCGACTTGGAATATAAAGATATAAACACAGATAAAGTGTTTGGTGGCTTAAAACTTTCGTGGACTATGTTAAATAGGTTCCAGAAGAAGGAAAGAGAAATGGAATAGAAATTATGCCGCCTTTTTTAGGGCTAAAAATTTTTAGCGATGTGGATTTGAATTCCATAATTCCATTGATTGACTGGAAGATGTATTTTTGTGCTTGGGATTTAAGACCCTCTCAATATACCGAAACGCATAAAAATCTGGAAAAAGATTCGCGTGAATTATTGAAAGAGATTATAAACAAAAAATTGCTGAGAGCAGCCGCCGTTGTGGGCTTTTTTGAAGTTCAAAGAATAGGGGATTCTCTTTTGGTTTTAAACGAAGATTCCAAAGAGATAGCTAAGCTACATTTTTTGCGGCAACAAAAAGCAAACGAAAATGGGATTTACCTGAGCATGGCAGATTTTTTCAACCCAAAGGAAAAGGATTTTATTGGGCTTTTTGCCACCACAGCAGGCTTGGGCGCAAAAGAGGCAGAACAAAAATTCATAAAAAATAATGACGATTATTCCGCTATAATGCTTGGGCTTTTAGCAGATCGCCTTGCAGAAGCATTAACAGAAAAACTCCACAGAGACCTTTTAGGTGGTGTGGGAATTAGAGCTGCTCCCGGATACCCTGCAAGCCCAGACCACACAGAAAAAGCCACGATTTGGAAATTGCTTTCCCCAGAAAAAAATATAGGCATTTCTCTAACAGAAAGCTATGTTATGAATCCAACAGCCTCTGAATGCGGTTATTTTGCTGCAAATCCGGGGAGCTGCTACTTCAAGCTCGGCAAAATAGGTGAAGACCAGCTTGCAGATTACGCACGCAGAAAAGGAATGGGTGTAAAAGAAATTTCTAATTTTCTATTCTAAATTTAACCTATAGGAGGTTGTATATGAAAAAAGTCCTTATGTCTTTGCTGGTAGCTTGTGTGCTCACAGTGAGTACTGTTAGTACAACTGGGTGTTATGGTTCCTTTGCTGCGTTCAATAAACTTAGGGTATGGAATGGGAAATTCACAGGCAATAAGTTTATCAATTGGTTGGTATTCTTGGTGCTAAACATTGTTCCTGTTTATTCTATATTCTTTATGGCAGATGCTTTGGTCATCAACTCAATAGAATTTTGGACAGGTTCAAATCCCATAGCCCTTGGCGATACATATCGCGAAACAGATGCTAATGGCAATTCCGTTACCGCTGTTAAAATGGAAGATGGCTCGCTCTATATGCGCCTTGATGCCAAAACCGGCGAAAGTCAGGAATTGGTTTTGCAGAGAGACGAAGAAGTTGTTCGCATTTTGGATGCCAAAGGCAACTTGCTCAAAGAAGCTGCTTTTGCTGAATAATGAATTTTATTTGGTATTTATATATGCGCTGAACACATCTCTGAACACTTCATCTTGGGTCTGTGCCCCGTTAATTTTTGTTATTAGAGAATGGTCGTAGGCGCCTAAAACAGCGGCTGTTTTGGTTTCGTATTCATTCATGCGGGCACGAACAACAGATTCATCTGTATCGTCTTTGCGACCTTCAATAGCCGCTCTCCTTAGCAAACGCTCTATTATAACAGAATAATCCAAAATTTCCAGCACAAAAATATGCTTTACTATAACCACTTTTTTTATGAGTTCTGCTTGCTCTACGGTACGCGGAATGCCGTCTAAAAGGAATGATTCTTTTAGTGGATTAAATTTATTTGTGTCTATTAAGCCGCTAACATAGCGGGAAAAAATTTGAATGGTAACCTCGTCTGGAACAAGTTTGCCTGCATTGGCATAGCTCGCAAAGAGTTTGCCGTTTTCACTGGCAGGAGAAAGCCCTCTGAATATATCGCCTGTTGAAAGGTGCTTTATGCCAGTTGCAACGGCAGCCAATTTTGCTCCTACCGTTCCTTTACCAGAACCTGGTGCTCCAAAAATCAAAAATGCAGAAATATTACTCATAGTGGATAATTTAGAAAAGCTAATCCCTAACAAACAAAACCGAACCTGCCAAAACTAAAACCATTACAATTATTTTTTGAGGCGGAAATGGCTCTCCAAAAACCACAAGCCCACCAAGAACAGGCACAACCAATCCAATGGCAGCAGAAAGCGGAATAACAAATAAAGCCCTGCCTCGGCGAAGCCCTGCTTGCGAACAAAAAAATGCTGCCATATAAAGAACAGTAAAAACAAAAATACGCAAATCAATAGGTGGCGGAAACAAACCATCTAAAGAAATGCTTTTGTAAAAAACCGCAGAAAGCCCAAAACCGGTGCCTGCACTTATGGAATCCACTATTTCTGCTTTGCGAAAAATAAGGCAAACAACAGCGAGCAAAGCGAGAGTTACTCCAGCATAAATCCAAAGTGTTTTTTCAAAATACAACCCTCCAGAAACCTCTCCCTCCAAAGTTCCGTCTATTAAAATCCCGCAAAAAATCAAAGCTATTGCAATGGCAATTTTTCGGCTTATTTTTTCGCCTAAAATTTTCCATCCCAAAATAGCCGTTAATGCAGGGTTCAAAGCCATAAAAGGTTGAACCAAACTTATATTGTATTTATCCATTGCCACGTAATAAAGCAAAGTGGCTACAATGCTCAAAAGCAATCCACCAAGCCAAAATTTATTTTTTACCAAAGACTTAACAGAATTTGCAGAGCGCAAACCCATGCTTTCAAGAATATTCCCAAAAGCCAACCCCACCGCAGAACTAAGTGTTAATAAAAAAAACATAGCCTAATTATATATTTCTCTATAAGTCCAATAATTTCCGAGCACTCGCTTTACATAATCCCTTGTTTCCCAATAACTCACTTCTTCTACCCTTATATCCCAAGGCAAAGAGCCGTGATTTGTAATCCAACGAACTGCAGGTGCTGGCCCAGCATTGTAGTTTCCCAAAATACCTATGTAATCTCCTTTGTACTCATCATATAAATCGTTTAAGTATCTAACCCCCAAACGAATATTCATATATGCGTTATACAACAAATCTTTATCAAATTTATCAATCTTTTCTGCCTTAGACAAAAAATCTCCCGTTGTAGGCATAATTTGCAAAAGCCCTCTGGCACCAGCAGGAGATGTGATTTGAGCGTCAAACATACTCTCTTGTCGCATAACGGAGTAAACAAGGAATGGATCTATCTTTGCGTGCTTTTTCACCTTTCTTTCGTGGGGGAGAGGGTAAAGAAATTTGAGAATTTGAGTTGGAACTCCAACCATTTTTTCTTTTGGAACTATATCAAGAAAATTGCGTGCCATTCTGTAAGCCAAGGCATATTCACCATTCTGCATAAACATAAGACCATATCTGTAATAAAACTCAGGTCTGTTCTTATGAAGTTTTAAAGACTCGTCGTAAAGCGAGTAGGCTTCTTTTTCAAACCCGCTTTTGAGCAAAATACCAATTTGTTCCAAACGCTCCGAACTAACAACAGAATCTTTTTCACCAGATTCTTTTTTTTGCAAAGCTCTCAGCCAAATTATGGCTGCAGAGTCCGACATTTCAATTCCAATTTTGGAAATTTTTTCTAAAAGTTCAAATTCATGCAAATTATGTTTTGATCGCCATGAATAATATCCAAGCGGAAAATCCGCTATAACGGCAGAATAGGCAATTGCTGAGTTCTCTCTGTATCCAAGCATTTTTTGACATTCAGCATAAAAATAAAGAGATGCACTCCTAGGCATTATGCCCAGATTTTCGTGCGCAGCTCCTGCAAATATATTTGCAGCCTCTGCATATTTTTCCTCTTTAAAATTTATGAACCCAACTCTGAATTTAGCCCACTGCCTTGCTCTATGCTTTCCAAATTTTGCGTCATATAATCGTTTGTAAGTTTCTATTGCTTTTGCGTAATCTTTTGCCTGCTCGTATTCCAATGCCTTTACCCATAGATTGTTTGCATTTTCTGCACTGAATGGGAATTTTGATTGAAAAATTGAATCCAATTTTTTGGATTCAGTTTTATTGCCAGCACTTCTCACTATTCTCATCAAACTTTGCATCCATGAGGAATTGTATTCTATGCTGTCTAATAGTTTTTTGTATTGCGTTATTGCCAAATCTGTTCTACCCAAATGTTTTAGGGCTTCTGCTCGCGATACCATAAGATTGATTTTTTTTGCGGAATCTAATTTTGGATTTTTAGACAAAATGGCACTTGCTTTTTCAGCGCATTTTTCGTTATATCCTTTTTTACATAAAATTGCTGTATAATCGTAATCTTCGGAGTTCGGCGCAAGCCTTTGCAAAGCCCAAAAAGCAGAATCTTGGTATGGATAACCGCCTTTCAAAAGTATGAAATAAGATTCTATTGCTCCTTTTACATCTTTTTCCTGTTCTTGTATTTTTGCGAGTTTCTGTCTTAAAACGTGTTCATAACTTGCGCTAGGTTTGGAGTTGAGCCTTTTTAGCAGTGAATCTTTTTTTGCGCTTTGCGTAATTGCTGTATCCAGAAAAACGCCTTCCATCAATATTTGGTCCACTTGTTCCCACGAATACTTGTTGTTCTTTATGCTCTTTATGCCCATTAAAATTTTTCTGCTCTCTTGAATGTTGCCTCTTTCCAGTTCGCATTTGGCAATTCTCATCACAAGCGGCCCATATAAAAGGTCGGGTGCTTTTTCCAGAATAGGCATATAGGTTGCATAAGCACTGTCCCATTTTTTTTCGTAATAAAACACTGCAGCGTTTAAAAGCTCTTTTGAAAAAACATCTTTTATATTTTCGCTTCCTTGCAATGCAAGTTCTCTGCGCAAAACCTCATTTTTGAATGCAGCCGGAGGTAACAACTCTAGCTCGCTATCATTATCCTCTATATTTAAAACCTTTTCCTGAGCGATTGCTATGGAAAAACAAAATGTAAAAAATGTTAGAAATATGAAGTTCATTATGGGTAAATATAGTAAGTACTAAACTAAATATTTTTCACCAAAGTAAAATGCTTCAAATACTTTGAATTTTTCTGTGGATAATCAGTTAAGCATTGCAAACCCCTTGATTCCTTTCGTTTTAGGGTGCTTTCCACAATAAGCCTTGCACTTTGCACAAAATTGCGGAATTCAAAAGAGGCAAAAGAATGGTTTTCTAGCTCCCTCAGCTTTTTTAACCCTGTTTTCAAACCTTTAATAGAACGCACAATTCCGCAATACTCCCACATAATAGTTTGAACCTGCTTTTTTAATTTTTGACTGTTAAAATTATTTAATTTAATTTGCTTTCCACTAGCCACTAGCTGCCCCTCACTAGCCACCTTCTTATTTATGTCTTCACAGGCTCTCAAAGCAAAAACCACACTTTCAAGCAAAGAATTTGATGCCAGGCGATTTGCTCCGTGAACGCCGGTTGCTGCAATTTCACCGCAGGCGTAAAGGCCTTCTATGGTTGTTCTGCTAAAAGAATCCACAAGCACACCACCGCACATATAATGCGCTGCGGGAACAATAGGTATCCAGTCTTTTGCAATGTCTATTTTGCATTCAAGGCATTTTGCGTAGATGTTTGGAAAATGAGTTTTTATGTCTTTTGCCTTGCGGTGAGTAACATCTAAATACATATAGTTTTTGCCTGTGCGCTGCATTTCACTGAGAATTGCCCTTGCCACAATATCGCGAGGCGCAAGCGAGCGAAGGGGATGAACATTGTTCATAAATTCTTCGCCTTTGTGGTTTTTGAGTATTCCGCCAAAGCCACGAAGTGCCTCGGATATTAAAAATGTTTTTTTGAGCTGCGGGGCGTAAAGGCTTGTGGGGTGGAACTGCATAAATTCCAAATCTTGAAGAGCCGCACCTGCACGGTAAGCTATGGAAATTCCCTCTCCGCAAGCATCGGGTGGGTTGGTTGAATGTAGCCAAAGCTGCCCTGCGCCTCCGGTTGCGAGCACAACGGTTTTGGCATAAATAATTTTTGCTTTTTTTGCATTTTTCCCTGCGACAATGGCTCCTACACAGCGGGTTATGTTTTTATGTTTTTGTGTTATCAAATCCAAAACCGTGCTGTGTTCAATAAAGTCTATTCCTTGCGAGCGATGTTTTAATTCTGCAAGCAAAGCTCTCATTATTTCTTTGCCTGTTAAATCTGCGGTGTGCAAAATTCGCCTAAAGCTGTGCCCGCCTTCTAAATGCAAATCAAAAGCCTTTTCATCATTTTTTGATGTTGTGAAACTAACTCCCCATTTGAGCAACTGCTCTATAGCTTTTGGTGCATTTTTTGTTAAAATCTCCACCTGTCTTTTTTTGCACAATCCATCTCCAGCTTCCAAAGTATCTGCAATATGGCTTTCAAAAGAATCTTCCGGCGATGTTACAGATGCAATGCCTCCTTGCGCATAATTTGTGGAACCGTCTGGACTAGCACCCTTTGTTAAAAGCAAAACGCTCTTGCCGCTCTCCGCTGCTTTTAAGGCAACAGTTAAGCCCGCAATACCTGCGCCTATAACTAGAATGTCGTGCATGTTTAATTAATTTAGTAATTTCTACATTATTTTTTCAAATGCTCAAAATTTCAAGCAGAACATTCAACTCGCGGCTTTTTTTAGGAAGCGGCAAGTTTGCCTCACCGCAAGAGATGGTTGCTGCTTTGCAAGAATCACAGAGCGAAATGCTCACGGTTGCTTTAAAGCGAATTGGCAAAAATCAAAAAGAAGATTCTATTTTGAGCGCGTTGAAAGATTTCAAAGGGCAAATTTTGCCAAATACCTCTGGGGCGCGAACTGCAAAAGAAGCCGTGTTTGCTGCGCAAATGGCAAGAGAGGCACTTGGAACAAATTGGGTGAAACTAGAAATTCATCCCGACCAAAAATATTTGCTCCCAGACCCAATTGAAACATTGAACGCTGCCGCAGAACTTGCAAAAGACGGCTTTGTTGTTTTGCCATATATTCAGGCAGACCCTGTTTTGTGCAAAAGGCTGGAAGACTGTGGCTGTGCGGCTGTTATGCCGCTCGGTTCGCCAATAGGTTCAAACAGAGGTTTGCAAACAGAGGCAATGCTTAAAATAATAATTGCTCAGAGCAAAGTTCCCGTTGTGGTGGATGCGGGCATAGGTGCGCCCTCTCACGCTTGCCTCGCTATGGAAATGGGTGCAGATGCTGTTTTGGTGAACACCGCTATTGCCGTTGCACCAAACCCTGCGGTTATGGCAAAATGTTTTAAGTTAGCGGTGGAAAGCGGCAGAATGGCTTATGAAAACGGTTTGCCTTTGCAGGCAGAAAATGCAGTTGCCAGCAGCCCGCTCACGGACTTCCTAAACCAGCCCACGCTATAGCCAAAGCATCGCTTGCATCAAGTGCGGAATTTTGAGTTTGAACACCTAGCAGCCTGCTCATCATATTTGCAACCTGCTCTTTGCTCGCTGCCCCATTCCCCGTAACCGCCTTTTTAACTTCGCGCGGGCTTTTTTCCGAAAATACCAAATCGTATTTAAAACCAAGAGACATAATTGCTCCGCGAATATGCCCCAAAATAAGCGCACTGTTTGCATTTTTTGCAAAAAAAGCTTTTTCCATGCAAAAAGCAATGGGCTTGTATTTTACAATCAAATTTTCAAGTTCCTTGATTATATGCCCTATTCTAAAAATAAGTTCCGCATCTTTTTTTGGGCGAATAATTCCATAGTCCAAAACATCAACCTTGTTGCCAGTTAAACTTAAAAAAGCAAAGCCTGTTGCATAGCTGCCTGGGTCAATACCCATCATAACAATTTGCTTCAAAGAATCTCCTCAGCTTGCGTTTAAAAAATCCATTGAACTTTGAACAGCCCCAGAACTGGCAGCTAAAATAGTATCTAATTTTTTCGGAGTTACTTTCAGCAAAGAATAAATGTCTGGTTCTAGAATAGGCATGGAATGATCGCAGGGATGCCCAAGTTGCAAGCCTCTTGCCAAAACATCTGCCAGCTTAACAATAGCAACCATTCTGGTATGCTCACTCAATACGCTAATGTTCTTGTGGTGACTTATCATCACAGTTGCTATTTCTCTGGGCAAGTTCCATTTCCTATTTATCCAGTCTGCTATATCTGTGTGGCAAATCCCAAGCACTTCTTTTTCTGCATCTGCAAATAAGCAACCTTTGCTTGTGGCTATGTTCATGCAGTTGGCAAAATCTTCTGGGGAACAAATAGCCAAAATAATTTTACCAATATCGTGCAAAATTCCTGCTACAAAGGCCTCTTCTTTTCTTTGAGCATAAAATTCATCAGCCGCAAGCCTCGCTATTGCCCCTACTGCAGCCGAATGCTTCCAAAAAGCAGCAAGGTTAAATCCATCTATTGGTTTTTTCAAATTCAAGGCAGATAAAACACCAGTTGTAAGTACCACGTTTTTTGTTGCATTAAAACCGAGAACCGCAATGGCATGAGGAATGGTGTTTACCCTGCCGGCAAATCCGTAAAATGCGCTATTTGCAAGTTTCAAAATTTTAGCAGCTATAACCTGGTCGCTAGATACCACCTGCCCAACATCAATAGCCGAGGTGTGTGGGTCAGACAACATTCTATTTACGGTTAAAAATACGCTGGGAATAGTGGGTAATTCACCCATATTCTTTATCAAAAATTCTATTCGTTTATTATCTGCCACTTGATTCTTTATTCCTCAGCAAAGCATTGTAAATTTCCTTCATAAAATCACTTTCAATTTTTCCTTCAAATAGTTTTTCTAGGGGTATTTTTTGAATATCGCCTGTTTGCTCAGATTCATTAGCTGTTGCCTCTGCTTGTTCTCCCTCTACATAAATTGAATAAAAACCCATGCGAGCAAGTCTGCCAGCGAAAGCTTCTGTTAAAACCGCTCCTTTTCCAAGTACAACGCCTCCGTGAGCATTTTTCAGGGGCTCCGCCAGAATCATACCGTCTTTTACGGATTTAACGTTGATTTGTTGCATAATGTATATGTAAATCTAGCAAATTAAATTACTTCTCTCTAAAATCAAAAATTAAAGGTAAATTCTCGGATGTGAAACTAGGAGGCAGAGGTGGTGGTTTTGTTATTTGAACTGCCCTTACCGCAAGCCTGTCCCATATTGAGTTTCCGGAAGATGAACGAAGAACAACTTCACTAATTTCACCATTTCTGCCTATTTGAAATTTTACGGAAGATTGCGTGCCTTTGGAAATTTCTGTTCCAGCAGGCGGATTGAAATTTTGGTATATAAGCCGCATAATTGTTTTGAGGTAGGCTTCTAGTTGCGGATCCATAATCACATCGCCAAGGGTTCTTAGAGCTGGCATATCCATATCTTTGTTTTTTATGTCTGAAGGCAGATCCATAGGCATATCCATTGAATGCGATTTTGCAGGTTCTACAGGAGCAGGTTTGGACTCTTGCTTAGGTTTTGGTTCTGGTTTGACAGGTATCGGCTTTGGCTCTGGCTTTAAATCCGGTTTAATAATAGGCTCAGGCTTTGTAACTGGTTCTGGAATTGGTTCTGGAATTGGTTCTGGAGGCTTGGGAGTAGGTTTTGATGGAGCTGGTGGTGGTGGAGCTACATTTACCATTTCAAAAAAAGGTATGGGAGGAGGTTTTTCTTTTGCAGGCCTAAGCCATACAGCTACTAGCAATGAGGCCACAACAGCAAAATGGAATAAAAGCGAAACTGCTATTATTGAAAAGTACTCGTTTTTCTCGTTGTAAAAGTCTGAATACATTTGCTAAAATGCTCCACTTAACCCAATTCTGTGCTCACTTCCTTGACCTTCAACTAACATACTATAGGAATAATCCAAGGCAAAATTCCAAAGTCTGTAGCCAGCACCTAAAGAAAACAAACGGTAATAGCCTGCCATAGTTGACTTTTCGTTTTTATCATAAATAGAACGTGTAAAGCGGGCAACATCTATAAGGTCTCTTTGCATACCAGCTCTTGCGAACACAGATTCCGAAAAGCGGTATTCCAACCCAAGTTTACCAGCTACTGGCGAATAGCGTGGAGCCGAGCATTCAAAAAGCCATGTAAAATTTTGGTCTAAACGCCAGAACGTACTCACCGCAAGTTCAGAGGCAAGGGCAAAGTCATAATCCCCACCTTTCACGAATGGTCGAATTTGTTGCCCCAAATGCCGCCCCATAAGCGCAAGGCCATAGCGCGTAGAACCTGAATTCCATAAAAATCCCCAGTCCATAGAAAGCCCCATTCCAGCCTGTGCATTATCGGCTTCTGATAACCTTTGCCATAAATACCTGCCTGTTATTCCAAACGTGAAATGCTTTAATGGAAAGGCTACTGTTATGGAATAATACTGTGCAATGGGATGGCTGATTAAGCCCGTTGGTTCGGCATTTTCATTTAGATTTTCTACCTCGCCGTTATCAACAATGCCGTAGGTATGCTGTATTCTTCCTTCTGCTTCGCTTATTGAAAATGGATGCGAAAATACCGCTATTCCCTGCCAGTCTGCCAAATCTCCGCTTTGCCCAGAAATGCCTGCTCCAAAGCCATTGCCCTGCAATAAGGCTGGGTTCATTAAAGCTGCTCCAAAATCTTGCGACCCAAGCGCAGAGCCAGCACCTTCAAATGACACTGTACGAGGGCTTTGCAAAAGCATAGCCCATCCAAAAACATCTTGTGCTTCGTTCTTCTTTCCAAAATAAGCATTAGAAGAGACAAAGAATAAAAGCACCAACAGCGTAAATATGCGCATAAACTAACCTTCCAAATCCTCCAAAGCTTCTTGCACATTCTGTTCCGTGCTTGTGAGTATGCTGCGGCAGGTTTTTATTAAGTCGGAAGCCTCTTTCACCAAATCTGCAAGCTCGTCTATGCCTACATTGGAGCGGTCAACATTTTCCAATATTTCTTCCAGCCTTTTAACAGCCTCGCTATACTTCATATTTGCGGAACTCATCTTGGGGGTAAGGTAGAAAATTAAACCAGAATTCACAGAATTTGCAGGATTAACAGAATGAACCTCATTTATTGGCTTTATTCTGGTAATTCTTTCATTCTGTGAATTCTGGTTCAGACAATTTTCTATATTT
>Ga0268262_10005163_pt1 | contig 13072 bp, 12 predicted proteins | sample TergutNc150P3_FD_190354 | JGI IMG/M metagenome (GOLD analysis project Ga0268262, IMG submission 190354) | Nasutitermes corniger P3 segment gut microbial community from laboratory colony in Florida, USA - Nc150 P3 (SPAdes) (version 2) | ecosystem: Host-associated > Arthropoda: Insects >... | reverse complement strand
ATTCTGCGGGACCAAAATTTAAAAATAACGATACTTTATTGGCAAAAATTACACCTTGTTTAGAAAATGGGAAAACTGCTTTTGTTGATATTTTAGATGAAAATGAAATTGCTTTTGGCTCATCTGAATTCATTGTTCTGAGAGCAATTAATAATATTTCTGATGCGAATTATATTTATTATTTAGCGAGAAGTCCAAAATTCAGAAATCGTGCAATAGGTTGTATGGAAGGTACTTCTGGAAGAAAAAGAGTGAATGATAAGTCTCTACAAAATGAAACTTTTGAAATACCAAACATACAAACTCAAACTGCCGTTGCCCGTGTTCTTTCTTCTTTTGACGAGAAAATTGAACTTAACAACAAAATAAATAAGGAATTGGAAAATATTGCAAAGACGATTTATGAGTATTGGTTTGTGCAAAAGATTGATAAGAGATGGGAGAAAGGAAAATTATCTGATATAGCAAATATTACAATGGGACAATCACCTGATGGAAGTTCCTATAATGAACAAGGCGAAGGAATTATTTTTTATCAAGGTTCTACTGATTTTGGAGTAAGGTTTCCTGAAATTCGACAATACACGACTAAGCCAACAAGATTCGCTGAAGCAGGAGATATTTTATTAAGTGTTCGTGCACCAGTTGGAACAATAAATTTTGCAAATAAGAAATGTTGCATAGGCAGAGGTTTGGCGGCTTTAAACAGCAAAATAGGTTCAATTACCCATTTGTATTTTATCCTCAAAGACTTAGAAATGGTCTTTAATCGCAGAAATACAGACGGAACAACTTTTGGAGCAATAACAAAAGACGATTTATTTTCACTATCTGTTAAAATACCACCAAAAAATATTTTAATTCAATACGAAAAGATAGCAAAACCTATTTTTGAAAAACAATTTGAAATTGCAGAAGAATCCTCAACTCTTGCCCAACTTCGAGACTTCCTGCTCCCGCTTTTGATGAATGGACAGGTAAAGGTGAAAAATGGCTGATACATTTAATAAGCATAAACGCTCTGAGATTATGAAATATGTGCGTAAACATGAAAATCATATTAAATAGAGGATAAAATGAAATTAACAGGATTAGAGAATCTTTATAGAGAATTAATAAAAAATAATGAAAAATATTTTTTATTTATTTTTCAGAAGAATAAAATAATCTTTGATGTGCTTTTTGATATATTCGAAGAGCCATTTAAGTTGCATCTTATGCAAAAGGAAAAGAAATTTAATTTATGTATTAATGTAGAAAAAGGATTTAATATAAATCCAAGATTAAATTCGGATGAATACTCAAGTTTATGTAATGTATTAAACTTAAAATACGATCCAAATAATAAATTTAGTACAATTACGTTTTTTGATGAATTTAATATAAAAATTCCAAAATATTATAAAAGAGAAAAAAAGGAAAGAGAGTTATTAGACTTTTATAAAAAAGATATAGAAGAACCAGAAAAATTGTTTTTTGATGGTTTTATTGAATGGAAAAAATTAAATAATGGTAAACATGTATCTAAGAAAAATTTAGAAAAAACTAGAATATTATATCCAGAAAAATATGATTTTTGTAAAAGAGAAGATATTAGTATCAGATATAAAAGCAAGTAATGAAAAACATGATAATTGTGTAAATTTAACAATTAAGAATTTGTAGAATATTTCGTATGAAAAAGCAGTCATTATTTATTAATCCAGAAAATAAAAAGTCAAGATTTGAGAAAATTCAGACGATTATGGCTTAAGGGGGAAAAGTTTTGATAGAAAAATAAGATATTTTTAAGGGTAAATTTAGTAAATAATGCCTTTTACCTCGATAATGTTCTCCAAACAGTCTAGAAAGTTTATATATGAGGATACCAATCCACATATATATAGCAAAAAAATCAAAAAAGTTGTATACTAAATTAATAAAACTACAATGTGTATGTAAGGGATTAATAAGATGAGGGATAGTGTGAAAATAATAGATTATGATTCTGTAATTGGAAAATCAGATTTTTTAAGAAACATTCAAGTTTGGCCTTTGGATGACGTTTTGAATTATAAAGGGTGGCTAGATAATTTTCCCAATTCAGAAGAAAAAGCAATAGCACTTCAAATGCTTTATTTTTTTATATATTATCCAAAATCAATGATCAAGCAAATGTTAAAAACGGTTGTTGGATATTGTGGGGAAATTTTACAATCTCGTTTTTCCAATTGGCAACATGATGATTTTATAAACAGGTGTATTTATAGTTATATTCCAGGTGAGACTATAAATCCAACAGACAGTGGACATACTTTTCTTAAGATGCTGAGAGATGAATTACATATTCCAGAAGATCATATTGTTAACTATAAAGATGTATTTTCTATAAAAAATACATCTAACCCTATTCCAGTGATTTTTGTCGATGATTTCCTTGGTTCTGGAGCACAGTGTGAAAAGGCATGGAATAAAAATAAAATAGGGCCATTTGGAAAAACTTTAAAAAAGATAGCTGCTAGTTCATCTCATACTTTTATATATGCACCTCTTATTGCAAACCATATTGGCTATAACCGTATAAAAAATAATTGTAATGGATTAACATTGCTTCCTTGTCATATATTAAATAATGAATATAATTTATTTGATCCTGAATGTATTTGTTGGGGAAAAGATAATGAATTGTATTCAAAAGGAACAGAATTAATTTTATCGAAAAGTAAAATGCTAGGAATACCGTTTAGTGATGGAAAAAGTGTTAATGATGTCAGAGGATTTAATAAACAAGGTTTAGCTTTGGCTTTTGAAAATGGTGCTCCAGATGCAATTTTACCAATATTTTATTGGTGTAATGACAATTGGACACCATTAATAAAAAAGGAATATAAGAGATGAATAAAGATAAAAAAATAGATAATAAAGATAAACTTATACAACTAAATGAAGTTTTTGGAAGCTATAAAGCAGAGTGGCTCAAAGGAAAAATTTTTGAATTTTTTGCTGAACCTTCTTATTTTCCTGCTCTAAAAGGGAACAGACCTTGTGTATTACAAGGCGGACGTGGTACTGGAAAAACAACTGTTTTAAGAGGGCTTTCTTACCAAGGACAATTCGCACTGCATAATAATTCTATTGAACAATTTGATAGTAACGAATTTATAGGTATTTATTTTAAAGTTAATACTAATCATGTACAAGCTTTTACTGGAGGAGGAATAAATGAAGATGAATGGCAAAAAATATTTGGACATTATTTTAATCTTATATTATGTAAAGAACTACTTCATTTTTTAAAGTGGCATAAAGAATTATCTAATAACGATGAAATTATTTCATCCAGATATTGTAAGCAAATAGCAAAATCAATGCATATAGATAAATCATGTGAAAACTTAGAAACGCTTCTTGAAGAAGTGTATATAGCTATGTATGAATTTCAAGCTGAAATAAACAATATTTCAAGTGAAAGAAAACCAAATTTATCAATGTCTGGAGATCCTATTAGGTTAACTACAGAATGCGCTATATCTTTACGACAATTTAATAATAAAATATTTTATATATTGATAGATGAATATGAAAATTTTACAGAATATCAACAAAAATGTATTAACTCTCTGATAAAACATAGTACAGATTTTTATACTTTTAAGATTGGTGTAAAGGAACTTGGTTGGAAAACTAGAGCTACATTGAATGAACAAGAAACATTAATTGATCCTGCTGATTTTGTTGTAATAGATATAGTTAAAATATTTTATGAAAATTCTGATTATTTTAGGAATTTTGCAATAAATGTTTGTCAACATAGAATAAAAGAATTAATTCATTGTGATGAAAACATTGATTATTCAATAGAAAAAGCATTACCTACTATAAGTATAGAAGAAGAAGCAATAGAATTGGGAATAGAAAAATCTACAATGTTAAAAAAAATAGAAAAACTTTCTATAGAAGACAGACAAGATATTGATGAATTGTCATTATTGTATAAATATTTTTTAGTATATTGGTCTGATAATTATAATTTAAATCTTATTGATGTAATAAACAATTATAAAAATAATAAAACAAAATGGGATTATAGATTCGATAATTATAAATACAGTATTTTATTTAAAATAAATAAAGGAAGTGTTAGAACACGAAAATATTATTCAGGATTGAATATTTTTTTAAAATTAGCAAATGGAAATATTCGCTATTTAATGGAATTGTTTTATCGAGCTTATGAAAAACATCTAATAGATAATTATGATATTTCAACTCCAATATCTCAAAAAAATCAGACAATAGCTGCTCAAAAAACAGGAGAAAAAAATTTGTCTGAATTAGAGAAAATTAGTAAAATTGGAGCTTCCCTTGTTAAGTTATTAGTAGGATTTGGAAGAATATTTAGTGTATTAATATGTGAAAATTCAAGAAGTGCTCCCGAAACAAATCAAATATTTATTAAAGGAGATATAAGTAAAGAATGTGAAGAAATTCTAAGAGAAGCTGTAATGTACTTAGCTTTGATAAGAATACCAGGAAATAAACTAAGTAGCGAAAATTCAACCAAAGATTATATGTATGCAATACATCCTATTTATTCACCTTTTTTATTATTTAGTCATCGCAGAAAAAGAAAAATGGAAATTACCGAAGAAGAGCTATTAGGAGTAATAACAGATCCTAAAAAATATATAAATTCAATATTAAAGAAAAAAAATACATATATTGAACCAGAAGATCAATTACCCGATCAATTATTATTTTTTTAAGGAACTAATTAAAGATGATAAATAAAGATTATTTATATGAAAAAAAATATAATGATATAAATACTTTTAAAATAGAAACAGAAAGTACTTACTTCTTTTATCGTTCAAATGAAACTCGTAGTCATTATATTGTTAATAATATAAAAAATAAATATATTAATACAAAATTTATTGAACTTAAAATAATTGAAAATGAAAAAGATATCATTATAGACAAAGAAACAAATAAAAAATATAATTTACGAAATTCAAATAATATATTTGAGTTAATTAATAATTATCAGTCATCAACTATTTATATTGATACAACTGGTATGAATAATCGTATTGTTGCTTCGTTATTAAATAATTCATTTTTATTAAGTAAAAATAGACAAATAGAAATAAATATTGTCTATGTTGAACCTTATATTTATAATACAGAACTATTTAAACTAGAAGGAGTAAGTAATGATCTTTCAGAAAAAATTGATGGTATTGAACCATTACCAGGTTTTGCAAGTATAATTCCATATACAGATGAAATGTTGTTTGTTGCATTGTTAGGGTTTGAAGGTGGACGTTTTTCGTATTTATTAGAACAAATCCAACCACAAAAGGATAACATTATTCCAATAGTTGGTGTTCCTGGTTTCAGAATAGAATATCCATTTATAACATTATTAGGAAATAAAATGCCTCTGGATGAAACAAGAGCATGGGAAAGAATAAAATATATCGCTGCAAATTCAGTTGTTGATGTTTATTTTTTCTTAAAAAAATTATTACTCAAGAGTCCTGAAAACAATAGAATAGTATTAGCACCAATAGGAACAAAACCTCATGCTATTGCTGCAATTTTATTTGCTATTAAGAACCCAAGACAAGTAGAAATTGTATATGATAATCCAAAACGTAAAATTAATAGAACTGACGGAGAGGGTCAAATAATTGTATGCAATATTAGTTCTTTATTAAGAGAAAATTGATGTCAAAAGATTCCCATTATACTCCCAAACCATTAGCTGATTATCTTGTTTCTCGTATAAAGAAAAAAAACGTGAAAACTGTTGCTGATTTTTGTGTTGGAGAGGGAGAACTTTTAAAAGCAGCTCAAAAAAAATGGGTAAAAGCAACATTTTATGGAAATGATATTTCTAGTCAAGTAATTCAACAATTAAAACGAAAACATTCAAAATGGGTATTAGGAAATGGTGATTTCTTGAATTCAAAATCAAGAAGCAGAATGAAATTATTTAAGAAAAAATTTGATGTAATTCTGTTAAATCCTCCTTTTACATGTAAAGGTTCAACAATACATACTGTTGTTTTTGATAATATTGAATATCATGTTAGTACAGCTATGTTCTTTTTTATTGAATCAATAAAATATTTAAGTAAAGATGGTATACTTTATGCTATACTACCTCAAAGTGTTGCGTATTCACAAAAAGATGAAAAAATAAGAGAATATTTACATGAAAAATATAGTTTTAAAATATTTAAAGAAAAAAACAAACAAGCTTTTAAATATTGCTCACCAAGTATAATACTTGCGGCTTTTAATGATAAAGAAATATCTTCTAAAAATTTATTATTCGATAATATAAATACTGGGATAAAATATTTAGAAATCAAGAGAGGTAGAATAGGAATGCATAAAATAAAAAAAACAGAAAAATATGCTAAACAATTAATACATTCAACAAATTTGAAAAACAATCAACTAAAAAACATAAAATACAGAATAAAAAGTAATTTATCAAAAATTGAAGGACCTGCTGTATTGGTTAGCCGTGTCGGGCAACCAGATATTAGAAAAATATGTATTATACCATCAAAAAAAGAATACATTCTTTCAGATTGTATTATTGCTATAAAAACAAAATCAATGGAAGACAGTCAATTATTAAAAAAATCAATAATTAATAATTGGTCAAGTTTTTCAAATCTATATAAAGGAACTGGAGCAAAATATATAACTATTAAGCGTATAAAACATTTTCTAAATTTAGAATGATCGGTTTATATGTGTTTTAATAATTATTTTTTCTTGCTTTTTGTCATTCTCCACCCCTCCCCCCTACTCCCCCACCCCCCAAAATCCGCTATAATATCCCTGTGAGAGTAATAATCGTCGGAGCAGGGTTTACAGGGACTCAACTTACGCGTCATCTTATACATGAAAAGTATGACGTGTCTTTGATTGAATCAAACGAGGAAACGGTGCGGCATGCGTCTAATCGGCTGGATTGTATGCTCCTGCATAACGAGATGAACAATCTTGAGTCTCTTGAAGAAGCGGGAATTGCGCAGGCGGACGCTTTGGTTTGCGTCACCGAGTCTGACGAAATCAATCGAAAGGGTGTGTCACAAAATGACGCCGTATGGCGGCAAAAAAGGAGGGTACGCCCTCCTTTTTTTATTTATTTTCTGCCTGACATTTATTTATCAGCATTACTAACTTCCGAGCGCCTTTGTCTTCACTTTTATTGTTTTCCAGATATAAATCGGCTATTGCTTCATATTTGGAGTATTCTTCCATATAACGTTTTACGAGATCTAGCTGCGTATCAATTTCTATACCGGTTTTTACATCACGTAAAACAACTTTGCGCCCTTTTCTGTTCTTTAATTTTTCCAGAATTAGTTCGGGATTTCTTTTTATATGAATTATTGTTCCATTATTTCGCATATATCTAACACATTCAGGTACTAAAGAAACTTCCGCACCTGTAGATATTATTGCGTCCCCATCTAGCCTGGCTGTTTCAATTATTGCGGAGAGTTGCGCATCCATAAATTTTTGACCAAAATCCGATGTAAATATATTGGCAAAACTTTTAAAATCTACTTGTTTAGCTGCCATAATATCAGTGTCATAAAATGGAAACTCCAGTATATCTGCGGCAAGCTTCCCAAGCGTTGATTTTCCGCTATCAGGAATACCAATTAAAAAATATTTACCCATTCTTTACCTTCTATAATTTGTATACTCATTGTCCTTATCCTAATCCCAAAAATTAGTAAAATACTCTCCAAAGAATCTAAATCCTTCCAATGCCCTCTTCTCAATTTTCATAATATAATGCGTATCACAATAATGTATACTCTCCTTTATAAAAGAATAATTTTCCGGCTCTTTAATATGAAGATCTCTTTCGCCAGACATACATGTAGGAGCAAGTCCGCCATATTCTTTTAAGTCAGGTGATTTCTTAATCTGTTCATTGATATATTTTTCACTCATGTTATAGATATAGGATATTGATTTATTTTCCTCGGTTTCGGCGTAAGGATTTTTGTAACCGTATTTTTCAAAGAATTTTATCGCACGTTTATCAGTACCTATTGAATCTTTACAATACAAATGCCATTCAAACGCAAAAATAATTTCATCAAGAACTTTTTCCCATGCTTCGGGTCCGCCGCCTTTTATTTTTCCTTCTTTTACAGCGTTTTCATATTCATCTTTGGATTTCCATTCATTTTTGTGATATTCACTAAAATCGCTCGGATAACCGTGTCTCTCCATATTTTTATAAGCTAAAATTTTGGGATAAAGTATTTTTGCCATAAGACCGTCTAGATTCCACAACTCTAAATCGGATGTATGATATGGACGAATTAGTTTTTGAAAACCATATTTTATTCCGCCAAAAAAATTTTCAATGCGATATTTAATACGATAAAAAATTGTCTCAAGAAAAGGAGACTTATTATCATCATCAAAATCAAAAATAGAAGCAGATTTTTCAGATGATATTTTTGTTGTCTTCATATTAACTCTCCTTATCCTTTGCCTGATATTTACTTATCAACATTACTAATTTCCGTACCATGAATATTTTCCGCTTTTTATCTTCTATGAAGTAATTACTCTTTTTGTATACACTACCTAAAATCCTAACTAAGTAACACAATCCTTACTTCTTTATTCAATTTTTTAGCTCTATCAATAACATATTTTGTTCCTGTGCTTTTTCCATCCCAAAAGGCTATAATTTTATCAGCTTCATCAATTATAATATCATTCCTTCTTAAAGCAGCCCATTTTCCATCTCTATTATAATTTGGTCTGTGTACAATTATTTTAATATTATTTTTTATTGCCCATTCCCATGCTATTGTGTCAATACCTTTTGCACCACCGCTAACAACAACGTCCGGTCTTTCTGTTATATATTCATCTAAATCCAAATTTTCAATACTTCTACTTCCAATAATAGCCAATTTCATAAATACCTTTTATATATTATTACATCTTCTATTATATTTGTACACATCCCCCCTACTCCCCCAACTCCCCAAAATCCGCTATAATATCCATGTGAGAGTAATAATCGTCGGAGCCGGATTTACAGGGACTCAACTTGCGCGTCATCTTATACATGAAAAGTATGACGTGTCTTTGATTGAATCGAACGAAGAAACGGCTAGGCATGCGTCTAACCGGCTGGATTGTATGGTTCTGCATGACGAAGGGAATAGTCTTGAGTCTCTTGAGGAAGCCGGAATTGCGCAGGCGGACGCTTTGGTTTGCGTGACGGAGTCTGACGAAATCAATATGATTATTTGCGGACTTGCGGCTTCTCGGTATCCCGATATAATAAAAATCGCCAGAATCAGAAACGATGATTATATGAAAATTAATTCGTCGGAACTTAGAGGGTCGGGAATTCTTGGAATAGATCGATTTATTCATTCCGACATCGAAGCTTCAAAAGCTGTTTTAAACGCAATGTCCCATGGAGCGCAGGGAAATATCTTGCAGTTTCCGGGAACGCCTTATGAGCTGGGGTCGGTCAACATTGCTAAGGGCAGCGTTTTTGCCGGGCTTTCGCTTTTGGATTTCCATTCCTTTGTCAGAGATGAAGGACTTATCACTTTGGTTGAACGAGGGCAGAATTGTTTCCTTCCTTCAGGAACAACAATCCTTCAACCGGGAGACTTGATTCATGTTATCGCAAGAGAGGAAAATATGGATCAGGTTTTTACTCTTGCAGGAAGAACCGAAACTCCTATACGCCGCATCGGCATTGTCGGCGGAGGACGGTTGGGAGAACTTATCGCCGAAGAGCTTCTCTCTAACAATGATTTTTTCGATACAAAGAAAGCAAAAAAAGACGATTTAAAATCTTTCCTTAGATCTTTTATTCCAAAAGGCAAACGCAGCGTAACAATTATCGAACAAGATTACGAACTCTGTAAAAATCTGTCCGCTAAATTTCAGGACGCTCTTATTTTGAACGAAGATATTTCCGATGAAAGTTTTATAGCGGAAGAAAGACTCGGCGAACTTGATCTCATCATTACAGTAACCGATAATCAAGACCTCAATATCATTGCGGCAATTTATTTGAAATCTTTGGGAGTCAGACGGGCTATCGCCGCAGTCATGAGTCCGGGTCATAAAACTATTGCGCTTCAGCTTGGAGTTGATGTGGCAATTCCGCTTAAATCTGTAGTAGTAGATTCAATACTGTCCCACCTTATGGGCAGAGGTATAAGCGATATACATAACCTCGGAGACGGAAGCGTCAGTATCGTTAAAATAGAAATTGCGGAAGATTCTCCGGCAGTTGAAAAAAACTTAAAAGATTTCAAGCTTCCGCAAAACGGGCTTTTAATGCTGGCTAACAGAGGAGAAGCGTCTTTTATTCCGCAGGGGGATTATGTTTACAAAGCGGGCGATAAGGTTGTCTTGATTGTCAAAAACGGCAATGAAGCGGAACTGGAAAAATATTTCGGCGCGGCAAAATAAATCATGGGATCAAAAACAAAACATTTAACAATTATCAGACTCCTTTTTATCATCATCGCAGGAGTAACGCTCTTTATGCTCCCATCTCTGTTCACAGCGATTATCCTGGACGAAGTTCAAATGATTCGGGCTTTTTTAATTCCGTTAATAACAGGAATTGTTTTAGCTCTGCTCGCTGTACTTTTTATCCGTAAAGATTCCCACGGCATAAGACCAAGGGAAGGAATTCTTTTGGTTTTTTTAACATGGATTTTATCCAGTCTTATAGGAAGCATTCCGTATTATCTGTCGCCGTCAAACATACATATAATTGACGCTATTTTTGAAAGCTCCTGCGGCTTTTCAACAACAGGGGCGACAACTCTTTCCGACGTAGAATCTCTGCCGAAGTCTTTGCTTCTTTGGCGGAGCATAGGCCACTGGGCAGGAGGCATGGGAATCATTTTGCTTACCGTCGCTCTTATGCCGCTTCTCGGAGTCGGCGGAGTCCAGCTCATCAAAGCGGAAGTTCCCGATCCCGAAAGAGAAAAAATAACGCCCAGAATTACCACAGCGGCAAAAATTCTCTGGGGCACTTACTGTGTTTTCACCGTCATCCTCGCCCTGCTCTACCGCATCGGAGGCATGGATTGGTTCGACGCTGTTTGCCACAGTTTCACGATACTATCCACAGGCGGAGTATGCACAAAAAATAACGGATTCGGTTATTACAACTCCGCTTTTATTGATTGGGTTACCGTTATCTTTATGCTTCTTGGAGCGATAAATTTTAATTTGTACTACAGAATTTTTCAAAAAAAATACCGTGACGTTACTAACAATACCGAATTCCGAATTTTCCTTTCCATTTTTGTAATTGCCGCATTAGCAATCAGCATTAACCTGATTCCTAAATACGGCTCTTTCGGCAATGCTCTGCGTTACGGATCATTTCAAACTGCGTCGATACTTACCAGTACAGGGAACGCAAGAGCGGACTATTCATCGTGGTCAAGTTTTGCGCAGGCAATTCTTTTTCTGCTCATGTTTATCGGAGGCTGTTCAGGCTCTACCGCCGGAGGCATCAAGGTAGTGCGGTGGTCGGTGCTTTTTAAACAAACGATAAACGAGCTTCGCCGTATACTCTACCCTCAGGGAGTTTTCAGCATTCAGCTTAATAAAAAAGTTGGACGCAAAGATGTGGTGTACGGAGTTGCAGGTTTTATCTTTCTTTACTTTATCATCGTCGCCATAACAACCCTTGCGACCGCCGCATCGGGCTTCGATCTTTTTTCATCTTTCAGCGCCGCTCTTTCCGTTACCGGAAATACAGGAACAGGTTTCGGAATAATCGGACCGCACAATAATTTCAGTGTTTTTCAGCCTCATCTAAAAATATTATATTCGCTTGTAATGATTGCAGGTCGTTTGGAACTATGGACTGTTATCGTTTTGTTTACGCCGGGTTATTGGAAAAGCTTATAATTTTTAAATGATTGTTTGGGAAGAGTATCGGCCTGCGGACCTTCACAGACCGATACATTTTAAAACTACTTCTTTGCTTTTTTAGCTGTCTTCTTTGTTGTCTTCTTCGCTGTTGTCTTTTTAGCTGTTTTTTTCGCTGCTGGCATAATTATACCCTCCCTCTTTTTATAATATACACTATTTTTATAAATTTTGTCAATAGGGTGCACCATATATAGTGTTTTTTTTATAGGGGGTACGCTAGGGGTAAAACCCCCTATATGGTGTCTTTTTTTAGGGGGTACACAAGCCATAAAACCGCATATATGGTGTCCCTTTTTAAAGGGTACACTAGGCGTAAACCCCCTATTCTGCAGCGGAAAAAAGCAAAAATAACGTAATTTCAAGGAAAAATAAAGGGGGAAGCCTCCCCCTCGCTCCAGCCTTGCTCAACAAAAGTAGACTTGCGAAGGGCTTACAGCCCTGAGCAAGTCTTACGCTACCCCCTCTGCGGGGGATACCCCCCGCAACGCCCCCATAGCGCATTTTGCCCTGCCTTTGTAACTTTTATTTGGCATACATATAATCGCTCATTAAAAACAAGATTTATTCATATTTTATATAGATGTAAATTACCCTTGACAAAATAAACAAAAAATGAATAATATTACCCATGAGCAAAAATGCCGCCATGTTAAGCAAAATATTTAAACGGCGGGCTTTCGGAAAGTGAGGGGTTTTAATGGCTATTAAATACTTTTCTAAAAAGTGTAGCATACCTCGCTTTGCTCGCAGCGCAGACGGCACTTCCAATAAAAGCTGGAGTTTTGCGCCTCTTGGGACAACGCCTATCTATGTACCTTGTCGGGAGGGTGCAAAACTCCAAGCTAAAAAAGCCGTAGGATTTTTTAGCACGGCGTTTGGGCGTTTTGATTTGGTTCAGCTACACGCCTTAAACGGCGTGCTTTCGGAAAGTGAGGGGTTTTAATGGCTATTAAAAACTTATCTAAAAAGTGTAGCATACCTCGCTTTGACCGCAGCGCGGACGGCGAGATAAATCTCGCCTCATTTTGTTCATCTGGGGTACGCTGTTCGGCGCTGGGGCGTTTGGGTTTTGTTCAGCTACAGCCCTTAAACGGGC
>Ga0268262_10005162_pt1 | contig 13072 bp, 18 predicted proteins | sample TergutNc150P3_FD_190354 | JGI IMG/M metagenome (GOLD analysis project Ga0268262, IMG submission 190354) | Nasutitermes corniger P3 segment gut microbial community from laboratory colony in Florida, USA - Nc150 P3 (SPAdes) (version 2) | ecosystem: Host-associated > Arthropoda: Insects >... | reverse complement strand
CCTCAAGGTTATTGAGTAAAGCGCTAAATATTCCCCTGCCCATATTTTATTATCGAGACTTTATAGGGCAGTATTATCGGTTTATTCGTATCATCCTTGAGATCGGTGCTTAAACTTTAAATTGCTGGCTTGGCCAAAGTGCCTCTTGATTAAAACAAGCGAAAAGAGTAACATTTGACTTCGCGCTGTGTTTTCATGCGCCAGGTTTTGCTATAGTTCGGTCCGAGCCCGGCGAAACCATGGACTTCTAAGGAAGTCATTGACTTCCTAGTCCGCTTCAAATTAATCGGACTCCGGCTTTGAGCCGGAATACTTAGGAGGATCTATGAGCGCCAGTATCAGGCTCAAGAAATTTGGAACCAAAAAGCGTCCTTATTACCGTATTGTGGTAATAGATAATAAAGCGCCAAGAGACGGAAAAACCATAGAAGAAGTGGGATACTATCACCCGATTGAAGCGGAAGACAAGCAAATTGTCTTTGAAGCGGAAAAGGTGCGGGCCTGGATCGACAAGGGCGCAAAGGTAAGCGATACAGTCCGCAGTATTCTGAATAAAAAAAACTTCTCCTTGAACTAAACCATTCCAAAATCAAATAACGGAGGAGAATCATGGAAAAAGATCTCGTTGAGTATATTGTTAAGTACTTGGTTGATGACCCGTCAGCAGTTAATGTGGCAGTGGTGGAAGGCGAAAAGTCTACCATTCTGGAACTCCGTGTGGCCGCCAATGACATTGGCAAAGTAATCGGCAAGCACGGACGCATCGCCAAAGCTATAAGGACAGTTTTGCAGGCGGCCACCGCAAAGGGCGGCAAACACACTGTTCTGGAGATTTTGGATTAGTCTGCGGAAGCATTTTACCATTGGCTGTGTAGGCCCTCCATTCGGACTAAAGGGCTTTGTGAAGGTCAAACCATTTTCCGGGGAGACCGGCCATTTTTCCCGTCTTGAAAAAGTAACGCTTAAACGCAGCGAAAAAGAAGAGACTTGGGAAGTGGCGGAAACCGCCTCCCGGGAAGGATCAGTACTGATTCGCTTTGCTGGAATAGATAACCCCGAAAAAGCCGCCCTTTTAAAAGGAGCGGAAATAATCGTCTTGCGGGAAAACGCTGCGCCCTTAAAAGAAGGTGAATACTATGTGGAGGATCTTAAAGGCCTTGAGGTAATTGACAGGGAAGGAAAAGCCCTGGGACACATTGTTGCCGTAACGGAAGGCGGTGGCGGCAATCTGGCGGAAGTAAAGCTTCTTTCAGGTATCAGGCGGCTTGCGCCTTTCAGAAAGGAATTCTTTGGGGACGTAAACCTTGAAGAAGGCAAAATTGTGCTGCTTGAAAGTTTTGTTCTGGACGAGCAATGAAATACACCGTTTTAACCCTTTTTCCTGAGATTGCAGACGCATATTTTGCCAACTCCATCATGGCAAAGGCTCTAAACCGCGGTATTATAGAGTACAAAGCCGTAAACATACGGGATTTTGCCCTTGACAGGCACCACACCTGCGATGACGCCCCCTACGGCGGAGGAGCGGGTATGCTGATGCTTGCCGAGCCGCTGGGCAGGGCACTGGAAGCCGCGCTATCAGGCAGCAGGGGACAGCAACGGGTTATATACCTTACGCCCTCGGGACGCCCTTTCAATCAGTCCATGGCGGAAGAATTGGCAACTGAAAAAGAGCTCGTCCTTGTCTGCGGCCGCTACGAGGGCATTGATCAGAGGATCATTGATTTATATGCCGATGACGAAATTTCCGTGGGCGATTATGTGCTTTCATCGGGGGAGGTAGCGGCCCTTGCCGTTATTGACGCAACCTACCGCCTTGTCGAGCAGGTGATAACGCCAGAGTCTTTAAGCGAGGAAAGTTTTAGTTCCGGGCTTTTGGAGTACCCCCAGTATACACGGCCTGAGATTTATGCTAATCTAAAAGCCCCGGAGGTGTTGCTTTCGGGGCATCACGAGAACATACGGCGCTGGCGTCTTGAAAAAAGAGTGGAAAAAACACTGGCCGTAAGGCCGGATTTAATTCTACGCGGAGAAGAACGCCTGCTCTTCGATGAAGAGACCCGTAAAATTATAGAGGAGAAACGTCTGACCACTTCAAGCGGTCAGACAAGGGGGAGAGATGAACGAGATTAAAGCCATTGAAGCCGCCCAGATGAAGAGCGCAGTAGATGATTTCAAGGTTGGAGATACCGTCAAGGTTCATTTTAAGATCGTAGAAGGCAAGACCGAACGCATTCAGGTCTATGAAGGGCTTGTGATTGCCTTTAAAAATTCCCGAACCGGGAAAACTTTCACGGTGCGCAAAAATTCCTACGGCGTAGGGGTCGAAAGGGTTTTCCCCATACATTCGCCCAGAATCGCCAAGGTGGAAGTTGTTCGCCCAGGGAAAGTCCGCCGGGCAAAGCTCTACTACATACGGGAGAAAATCGGCAAGGCTGCCAAAATCAAGGAGCTTATTGTTTCCCATAAGGCTCAGGCCAAAGCCCCTGCTGAAAAGAACGCAGCGACCCAGGCACCCGCAAGCCCGGCAGAATAAACCCAAGATTTCTTCATAGAGGCAAATTCAAGAATTTTAACCACGGAGAACACGAAGTACCACGGAGGGAATACAAAGATAGTATTAAAACTCCGTGTAACTTTGTGTACTCTGTGGTTTTTGTTTTTTTCGAGAGATATGGGAGATAATTTTTGATAACACAGCCTACTAAGCCCGTAAGATCGGTCGAGCCAGCGAAACCTGCCGGAGTAAAAACGCCTGAAAAGCCCAGCATACATGGGAAAAGCAACCCCGCAAATGCTATAAAAAAAACAGCGGCCAGTACCGCAAAAATCCCTAACCCCGCTTTAGGCTTAAAAAACCCAAACCCGGTACGGCAGGAGCTTCCTTCCGCAGTCAAATCTCCTCCTGGGGAGTTTTCCATAGGCAAAACAATTTCCACGAAAGAACATTTCATCAAAACCGCCGCGAACATGGGTTTCCCCAAAGATGCGTTGAGCATAGCCCTCCTCGTCTTCGCCCGCTATTTTTCCGTTTCCTTAAGCCCGGCTTTAATGAAAACTTTGCGCCGGGAAATTCTGGCTTCGGGAAAATCTTCCTCGCCGGCGACCCCGGCGGAAAAAACCGCACTGGAAGCGGAGACCCTCTCCGCGCTGGTTGCCCTGGACAAGGGAGTGGAACTAAGTCCGCAAGCGCTGGAGCATTACGCGCGTTTTTTCTCTTTTCCGGACAGGAACCCTGGCCGACAGGATGGAAAGGAGGACCGCGATCTTGATCGCGACCGGGAAGAAAGCCCGTCAGAGGAAGAGCTGCGTATTCTACTTGAAGAACAAGGGCAGAACGACGGCGCTTTAGCCTTTTTAAACCAGCTTCCAGGCAAAAACGGACAGCATTGGCTTGTATTCCCGTTCAGTGTTAAGGTTAAGGGTATAGAATTTCAGGTTTTCTTACGATTATTAAAAGAAGAACCTGTTTCTTCGATAGAAAAGGAAGGCGGGCATACACACTTAATTGTCGATGTTTCAGGCCCCAAAAAGCAGTGGAGGTGTTTTTTAAAAAAAATCGGCGAAGAATTTATGGCGGATCTAAGGGTTTATCCCACGCAGAGCCCAAGAGCCCTAAAAACTTTACAAAAAGAAGCGGAAAAAATTCTTAAAGAAGGGCGGTCATTGTTCGGAAGTTTTAAGGGCTTTGACGAAATTATGGTACGGAACGGAGAAGAAGCGCCCTCCTTGGCGGATGACCTTTGTACAGAAAGCTTGCCTTCTATCGATGAAGCGATATAATGAAGAAAGCGTCGGCCATAGCTTACAACGACGAAGAGGGGATCCCAAAGCTATTGGCGAAAGGAAGGGACCGGGAAGCCGAAAAAATAATTGCCCTGGCCAAAGAAGCGGGCATAGAAATTGTTGAGGACAGCTCCCTGGCTGCTTTGCTTGACGCCGGGGTTAAACCGGGGGATTTTGTTCCCCCATGGTGTTGGGAAGCGGTGGCGAAAATTTTAGCCTTCGTTATCTCAAAGGAAAAGGGATGAAAAAGATACTAGTCAAGGATCTAAAAGAAGGGGTTGTTTTTTCCGAACCGGTTTACATTGATGGAGAAAACATTCTTGTCCCAGCCAAGGTAGCGGTAAGGAAAAAGGACATAGCCAGGCTCAACGCATGGGGCATAGAAGCGGTGGAGACCGAAGGGGAACCTGTCGCGGCCCACCAGAAAGGTAAAAAAGCCACAGGCGGAGACGATCCCAAACCCAAGGAGCCGGTGGATATAGATCCGCTGGATAGAGATTCGGCGAACAAACGTCCGGCGGAAAAAACATCTGAGCCCAAGAAAAAATCGTCCAGCATGATTTCGCTCCCTGAGGTTCAGGAGAACAAAGGGGCTTACCGCAGTTACCTGAACTTAATTGAACGCATGGATGAAGTTTGCAGTAATATCGCGTCCAGCGTTGCCATGGAGGCGCGTTCAATAGACAACATTTCAGGACGGCTTCTGCAGTCTGTCCGCGGAGAGAGGAATTCATTCATAGGCTATATTCTGGGCGGAGAAATAAAAGGCCATGACATGGCAAAAAGCCTGGTGAACAGCGCCATTTTATCGGCTCTGATCGCCTTAGAACTGAAAATGCCGAATCATAAGGTTTTACAGGTAGTAACCGGCGCGCTGCTCCACGATGTGGGAATGTTGAGGGTGCCAAAGGAAATTGTGGAGAAAAGAGGCGGCCTTTCGGACTCTGAGCTTCAGCGCATCCAGTCCCACACCCTTTATGCCTACAAAATAGTGAACAAAGAACTCCTGTACCCGGAAGAAGTGGGCCTTGTCGTTCTTCAGCATCACGAGCGCTGGGACGGCGAGGGGTATCCCAGGCGCCTGTCAGGAACGGCAATTGACATTGGCGCGCGGATCGTTTCTGTCGCCGACGCTTTTGAGGCCATGGTCAGCAAGAAGCCCTACCGCAATTCCATGATGGGCTACCAGGCCATGAAAAACCTTCTTTCCGATAACTTGAGGCGCTTTGACCCGGATGTTATAAAAGCCTTTATCCAGACCATGGGGATTTACCCTATAGGGTCGATTATCCTTCTAAACAGCGGCGCCCTTGCCAGGGTTATCGATGTTCAGCCAAACGCTCCGCTTCGGCCTACAATCAGAATCCTTGCCGACGAATTCGGCAATGCTTTCAAAAACGACTCCGGAGATATGATAGATCTTCTTGTTGAAAAAAGCCTCTTCATTGCAAGAGCCGTGGATCCAAAGGAAATTGCCGAAAAAGGCGTCTAGTAAGGGCCGTGCCGGGGAAGAGGCGGCGGCTTGCTATCTTGAAAAAAAGGGAATACGTATTTTACAGCGAAATTTCCGTTCCCGCTCAGGCGAAGTGGACATTATCGCCCTGGACGGAGAGACCGTCATCTTTACCGAAGTAAAAACATGGTCGGCATACGGCATTGAAGCCCTTGAGCAATCCCTGGACAACAAAAAACGGCGTAAGATTATAGAAACCTCTAAGTATTTTCTTTCGTTACATCGAGAATATAAGTATATGGCTAATCGTTTTGATGTCATTTTCATCTCCCCTGAGGGAATCACCCATATTGCATCAGCCTTTACGGAGCGTATATGATAGCTAAAGGAGCTACAGAGCCTTCCAGGCTGGAAACCATACGCCAAAAGATAAACAATGAGGAATACCTTCATGAGGCCATCCAGCGTATCGCCCTGATAATAAGCAACGAGCTTCTTGATTTACCCCAAGGAGGGAGATCTTATGAGCAGCAGCGGAAGAGCAGGCAATGGCCGCGCTGACAGAAAAAAGCAATTCAAACGACGGGATAATGACGCCTGGCAGGACGGCGAATATTCAGGCCGGGCTCCAGGCGGGGAACCTCGTTCAGGCCGTGGGCAGTCTGGGGCTCATGTAAAGGGAAATAATTACTATAAAAAGGGCAGCGAAGTTCGCGGGGACAGGGTTTCCTTTGTGGAAAGGCCAAAATGGATTCCACCAAAGGCAAACACGGAACCGCTGCCCGTTTCTGAATGTCTGTGGTGCGGTAAACCCATCCGGGATATTTCATCGGCAATTGCGGACAAAGACACAGGCGCTCCGGTTCATTTTGACTGTGTGGCCGCAAGGATTGCTTTTGGAGAAAAACTTGAAAAAGGCGATACAATCGCTTATATCGGGGCAGGCCGGTTTGGCATAGTCAGTTTTGGAAGCTCAGGAGCGTCTTCCCGCTTTTCACCTGACGATTCATCCCATGATTCCGGCAAGTCAGAAAATCCCTCTGAAGCCCAGAACCATCCCATAGCAAATCGTGGTTTTACAATAAAAAAAATTATCGAATGGGAAAACAAAGATAAAAGAGCGGAATGGCGTTCGGTAATTTGTGATCATTATTCGGTAACTTAATGGAAAGAAACGAAAATTCCGCAAGCGGGTATAATTTTCTCTCCAATCCCAAGGTTGTGGAAAATTATGCCATGCTGCAGGAAATCGGAGTTTTTGCATATATCGATTCACTGGATCAGGAAATAAGCAATTACAAAAACCTCTTTGCCGGCGCATTGGATATTGTAAACCGTGCCACGATCAGTGAAATAATGGACGCCACGGTCTGGCAGATTTCAGATCACTTTCTGCCTTCGGTAATAGTATTCCTCTGGAAACCGCTGCAAAACAGGGAAGACATAACAATTAAGAGCTATAAAAGCTATAGGCTTGTTGACCTCAGTTTACAGGTGGATAGTATCAGCGTTTTTGAGCCGTTTTTCCAGAAACATAACGAGCCTGTTAACTTCAAGTATCTTTGCGCTGAAATAAACAACGACTCCTGCCTTAAGCCTCTTGAGCCGGCAGAGCCGGAACTGGTAATTCCTATTCTGGGGCTCTCCGGACTTTACGGCATGGTACTGGTGGGGCGCAACATTCTTGGGGATGAGTATTCCCAAAAAGAACTGGCTTTCCTCAGGAACCTCATGTCCTTTGTTTCAAAAGCAATCCAGAACCATCTGCACTACGAACAGACCCTGCGGGACCTAAAGACCGGGCTTTACAACAGCGGTTTTTTCATGGACAGACTGAGCCAGGAAATCATAAGGGCAAAACGCTATCAAACCGAAACGTCAATCATCATTATTGACGTGGATCACTTTAAGGACTTTAACGACATATACGGACACCTGGCCGGGGACAGGGTTCTGGAAACTCTGGCAATTACGATCAAGCAGGGGGTCAGGCTGGGAGATGTCCCGTCCCGTTTTGGAGGAGAAGAGTTTACCGTCCTTTTGCCGGATACAAACAGCGAGCCTGCATGGATAGTTGCGGAACGGCTCAGAGTTATGGCAGAGACCATGAAGGTTACATGGGAGCCTCCATTGCCGCAGGTAACTATCAGCCTTGGTGTTTTTACTTTCAACAATGCAGCTGATATTACCGCGAACGAAGTAATCAGGCGGGCGGATAAGGCTCTTTACATATCCAAGGAGCTGGGCAGAAACAGGACAACCGTCTGGGGAAACGGCCTTTTAAACAGGGTCCGGCATTTGGAAGAGGAATCAAAGCAAAAATTGGCAAAACCCATGAAACAAACGGAGGTTTGACATGATAGGCATCATCGGAGGCAGCGGCCTTGATAACCCTGAAATTTTTCACAATAGCAGGGATGAGAATGTATCGACAGCTTACGGCGAGTCGTCTTCCGCTCTTAAACATGGAGACATAGACGGCGTTAAGGTAGTTCTTTTGGCCCGCCACGGAAGGGAGCACACAATTCCTCCTTCCCAGGTAAATTACAGGGCCAACATTTCAGCTTTAAAAAAAGCCGGATGCAGCCATATAATCGCCACCACAGCGGTCGGTTCCCTTAAAGAGGAAATTCACCGCGGGGATCTGGTAATTATCGATCAATTTATTGACTTTACAAAACAGAGGAAGATGAGCTTTTACGAATCTTTTGAGCCCCATAACCCGGTACACACATCAATGGCCGATCCCTACGACAGCCGTTTGCGGAAAATTCTTATTGATGAGTGCAAAGCGCTGAATTACCCATACCATGCAAAGGGAACAGTGGTAACCATTGAAGGCCCCAGGTTTTCAAGCCGTGCGGAGTCCTTCATGTTCCGCGCCTGGGGAGCGGACATAATCAATATGTCAATTGCCACAGAAACAGTTTTGGCGAACGAGGCTGGAATCCCCTATGCCGCGGTAGCCATGAGTACGGATTACGATTGCTGGAAAACCGGCGAAGAAAGCGTAACATGGGAAGCCATCGCAAAAGTTTTTGCCGACAATGCCGGCAAGGTGACAACTCTCTTAAAAAAAATCATCCCAAAAATATAATTTCTTCTTGGAAACCGCTGAATAATTCAGCCCAAAGAGCTTAACCACGGAGTACTGCTATTCGGCTGTGCCGAATAGCTTGGAGTTTCACAGAGTTACACGGAGGAAAAGCCAAATTTTATAAAACTCCGTGATACTCCGTGTACTCAGTGGTTTTTAGTTTCTTTACTAAATTAATCAATGCTTTCTTGTATCAATCGGTTTTGTTTCGAGGTGGATTTTCAGGCTTCCTGTTTTTCTCATTTTTAAGCAGGTATTTATAATTGAAATTCACTTTGCTCCCCAGATTTTTTAGCACATTGATATGGGCCGCCCTTAATTCCCTGTGCCCCGGATTGCTCATCATAAGATCCGGCGCAACATGCACAATATAAGCCGGGGCTTTTTGTCCGTAAAATTCAATCCCGTCTTCCGCAGCGTAGGACTTGTGATCCGGATTGGCAAAGGGAAAATCCGCTAAAAGAAGCGGCCTTGATGCGTAAAAGCGGGGTGTTCCGGCGCTTGTTACCCAATAGGCAGTATAGCGTTCTCCTGCTTCGCTAAAGCGTTTGTCCCAACCCAGCAGAATCAGCCCGTCCCTCTGCAAGGCCGGCCTGAAATCAGAAATTCCTAAGGGAAGAGAACTTCCCGGAACTGCCATATAAGATAAAGAAGAAAGGAACTGCCTGGTATGCGGTATTTCAGATTCATGACAGCAGCCGATATTAATGCCTGAACAGGGAAAAGAGATGATGTTGGATTTGCTTCTTGCCGCCGATGCGAATCCGGATTGCTTAAATATCGGTGAAAAGTTTTTAATAACCGAGTTTGAATTTTGGAAGGATGCTACAGACATCCTTGTAATTTGGTTTTCCAAACGGGATAATTCATTTGCCAGATCATGCAGACTTTTTACAAGCACTTTAATTTCTGCGGCGATTTCATCCGAATCCTGTACCTTTTCCATTTTTGCCCTCCGATTATCAAATTATTTATGTTATATATTCAATATAATAATTATTACCAAATCAGTCAAATTGCAATTAAGTCGAATAAACAAAAAAGCCCCGGCTTGGCACCGGGGCTTTTTGGCAAAATACAGCTTTATTCCTCTTCAGCCTGTTTTTTGGCCGTCGATTTTTTGGCAGCCGATTTTTTGGCTGCTGGTTTCTTTGCAGGGGCAGCCACCTTTGTCGCGGCTTTGATCTCAACAGCAAGCTTTTTCTCGGCATCGGTAATTTGCTTATCCAAAGCGCCCCTTTTTGTTTGCAGTTTTTGAAGTGAAGAAACCAATTGATCAACTTTTCCCATATACAACTACTCCTTTGCGCCGTAGCGCACATTTAGCTTATCGACATTTTCTTATGCCGTTAATATATAGTATTTCTATTTCAAAAAATTGTAAAGAGAAATTTTTTGTTTTTAAGGAATATGTGACCCGTAGTCCGCGATAGCGGACAGTAAATCCATTCCTTGAAAGAGCCAACGGCGAAGCCGTTGACCCGTAGTCCGCGATAGCGGACAGTAAATCCATTCCTTGAAAGAGCCAACGGCGAAGCCGTTGACCCGTAGTCCGCGATAGCGGACAATAAATACATTCCTTGAAAGAGCCAACGGCGAAGCCGTTGACCCGTAGTCCGCGATAGCGGACAGTAAATCCATTCCTTGAAAGAGCCAACGGCGAAGCCGTTGACCCGTAGTCCGCGATAGCGGACAATAAATACATTCCTTGAAAGAGCCAACGGCGAAGCCGTTGACAATTTAATAAGTCCGCGCTAGTGTAGATCATTCGAACAATAAAGCGGACGTCATATAACGGTATTATCCAAGCTTCCCAAGCTTGTGACGCGGGTTCGACTCCCGTCGTCCGCTAAGTGTTTTCGTGAAAATCGAAACGCCCTGCCGGCACTTTTAGCTTCGCGATAGTATTGTTCAAAACCGCATTTACATAATCAGCGATGGTCTCCATCTTTTTATCCAGATAAACGCCAAAAACCGTGTCAGGCCGGATGTCTGCGGCGCAGTGGATATCGGAACCGGCAGTAGCGGAAACTTTTAATTTTTTTGCGTATACCCAGGCCAGCGCGTCAGAGATTTGGCTATTCCCCGAATTGGCGGCTTCCACAGCGCTGACATATCCGTAGTGAGAAATGCGATTCATGTTTTGAACAAACCTGAAAGGATGCGCAAGGACGACACAGCCCCCGTCGCGCGTAACTTCATCGAACTGTTCTCTCGGCGTCCAATGGGCGGCCTCAGGATGCGCCAAAAGCCATTCCTTGTCCAGGCCGTAAATCAGATAATCGTTTCCGTCCAGGGATTCTTCCCAGCCAAAAAAAACATCAAAGCTCCGGCGGAGCCCTTCTTCCCTGGCAAGTTCATAGCCCCGGCAATATTCCTGTACCCATTTCTTCCAGGGAAGATTTCGATCCGCGCGGGTGTTCCCGTTAAAAAAATGATCTGTGATAATAACGCCCGCATAGCCCAGATCCATGTACCTTTGGACATATTCCCGCCCTCTGGAAACACCGCAGCTACTGCTCTCCCTGGTGTGCAAATGTGTTTCGTAAAGGTAAAGCATCAACTATTCCTTGGCGACAAGGCGCCAAAGCTTCTTGATAAGGCCGATGCGCCCGAAAAGCACCCAGAAAAGCAGAACAACGACGAGAAGCGCTGGCACACCGTACAGGACGATCCCCGCAATCACAACCAGCGCCGTTGAAAAGACATCTCCAAACGAACCGAAAAGACCTCCAAATCTCTCAGCAAGAGTTGGCGCGGAATAAGACGCTCCCGTGGGACCGGCAATATCCAAATTAACAGTAGAATAATCTACAAGGTTCGCAAGGTTTCGCAACTGGGTACCTGTCCAATCTATTTCCTGCTGCAAATCCGCTATCCGGCTTTCTACGGTCATAATCTCGTCGATGTTTCTGGCTTTACCAAGATAACCCTGATAGGTATTAAGCAGCTCACGCTTTACAGCAAGCCGCCCCTCAAGGTCGTAGTAACGGAGAGTAACATCTTCGGTGTTTTCTGTGCGTCTTGTTACCCTGCCCAGACCGGCCAGTTCCGCCAACATTGCGTCATAAGAATCCGAAGGGACCCGTATGCTGTAATTGCGGGAATTCTCGTAAATTGTAGTTGAAGCCGACCAGGCGCCGAATTTATTCATTAGCTCGGACAAAGGTTTCTCCGTTGCCGCAGGATCATCCACCCTCAAACTAAGATATGCGCTTTTTGTCAGCTTGCGGCTTTGGCCAGCAACTTCCGGCTGAGCGGGACTTCCATCGCTATACGCGGAACCGCCGGATTCCATCTTGATGGCCTCGTTGTATTCTAAGGCTGCGCTATCCGCAGCGAAAAACAAAGCCTCCTGCCTTCCATAAGACGACGCGGATGCGGCCTTGTTTCCATTGCTGCAGGCGCAAACCAGAAAAAGCGGAAGAAAAATAAAAACCACAGCTAAGAACCGAAGGTAGGACACAGAGTAACACAGAGTTTTTACAAAATTTTTTCCTTTCTCTCCGTGAAACTCCGTGAAATTCCAAGCTGTTCGGTGTAGCCGAACAGCAAAACTCCGTGGTAAAATTTCCAGGGTTGATTTATTAAATAGTTCTTTAAGTGTGTTCATTTAAAATCCTGCAATATTCTATTGTTTTTTTGTGATACATTCTAGCCGGTATTAACAATTCAATAATATGTAATTCTATAATCCGCAGTGACGTTAAAGCCGATTTTTCGGTAGACTTTACAGGCGGCAGCGTTGCGCTTTTTGACAAAAAGGGAAAGCCCTTTTCCCTGGGTAAGGAGCCCTTCGGCAAAGACCGCCGTCATCCTTGCGCCAATGCCAAGGTTCCGGCAGTCCGGGCGCACATAGACTCCGCCTATCTGGTAGCGCGTAAAGGATTCCGCGCTGGTGTTGATCTTTCCTACAACCTGACCGTCCAGCTCCGCCACAAGAACCTGTTCCCGCTCTATGATGTTTTGGATATTCAAACGGGTAACAGCGGGGTTAAAAACCGCGTTTAAGGGTAGAACTTCTTCCTGCTCGTAAGCGGACTGAAGGGCAAAAAGAGCATCCTCGTCTTTGGGCAAGGGAGGACGCAAGGTTAGAGCGGCGGGGCCTGCCCTTAGGGTTCCGGGCTTTAACGCGCCATCAAGGTTCATAAGCTCGTACTCAATCCTGTCAGCCGCGTAATAACCCTGATCTTCCATTAGGGTTTCGAGGCGTTCGGCGTCCTCCCGAAGGCCCTGGAGGGCATGTATGTAAACTTTGCCAAGAAAACGGTTTAGAAAACGGGGAGCGGGAATCTGCGGGTTTTTATTAAATACGGGGAAAAGGGTTTGCCGGCTGTGTATAAGCAAGGCAGAGATTTCACCTTCCGCCCCAGGCATATACCAGATGTGATTGCGCCTTTCTTTCATGCCCAGAAAACGCGCTGAAGCGCTGACGCAGTACTTTTCCCTTTCCCTGAGAAACGCCTCCGCCTTATAACGCCCGTTCTTTAAAACACTGTGCCAGCGGTTAAGCTTTTTTCCTGGCCGTATATTCATGGTTCTAATTTCCGGATAAAGGGCGCGTACTTAACGCGAAAGGGAGTTTCCCTTCTGCTTTTATCCTGCCAATGATGGCCGAAAAACCCGCTATAAACGATTCCGGGGCGTAACTGTAAACCGCCACCGCGCCATCCGCCCAGGGAACCTCGTCAAGATAAGCCGGACTAAGCACTGAAAAAACAATCACCCTTTTATTT
>Ga0268262_10005161_pt1 | contig 13081 bp, 11 predicted proteins | sample TergutNc150P3_FD_190354 | JGI IMG/M metagenome (GOLD analysis project Ga0268262, IMG submission 190354) | Nasutitermes corniger P3 segment gut microbial community from laboratory colony in Florida, USA - Nc150 P3 (SPAdes) (version 2) | ecosystem: Host-associated > Arthropoda: Insects >... | reverse complement strand
TTTTTATTATTGTCTCTCCGTTGTACCTGCTTGGCTCGCTTTTTAAAGCGGCGTACAGTTTTTCCGCGCGGTCAAAATCTTCCTGAGTGTCAACGGTAAGACGGATGTCAGGGTAACGCCAGCGGACAGGAGCGGAAGGGCGGTGAAGGGTAAACAGTTCCGGGTGGTTGTATAAGTACGGGCAGACATGCTCGCGCTCGGAAGGGAGTTTTGCCTGCTCTGAGGCGCGGAGGAGCGCGGATGCGGCGGCGGATTCAACGCCTGCGCCGTAGGGAAGTTCCGCGTAACCTGCGTAATCGGCTTTTAGGGAGACGGCTTCATCGTTGAGCGAAGCGGCTGCGTCGGCGAATACAAAGGGATTGTCGCCTGTCGCCCTGATTACCCTGTCTATTGAATATTTGCGGATTGCAAGGCAGTAACGCTCAAGAACGTCGTCTTTTGGTCCGGCTAATATTTGAAAACCTGCTTCTTGCGCGACAGGCGAAAAAGAAGAAAGCGAATCTCCGGGGCAGGCTAGTATTCTGATGTCGGCAGGGACTTGGTTTAACGCTTCCATTACGCGGAATATGAGCGGTTTGCCGTCGAGTAAGAGCAGGCTTTTTCCGGGTAGTCTTGTAGAGTCAATTCTCGCCTGTAGTACGATGGCTGTCAATTATGCCTCGTTTTTTCCGCTGAATCCCAGCGGTTTGTTACCGCGCGCGCGTCGCATTTCCACCTGAATTTGTTTTTTATCACCCATTTTTTACATTCTTTGAATTCTTCCCATGAGGAAAAAAGATCGTCTGATGATTTTAATATATAAGAAGAAAAACGGTAAAACGGAAGATAGGCGTAATCGTTTTTAAATACCGGGGCGAGATTTTTCATGTAAAACCGTCTGTAGTTTTCATCTACGGTAAAGTTCTCCGTCGGCAGTTCGCCGTTATACGAAAGTTTTAAGTGAAGGCTGAGCGCGATTTCTTCTCCCCAAAGACTCGCCCTAAAGCCGAAATCCATTAACTGCCAAAATGTGTTGTTTATCGTTATGTCAAATCCGCCTATGTTAATAAAACGTTTTCTGTCATAGATACCGGCTCCGTCAAATGGATACAGGCTTAACTCGTCTTCGTTCTGCGGTTCTAGAAAAGTGGGGCTCATTTTTCTGCGCTGTGTCATCGGAACTACAACAGTCGGTAATACTTCGTATTTTGAATTCATAATTATTGGGACTGTGCAAAGTCTTTTAAAACCGCCTTTGTTTTCAAAATTTTCTTTATCTTCGTGATCGATACTTAATCGTTCCGCCATTCGTTTTGCGGTTCCGCCTGCGACTATTTTCATATCGCTGAAGAAGACATAAAAAAGCGGACTTGTAATGTCGGATGCGGCAAGGTTTATCTGCTCGCCTAGATTCAATTCTTTTTCGGGCAGGATGAAACGTACAAACGGGAAACGTCCTGAAAGGTCTTCGATGTCGTAATGGGGGGCGCAGGACTCTATGGAAATGATATTGTCAAATCCGGTTTTTTCCAACTCTGCAAAAAACGCTCTGTTCTGGTACTGCCCGGCGCGGTTTAAAACGACGGCGGAAATTCCCGTAGACGCAATACGCTCCTTGCCGCCGACAGCGGTATAGGGAATAATTGTTTCGTTAAAAATTGTAGGTATAGTATTCATCGCACCCCGCGCAAAGACCATTGTATTCTTTCATGCATTGTTCCTTGTAGTATTTATCCCCGTTTTGCCAGATAGTTTCAAGTGAGTCCGCAAATACATTTCCAAGTATATCCTTTCTTTCGCCCTTTAGCGCCGAGAGAGCTTCCCTGCACAGGGGGACGTCTCCGTTTATCAAGACGGGCAAATCCCTCATAATGTGCCAGCAGGGTTGCCGGGTTAGGGGCGAAATATCGGAAGCCTGTTTTTTCTCCAAAACGCCGCAGAAATCATCATATTTTTGAATAATAATGTTTTTCTCGCTTTTGGGGCTCGCTGTCTTCCAGTAACGGTAAAATTTTTCCGTATCGTCTTCCGAGCCTTTTACGCGCACCGCCTGAACATAGCTGTCGTTTGGAAACAGCGAAAAAAGCTTTTTTGCAAAAGTTTCCGCCTCGGCAAAACCTGCGCCGCGCAGTTCCGCGTAGCGTTGAGGATCGCAGGTATCCATGGAGACAATCCACGATAAAGGCGGCAGAGCGTTCTTTCTTACACCTGCGCTTTTTACCAAAGCGGCGCATTTTTCAATTTCATCGTTTTTCCAGCCGACGCCTGAAGTTTCGATAATCAAAGCCAACTCAGGGCGCGAGATAACTTCTTCTATAAGTTTTAATTTGTCGGGGTGCAGGCTTAATTCGCCCCAGAGGGAGAGGTCGATTACCGCGTCGCCTGAAAAGGCGGTTATTTTGTCTAACAGCGATTTAAATTTTTCGCTGTCCATAAAATCTTTGCGCCCTGTGTCTGTAAATTGGGGATAGGGGCAGACGGCGCATTTTTGAGGACAGCCGCCGTAAACTTGAATAGGGTAGAAAGCCGGCAGTGTTCTTAATATTTGCGGCTGTTTTTCTACAATGCTTTCCACTTCGTCGGCGGAAGGGAGTTTGCCGTTGGCGGCGGCGATAAAATTTTTAAGAAGCGATAAATTGCGCTTTGTGTCCGCGCACAAATTGATTCTGCGGCTGCGAAGGTCTACGGCGGAAATTTCAGTTTCGATGTCAAAGGCGTTTATATCTTTTTGGAGTACGGAAAAAATAATATCTTTTTCTACTTGTCCGTCGTCCTCGCCCAATATTTTTGCCAAAATGCCGGCTGTTCCCGGAGAGAGGATTTCCGGCGCAAGACCGAAGGGAAACCCGTCGGCGTATGAATATTCCGCTTTTCCTTGTATGTGCCTTTCGGCGATTTTGCCCGCAAGGACGGGATCGAGGAAGGGGCAGTCTGCGAAGGCAAAAAATGTGAAGTCAAACCCTGCCTGAAGCTCGCTGATTTTTTCTAAAAGACTGCGTTTAGTCCAGAAATCTTTTTTTTCTACCTGAATGTCCGTAATACCGGGAAAATCCGCGCCTGTGCAGGCAAGAAGAACAGTTTTCCCCGCGCCGGGGAACTTTTTTGCCTGCTCTACAGACAGTTGGACAGCGTTTTTTCCGTCTAAAACAGGTTCAAACGCAGTATTCGACAGATTACCGGCATATAAAACTAATAATACATTCATATTTTACTATTATCGGCGGAAAAATGGGGAACTAATATAGAAGAATTTAACCACGAACCAGCACGAACACTCACGAACTTATACTCCGAAATCTTGTCGTTGTTCGTGCTGGTTCGTTTGGTTAGCGGTAGTATTCTTAACCGACTATCTTCTGGAAAGTCCGCTGAGGATTATCTCGATATTTTTTTTGTAGTCCGCGGCGGCAGAAGGACTCACCCACCGTCCGTATAACTGATCAAATGTTTTTACTGTTCCCAGATACTTTAAATTAACAAGCAGATAATACCGTGGATCAACTATTTGCCTGCTGTTCATGGTCGTACTCGCGTAGCCTTTAATGTGCTGAATGTGCGCCCTTACTCCCTCTGTCATGCTTGAAAACTTTCCGCCCCATGACGGAAGCTCCGCTAATCCGGCGTAGTTATACGATGATGCAAAATTACCGCTTTTAAGAAAATTAGTGGTGTATAACATCTGCGCTATCGCAATATCGTGGTTAATGTTCTCAAATGCCGCTTCCGCAATGTACGTATCAATAAGTACATTTAAAAAATTGTCGTCTATAGATGGATTCTGCTTTTTTACATACGCTGTTATTCCGGCTTTTTCCAGAGAACCTTTCCCCTCTACAAGTCCGCCTCCGGACGCTCCGCTCCAGCCGCTCGCCATATTTGAGCTTATCGCCAGCTGGATAATATCAGTATCCGAATGGAGAGTGTAAGGTCTCGCGTCTACAACCGCGGAAAAAAGCTCAAAATAATTCCGGTTTTTCTTGAACTTTAACGCAACGTCCCTGCCCTCTGCTTGAAAAATAACCTCAAAAACATCCATGCTTCCCGAAACAGGAAACCCGTGAAGCCTTCCCGGTTTATCGCCGGTAAATAATATCGTTTGAGTCTGCCCCCCGTACGGCATTACCAGCGCCCCGTTTTGAATCTCAAGTTTGGGAGGATCATACTGTTCGCTGATTATCATTTTGAACGGCTTTGAAAGATAAAAACTAAGCTCGCTCAGGCTTTTCCCCGACTTCTGTATTAAATTGACAATTTCCGATGTAAGAGGAGTGATATTCTGATTCCCGGGCGCAGGCTGAACGCGCTGTGTCTGCTGGACAGACTGCGTCTGCCGGGTTGCCTGCGTCTGCTGAACCGGCAGTTCCTCTGCCTGCACCTGCGGCTGGGATTCCGCGAGATACTGGTCTTCATAAATTAGTCCGCTTGATTCTTCGATATCTTTATATTCTTCATCTTTATATTCTTCCTGGCTAAAAAGATTAACCGATTTTAAACAAATAAAAAAAATAATAAAGAATTTTACATTTTTCATAAATCTCCTTAAAAAAGGCAATATTAAGACCATTTTAGCGTTTTTTAAGCATTTTGTCAATAAAGAACTCTCAATCCGGAAAAAATCTTCTTTAAATTCTTTTTATTATGTTTGACAAAAAATTTAAAAAAACATATAATAATTTTAAATAAATTAAGGAGGAACAGTATGTCTGAAGTCTTGTCCATAATACTGGGCGGTGGAAAGGGAACTCGTCTGTTTCCCTTAACTCAATTTCGTTCAAAGCCTGCTGTTCCTTTCGGCGGCAAATACCGCCTTATCGATATCCCCATTTCCAACTGTATAAACGCGAATTTAAAGCAAATTTACATAGTTACCCAGTTCAATTCAGCTTCTCTGCATCTGCACATCAGCCAAACTTACCTTTTTGACGTTTTTACAAATGGTTTCGTTGAAATTCTCGCCGCAGAGCAGACTTTGGAACATTCAGGCTGGTACGAAGGCACGGCGGATGCTGTCCGCAAGAATTTCCCCCATTTTAGAACGCAGAACCCCGAATATTACGTTATTCTTTCAGGCGACCAGCTGTACAGAATGGATTTACAGGAGCTTTTAAAGAGCCATATTGACTCAAAAGCGGCGATTACCATCGCCTGTACAGGCGTCAGCCGTGAAAACGCCGGCGGTTTAGGCATTCTAAAGGTCGATAAGAACAACCAAATCACCGAATTTCTGGAAAAACCCGGTCCCTCAAAGGATATTTCCGATTTTAGAGCCCCGAAAGAGCTGGTTACCGATAAAAACAGAGACGATTCTTATCTGGCTTCTATGGGAATTTATGTTTTTAACGCCAAAACGATGGAAGACTGCCTTGCCAACGACCTCACAGACTTCGGAAAAGAGATAATTCCGGGCGCGATCAGCAAATTAAAGGTAAACGCGTATCTTTTTGACGGTTACTGGGAAGATATCGGAACAATTAAAAACTTTTACGATACCAATCTGGAATTAACCTCTGTGAAGCCCAGTTTCGATTTTTACGACGAGCACAAGCCGATTTTTACCCACATGCGTAATCTTCCGCCTTCAAAGATGAACTTTTCCAACATGAACCAGTCAATTGCCGCCGAGGGCTGTATCATTACCAACGCAAACATTACAAACTCTATCGTCGGTATTCGTACGCTTATCGAAACAGGGGCGAGCCTTAACGGCGTTGTCTGCATGGGCGCCGACTTCTACGAGACAGAAAAACAAAAAATACACAACGCCGAGGCAAGAATTCCCAACGTTGGAATAGGCAGGGGCGCAATTATCAAAGGCGCGATTATCGACAAAAACGTCTGCGTAGGCGAAGAATGCAGAATCGGCGTAGACGACATAAAACGCACAGACGGCAACTACGGGCATTATTACATCGTGGACGGGATTATTGTAATCCCGAAGAATACTATTCTGTATCCGGGTACTGTTATTTAGCTGCGCTAACCTATGTATATCTACACGGCTTCGCTGTGCGTCTGTTTAGCGGGTTCGTGGTTAAAGTTAATTTTTAAGAGCAGGCGTTTTCGACACAAATGCGTTATCCTTGATAAAAAAGCGTAGTTCCAGGTCTTTGCCCTCTGTCAGTCCTATGCGCGTGCCGGATACTATTTCATAATTTTTTTTGTTATCTAAAACTTGTATCGGTCCTTTTAACAATGACAGATTATTGTGCTTTTTGGTTATGCCGAACGCCTGCGTCAGCTTTCCCGGACCACTGCATAGGTTCTCTGCCTTCGCGGTTTTGCGCCTTCTTTGCATTAGGGGGATTCCCTCAATGGGCTCAAGCGCGCGCAGGAGCACGGCTTCGCCTTCTCCCTCTTTGCCGCTTACGATGTTTATGCAGTGGTACATGCCGTAGATTAGATAGACATAAGTATTTCCGGCAGGACCGAACATCGGCGCATTGCGGACAGTCTTGCCCCTGCTTGCGTGGCATCCGGGATCGTCCTTGTACAGATACGCCTCGGTTTCTACAATCATTCCCTTTAACTTGCCGAAACATAAGTATTTGCCGAGCAGCGCTTTCGCAAGGTCAACGGTCGGCTGATTAAAAAATTTTTTTCCGAGCGGCATGAAAATAATTGTACAATATGGTATGATAAAGGCAAGATGTACGATTATAAATTATACTGGAAAGAAAAAATCGCTTTTGTTGTAAATACGCTTTTAACCGACGCCGGTATCAGCGAAAAAATAACCCCCGGACAAGTCATAGCGGAAGATCCGCCGAACCCGGAATTGGGGGACATCGGTTTTCCCATGTTCGGTTTTTCAAAAATACTGCGGAAAGGACCGCCGCAGATAGCGCAGACTGCGGCGGAAAAACTTGCAAAGCTTCTTGAGGACGAAAACTCCGCCGCAAAAGTTCAGGCGCAAGGTCCGTATCTGAATGTAAGAATGGATCGCGCGGCGACGGCAAAGACGATACTGGAGAATGTTACAAAGGACAGTCAAAAGGATTTTTCCTTTGGAAGACCCGGAAGCCTTGCCGGAAAGAGGGTGATGGTGGAGTTCTCAAGCCCGAATACGAATAAACCCCTGCACCTTGGGCATTTGCGGAACGACGTGCTGGGCGAAAGCGTGTCGCGTATTCTGGCGGCTTGCGGAGCGGAGGTGCGGAAGGTTTGCATCATAAACGATCGGGGGATTCATATTTGCAAATCTATGCTTGCGTACAAGGAGCATGGGCAGGGCAGGACGCCGGAGAGCGAAGGCGTAAAGAGCGACCGCTTTGTCGGCGACTGGTATGTAAGTTTCAGCAAGACGCTGAAACAGGAAACCGATGAATTGATAAGTTCCGGCGCGGATAAGGATAAAGCCGAGGCGCAGACGCCGTCGATGAAAAAAGCGCAGGAATTACTGCGTAACTGGGAAGCCGGCGACGGCGAAACTGTGGAACTGTGGAAGAAGATGAATAGTTGGGCGATTGAGGGAATGAAAAAAACATACAGCCGGACCGGCGTTTCATTTGACAAATATTACTTTGAAAGCGAAACGTATATGCTTGGCAAAGATGAAGTTTTGAAAGGGCTGGAAAAAGGCATTTTCTTCCGCCAGGAGGACGGCTCCGTCGCGGTCGATTTAACCGAAGAAAAACTTGATAAAAAAATTCTTTTGCGAAGCGACGGCACGTCGATCTACATTACTCAGGATTTCGGGACGGCGATTAACCGCCACAAAGACTGGCAATTTGATAAAATGATCTACGTTGTCGGCTCCGAGCAAAATTACCATTTTAAGGTTCTTTTTATCCTGCTGGAAAAATTAGGCTACTCGTGGGCAAAGAACCTTCATCATCTATCCTACGGCATGGTCAATCTTCCCGAAGGAAAAATGAAAAGCCGAGAGGGTACGGTTGTTGACGCCGACGATTTACTCGACTCCCTGCGCGACATGGCGCTGGCGGAGATACGCGAAAAGGGCAGGGAAGAGGTAGTAGGCGACCCTGTGGAAGTGGCGGAAAAAATCGCCCTTGGCGCGCTTCATTATTTTCTGCTCCAACCCAGTCCCGTTAAAGATATGCTTTTTGACCCAAAAGAATCGCTTTCGTTTACGGGGAACACCGGTCCTTATTTGCAGTACATGGGAGCGCGTATTTCTTCCATGTTACGCAAAGCCGAATGCGGAATAAACAGCGGCGCTGTTTATTCCGCCGCGGATTTTTCCCTGCTTACATCTGATCCCGAATGGGCGCTGATTAAGTCTCTTGCGTCGTATCCGGCGAAGATAAGCGAGTCCGCGGAGAACCTAGACCCTTCCAGCTTGACGGGTTTTCTCTACGAGGTGTCCAAGACATTCAGTTTTTTTTACCACGAATGTCCGATTCTCAACTGCGAAAATCCCGCGCTCTCCAAAGCAAGACTGGAATTAAGCCGCGCCGTGATGATGGTTTTAAAGGACGCCTTTCATCTGGTCTGCATACCGTTTTTGGAAGTTATGTAAGAATTGATACAGAAGAAATCTACCGCGAACCACACGAACGGGGGAAGAAGTGTAGTTATTTTGTTTCGTATAATTGCAGAAAATCTTTTGGCAGGATTATTTCTTTTTCTTTAGGAAAATGTTTAATGTTTCCTGTTATTAAATATTCCGCGTTTCCTGTTTTATAAACTTCATAGAATTTCTTGTCTGTTTCATCAGAAAAACTTGTTTTTATATAATCAGAATTTATAAATTCACCGTCATGTTTAAAAGAATTAATTAAATCATCTATTGTTTCATTAGGAAAACCAAATTCTTTTCTTGACAATACATCTATATATTCAAAAATAATTCTGTTATCGTATAGTATTTTTACATTTCCATTTTGAATCAATGATAATATTTTTGACGGAGTTCCGTTTGTATTCATTAACGCGGATACAATTACATTTGTATCTACTACGACTCGCATCTTTTGTTTTCCCTCATGTCCCTTGTCTTTTTTATTATTGCGTTTATTTCGTCAAGCGTCATTTTATCGTTACCTAAGGAAACAGATATTTCCTGCATTTTCTTAACCGCGTTTATTGCCTTTGCTCTTCTGACGGCGGAAACTGTGTCTTCCAATGTCTCATCGCTCAATGGGGTTAATAAAGCTATCGGTTTCCCATTGTTTGTGATAACCATTTCTTGCTCTTTAGGTAATCTTTTCCAAATAGCAGCCGGTGAAGTCCTAAAATCTCTTACCGTAATAAATTTCATAAATATCTCCTATCGACTATTAGTATAATTGTACCAAATTGTCACACATTTGTCAACAGTATTTTAAGCGGCGCTCTCATTAAAGATTTTTCATTTTAATATTCAGTTTCATGGCTTTTAGTTTTTTGGCGATGTCTTGCTGCCATTTGCCGTCTTTGTCGATTTTGAAGTAGATGTCTTTTGAGACGGAGGACATTTTTATTCCGCGTTCGTCTACGTTTAAAATTATTGGCTTGTTTACTGTCTTTAATAAAAAGTTGGCGACTTGCTTTTTTACGCCGTCGTTTTGTCCCTGAACAATGAATATGTTATTTGACGCTTTTTTTGAGGCTTTGCTTGCGGATTTTTCCGCGGCTTCGGCTCTTTGCACTTTTTCTTCAAGTTCAATAAGTTCTTCTTCATAGCCTTTTAAAAAGAAAATTGCGGTCTTTAAGCCTTTTTTAAAAAGTTCCTTTTCTTTTAATATGTGCTCGCGCCAGCTGGCGTTGAATACGTCAAAAGTAAGATAATAATTGTAAAATTCGATGTTTTCAAATGAGACCAGCTCGCTTGAAGTATTGCCGAACATTTTCTTTAAAAATTGAGAGACATCGTTTCTCCATTTCTTAAACTCCGGCGAGTTTGCGCCTGACTTATCAAGTTTTTTAGCCCTGTTAATGAATTCAGTTATTTTAGACATTATTATCCTCTATATTAATTTTAAAGAATAAAACCTAGGAATTCCACAAATAATCTGTAAAAAAACTCTCACATAGAACGCTTAAGGTGGGAAAAATACAAAGTTTTTGCATAAAATTCTTAATTTTTTCATTTTCGGTCAAGCGCCATGCATATGTAGAGAAGTTATTTATAACGAAAACATCACACAAATAAAGAGAAGAAAACTAAGTTTCTTAGTGTTTAAAAAAAGCAGTCTCCTAAGAAAAGGATTGAGCTTGCAAAAATTTATACCTTTTCTTTTTTTCGTCTAATAGCTGATGCTATTTTTTGTCTTCTCCTAGAAGATTTTTCTTTGGAAGAAGATCTTAAAGAGTATGCTCGCCTGGAAATTGTCCTTTCTCTAGTAGTCCTATGAGATACTTCTTTATTAGGTAATACAATACCAGCATCTCTAAGCTTATATTTGAGTTCCGAAATAGCATTATGAATATCTTCTTTAGAAATATCACAATAAAGATTTTCCGCTTCACTTAAATTAATATTTTTCCAAGCCATACATTACCTCTTAATTTTAATATCCGGTTTCTTCCCTTTAGATAGTGTTATTTCCACGCCATTTATTCCATGACAACGTAAAACCCTGTAAGACCCCTTTATTGTCTTCACAAAATTTCCCTCCACATCTGCTTCTATACTAATTCTGGAACAAGATCCTCTTGGAAACATATTATATACCATACAATCCAAATATGCAATCTTTGATAAAACCGTGTCCATATTTAAATTTAATATGTTTCCAACAAATATTCAATAGAATAAAAATAATGCTTTGACAAGAATCTGACGAACTTGTAAATTTTTTAAGCAAATAGTTGTAAAATCTTTGATTTCTTGGTTAATTTAAGAAATTTCTCCCCAAAAAAAGCGGGCGAACGTTTTTGCGTCTGCCCGCTTGTTAATTTATGTTCTGCGCTGTTTTTCCGGTTCAGTGGGTGTTGTCATCATGTCGCCTTCTTTAATTATAAAGAATATAACACAAAAATTCCACAAATTGCTCGCACAAACAGCGGCAATGTGCGAGATTACCGTTCTTGACATTATTAGGAATATGAATCAGTGTATGATTTAATAATGAAGAAAACGAATAGTTTTTTGGATACCGAAGAAAGAAATCTGATAAAGTCGCTTGAAACGGACAAATGGAAATCCGTTAAAGATGTTGAATCGTGGAAAAATATGCTGTCTAAGGCGGCGGCTTCTACTTTAACTAAAGATCAGCGAATGAATATTCGGATTACAAAAAATGATCTTGAAGGAATTAAAATAAAGGCAGTAGAAGAGGGCATACCGTATCAAACATTAGTCGCCAGTATAATTCATAAATATGTTACCGGAAGATTAATGGAAAAACGCTCGTAATATTCACATAAAAAAAGCGGGCGGACGCTTTTGCGTCTGCCCGCTTGTTAATTACAATAGAGCGGCTATTTTGCCGGGAGTCCTGATGTCATGTCGTCTTTAAGGATAGCGCCTTCGTAATTAGAATTTGTCATGTAACCTACAACGATAGACTTGGTAAGATTTACGTCTGGAGTAGTACCTATTGTAAGCTCTGTGTTTTGCCAGTTAGTGACTCCTGTGGGAACGCCGTTGCAGATCATTTCACCTGACACGGGGGTGTTCTGGGCGGGAACCGTCATTACTTCCCATGCGCCGGTGAATCTGTCGCTTGCATCTGTTCCGTTTACAGCCGGGAATCTCTTTTGCCACGCTACGCGGATTGAGTTTCTGGTTTCCGCGAATGAGCCGTGGAAGTAGGTGATATACGGCACAAAGTTATCTCCGTCTTTTCTGACATTGAGCATTAATTTTGTTCCTACGGCAAGGTAGGTGTCCACGCGTACGGGTGTAAGGTTATTAGTAGTTAAATCTCTATCAGCCTGATTCCCTGTTGCGGGTATTAAAAGATAGTACAATCCGCCATTGGCAACATCGTAAAAAGCAAGATGTACGTTATCGTCCGCATCGACGGCTAAATCCACATGACCGCCTTTATAATTACCCGCGCCGGAAGTACCATCGGGGTTGTTTATAATATAATATTCAAATGTAACACTATTGCTAAAAGTAGCGATTGCGGCATTCCCCTTAGCCAATACAAGGTTATTATGTGTTTCATCATACCATGCAAGTACTGGACGTCCGTTGTATAAAGCGCCGACGGCGGTATAAATACCACCGCTGTAAGTAGCAGTAGAGACTGTCTGTCCGTTAGCGGAAACTGCTGCGGTAGTGTCGCTATTTAGATTAGCAAACGCCCCGTTAATATTAGCGCTATCTCTGGCATCTCTTGTTCCATAACGTAATACGACATTTTTTTTAGCGGAAAGATTGGTAGTAAAACTGTCATAATAACACATGAGTATTCTTGGAACACCGGAAGTATCGGTAGTATCCCTTGCGTAAATCCTTGGAATAGGAATTCTACCGGGATCACTCGGTACTACTAGCCTGCGTACTGTTACTGTCGGCGCGGCATTACCATTCGTCATATTGGCATATGGCCTATTTGCCACATATAAAGAGAACGGATGATTGCCCTGAGTCTGATTACTTGCCGCCGCGTAAAATTCACCGCTTGAACCAATAGCGACGGTAGTGCTAATATAGCGATTTTGAACGGAATTAAGCTGTAAACCGCGGGTTGTAGTATTATTCCAAGCCCTGCCGTCGCCGTTATTTATTTGTATATGCATTTCACCCTGAGTACCGTAGTACCCGAACGTTATATAACGGGCGGCTGTCTTCGGATCCATGCGGAAGAAAGGATTTGTGATAACTTGTTGATCCAGCAAATATCCGGTTCTCCACACATAGAGGTATCTGCTGTTGTCAAGAATGTTGTTGTTTACGTTGTTGGGTTCCTGATTATATGACGCGGTTTTGTTACTTTTGTTATTGAATGAATCGACGTTATTTACCGTAACAACAAGCGGTCCTGATACGGCGGTGTTAGTAGCAGTAGTAGGAATTGTACTTGTTATGGTCGTTCCGTTGTTTGAAACATCGCCTCCAATAGAAATTCCATTTAATTTTACGGTTACATCGTTAAAGTTAAATCCTTTAATTGTTATGGAATCGCCTTCCCGCACAGGGTAGCCGCCTAAAGCTGAACGGCTAAAAGCGGACGGGTTTGAAGCGTATGCGCCGCTTAACGGGGTT
>Ga0268262_10005160_pt1 | contig 13082 bp, 14 predicted proteins | sample TergutNc150P3_FD_190354 | JGI IMG/M metagenome (GOLD analysis project Ga0268262, IMG submission 190354) | Nasutitermes corniger P3 segment gut microbial community from laboratory colony in Florida, USA - Nc150 P3 (SPAdes) (version 2) | ecosystem: Host-associated > Arthropoda: Insects >... | reverse complement strand
TTGTGGAGATGCGGGGTTTAGGGGTGCGTTTGTGGATTTTGTTTTATCTTTGGGTAAAGATGTGATATTTCTGAGAAGATTGTGCCAAAAGGTTGGAAGGTTTTGCCTAAGCGTTGGTGTGTGGAGCGCACGCTTAGTTGGTTTACAGGGTTTAGGCGTTTATCTAAGGATTATGAAATAAGTACAAGATCAGAAGAAAATATGATAATGATTGCACACTCAACAACTCGGCTTAGGAGACTCTGCTATTGAGGACAGGTTCTTAACTGTTAGGGTGCATGATGATGATTATGTGCATGTGTTTGTTTCTGTTAGGTTAAAGGTGTGTGTTTTGGGTATTGTTTGTGTTTTGTAGTTTGTTTCTGCTTGTTTGTTGTTTTCAGGGTTTTTGTAGATTAGGAAGCATTTTTGGGGTGGTCATTTGTGGTTTGAGGGTTATGTTGTTAGAGCTGCTGGTGATGTTACTTGTGCTAAAATCGAAGATTACATAAATCGAACCTAAAAACCAGAGATACTCACTCCGGAAGGGGTGAGTAGTTCATTATATTTCTGCTATGTTGTTAACCTGCAGATGACTTTGCTTTCTTGTTGTACTTCTTAGACTGTAGTTATCTACTGTGATAGTATGTCACGTATGAATTTGAATTTTTTAGTCTGATGCGTATTGAAAGACTTTTGCCTCAGATACCCTAGGGTGCATCATCAAATCAGCTTTTTAGATTCTTCATCGGCGTTTTGTTAAGGTGCAATGTATTTTATTAAGTATTCTTCAGTTTGCCTTGAAAGCGTGTGTGTGTTTCTGTAGTGTAAAGGTACCGTAAAGTATATGGGATTGGTTTAAGCGATAATTGATATGCAGCCAAGTGAGAAAAGACTAGAGCAATTAACGGAAGCGGCAAAGAGGACAACGATTGTTCTAAGTAAGGATGAGCGTAATTTTGTTGATTTTATACTTAATGAAGGTAAAGAGTCTGGGCTTAAGCAATTGTTTTCCAAGTTGCTTGATATATATCGTAAAATGATGATTTATGACTGGCAGTTTCCAGGTGAGTATTATTGTGGGATAAGTCGTGTTGCTCTTGTAAATGTAGAGCTGCTTAGTATCTTAACTCAGAATGTGCCAAAAGAGAATTTGTTTGATGTTGGTAAAAAAACGGGTGAGGTTTTAAAACTTTCTATAGAGACTACTATTGGTGTTGATTCTTCTAAACAGGAGAATTGGGAGGTAGTATTTGAGCGGTTATCTGTGCAGGGATTTGGCTATTTTTCCTTAAAAGATAACTATTTGCTTATCCGTTCTCCTTTTCTTACTGAGACTCTGCTTTGGGAAGGCTTGTTAGAGGGTTTATTTGGTGTAAAATTGGAAACTAGAAACTCTGTGTCACCGCTTGTTTTTGAGGTAAAAACTCTTGCTTGAGGGTGATGAGTATTTTTTTGTTTTTAAATAGTTAAATATTTTGAAACAGGTTTATATGTAAGAAACCTATTTGGGTGCCTCTTAGTGATATACGATGAGGAATTGTATTCATGTCAGGCGATTGCTTTCATTCAACTTAGCAGTGAAAAACCTACAGTAAACATTTTACCGTTTTGTTATTTAGAATTAGGCATAAATCTCCTCAAACGCATTTTGTCACTAAACAAAAAATTTTCTATATGTATTCTAAAATTTAGGTGAAAAAATTTATGGATAAAATAAAATTTGCTATACCAAAAGGATCTCTACAAAAAGCCACTTCAGACTTTTTTGCAAAATCAGGCTACAGGCTTGGTACCATGGAGCGTACATACCGTCCAACATTTAATGACCCTCAAATAGAAATTAAAGTTCTCCGACCTCAAGAAATCCCAGTGTTTGTAAGTGAAGGTCTACAGGATATAGGTATTACTGGTGAGGACTGGGTAAAGGAGAATCGTGCAGATGTTGCAATTCTCCAAAACCTAGAATATGGAAAAATCCGTTTGGTAATAGCTGTGCCTAAAGATGTTGCCCAAAAAGATATGAACGAATATATGGAGTACATTTGGAGTCAAGGCAAAAGTTTTCGCATTAGTACAGAGTATCTAAACATTGCTTCAGAATACCTTAAAGTACAACCAAACTATAAGAAACGTTTCGGCAGTCAAGACCCCTTACTGGTTACCCCATGGTGGAAAAAAGGTGATAACTCTAAAGCAAAAATTTTCCTCTCCTTTGGCGCAACTGAGGCTAAACCGCCAGAAAACTCGGACTGCATCATGGATGTAACCGAAACCGGTACAACCCTTGAGGCAAATAATCTCAAAATAATAGACACGGTCCTATACTCAACAGCTACACTGATTGCTAATAAGAAAGCTCTTGAAGATCCTGAGAAGTGTGAAAAAATTTATGATATTGTCGCGCTGCTCAAAGGTGTTGTTGACGGTCAAAAGCGCATACACATATTTGTTAACGTAAAGAAAGAAAATCTGCAGGCGCTGTTAACAGAACTTCCTGCGCTGAAGAACCCTACTATTTCCCCTCTTGCAGATGACGCATGGGTTAGCGTAAATACAGTAATTGAAAAAGATAGTCTAATTGAGCTCTTGCCTGCAATACGCAAAATCGCCCAAGGGCTAGTCGTATATGAACCTAGACAGGTATTAGCGCTAGATGAAATAGCGCGGAGAAAAGAATCCAATGCGACCTCAGATAGTTAAACAGTGGACAACTCAAACGTTGCCCTCTAACTGGTTTAAGATGCAACAGACAGATCTAAGCGCTGTCAAGTGTTTAGAAGAAACTGTGAAAAACATAATCAGTCAAGTGCGTCTAAATGGTGATAACGCGCTTATTGAGTTTGCAGAAAAATTTGACAAAGCAAAACTAACCCTCAATACTCTTAGAGTATCTGCTGAGGAGATCAAGGAAGCTTACAGTAAAGTATCACAGCAGCAAATAGGTGCTTTGCAGTTCATGAAACAGCGTGTTGAAACTTATCAGAAGCAGCAGTTGCAATCAGAAAATCAAACAGACATTGATGGAGTAGAAATTAAAACAGTTCTTTATCCCTTGGAAAGTGTAGGTTGTTATGTTCCAGGCGGTCAGGCTGTTTACCCAAGTACGGTTGTTATGACTGCTGTTCCTGCTCGAGTTGCTGGTGTGAAGCGTATAGTTGTATGTTCTCCCTCTGATGCTGAGGGTAGGGTGAATGCGTTGGTTCTTGTGGCGTCAGATATTTGTGGTGTATCTGAGGTCTACAAGGTAGGTGGAGCTCAGGCTATTGCTGCTTTAGCTTATGGTACTCAAACTATAGGTGCTGTTTGTAAAATTGTTGGGCCTGGTAGTAAGTATGTAACTATGGCAAAGGTTTTGGTTTCTACTGATGTTGCTATTGATATGCCTGCTGGTCCGAGTGAAGTGTTAATTTTAGCTGATGAAACCGCGGATCCTCGGCTGGTAGCGTTTGATATGGTCTCACAGGCTGAGCATGGAGTGGATAGTGTTGCAGGTTTGATTACTACATCTGAGCAGTTAGCCGGGGCTGTTCAGAAAAATTTGGCAGAAATTACTGCTTCAGCTGAGCGGTGTAAAAAAATTTCTGAGTCTCTGAAAAAATATGGATTCATAATTACCTGCAATAGTGTTGATGACATGGTAGAGTTGTCTAATCAGTTTGCGCCTGAGCATTTGGAAGTTATGACAAAAAACGCTAAAGAACTTTCAAAAAATTTGGTTGCGGGTCTGATTCTTCTTGGCTCTTATAGTCCTGTGGCTCTTAGCGATTATGCTAGTGGGACTAATCATGTTTTGCCGACAGGAACGTTTGCGCGGTCTTTTTCTGCGTTGAGCGTGTTTGACTTTTCACGTCGTGTTAGCATAGTAGAGTGTTCCAAATCAGGGTTAGAGAAAGTTAGGGGCTGTATCAAAGTTCTTACAGATACTGAGAATCTTTTTAATCACTATAAGGCCGTAGATGCGAGGTTTCAGTAATGAGTATGTCTTATCGTAAATGGTTAGAGCAGAGGAAATTGAGTCTGCAAGCATTTGACTGTTACTCGGCAGGTGTTACTCCTGAAGGGTTAGCTCAGCAGTTAGGTATTGATACCTCTAAGATTGCAAAGTTGAATTTTAATGAGAACCTCTTTGTTGACCGTAGTCGTCAAGCGCTTCTGCTTAAGGAGGTTGCTGATGAGATAGATTTGCGTCTGTATCCAGAGGATGAAGTGCCAAAGCTAGCCAAAAAATTAGCAGAGTATCTACAGGTTCCTAAGAACTGCATAGTTATTGGTAATGCAGGCGATGAGCTACTTGATCGTATAATTCGTCTTTTCATTGAAAAAGGTGATGCCGCCATCTCATTTGTACCCTCTTTTGTAATCCCCAAACTATGTGTGGCGCGCCAGCAGGGTGAATATGTCACGGTGCCTCTAAAAGACGATTTCCAACTTGATGTACCTAAAATGCTTGCTGCGTTTTCAGAAAAAACACGGCTGCTCTACTTATGCTCACCTAATAATCCAACTAGTAATCAGATGAAGCCTGAGGATATTGAAACCTTAGTCAAAGCTTTTCCCGGCCTTGTCATTTTAGATGAGGCTTACAGCGAATTTGCCGACTATACATTTGTTCCCCGCATACGCGAGTTCCCAAACATGATAATCCTTCGAACATTCTCCAAAGCCTTCGGACTTGCCATGTTACGACTCGGCTACGCAATTGCCAACCCTGAAATTATAGAGCTTTTAACAAAAAAAGCTCCCATACCTTACCCTGTAAGCGGAGTTACCCTCCAAATGGGCGTCAAAATGTTAGAAAGCATAGACATCATGCAAACAGCCGTTACCGCCTTAAAGCTGGAACGAGAAAAACTCATAAAGGCTTTAAACCAAATATATGGTATACAAGCGTTCGATTCACAAGCCGACTTTGTGCTAATGAACACAAAATTGCCCGCAGACTTTGTGTATGCAGAGCTGCTTAAGCGTGGAGTCCTGCTTAAAAAATGGGGAAAGCTCTTACAGTATGAAAACTGTTTCCGTGTAACTGTTGGCTTACCTGAATTTAACGCTAAATTAATTGAATCATTAAAACAGATAAGCGAGGAATGAACTGTGCGAGTTGAAGAAGTCTATCGTAAAACTAGAGAAACTGAAGTAAAGGTAAAAGTTAACCTTGACGGCGAAGGTAAAGCCACTATCAATTCTGGCGTACCCTTCCTTGACCACCTACTAACCGGTCTCGCCACACACAGCCTAATAGATATAGAAGCTAGCGTTAAAGGCGACTTAGTACACCACTGCGTAGAAGACTTAGCCATAGGTTTAGGCGAAGCCCTAAACAAAGCCTTAGGCACTCGCGAGGGCATCACACGATTCGGCAGCACAGCTGCCCCCATGGACTGCTCCTTAGCCTTTGTTGCCGTTGACCTAGTTAAGCGTCCCTACTTCAAAATTGACCTTAAATTCAGAGGTAAAAAAGTAGAAGAAATGCAAACCGAAGACATTAACCACTTCTATGAATCCTTAACCAACTCGCTACAGGCTAACATACACATGTTTATAATGTATGGCAGCAATGATCACCATAAAGCAGAGGCTGCAACTAAAGCCTTAGCCTTATCTTTGCGTCAAGCTGCCGCGGTTGATTCGCGTCGTAAGGGTGTGCCTAGTTCTAAAGGAGCTATTTAAATGGTAAAAGCCGTCGTGTTTGACTACGGCGTAGGTAATCTATTAAGTATTAAGTATGCCTTAGAGCGTGTTGGGTTCCCTGTTTCTATTGGATCTGAGGTGCAGGATTTAGCGGAAGCTGATGCTATAATTCTTCCTGGTGTGGGTAGTTTTACACCTGCGGTGGAAAAACTTGAATGCGCTCGAGAGGTCCTCAAGGGTAAAGTGGCTGAAGGTGTGCCGCTGCTCGGTATATGTCTTGGGTTGCAATTGTTTTTTGAAGAGAGCGCGGAGGGTTCTGGTGTTGGTTTGGCCTTTTTTAAGGGGAAAGTGGTGCGTTTACAGGGTGACTTAAAGATCCCTCATATGGGGTGGAATACCCTTGATATTGTTAAGCCCTGCGAGCTTTTTGACGACATACCCAATGGTTCTTATGTGTATTTTGTACACTCATTGTATCCTGTGCCAGTTGATGAGAGTATTGTGTGTACTAAAACTTTTTACGGAGCATCTTTTGCTTCTGGGGTGGTTGATAAGAATGTGTTTGGTCTTCAGTTTCATCCCGAAAAGTCAGGTGATGTGGGCTTGCAGATTTTGCGAAATTTTGCTAGGGTGGTAAGGAGATAATGCAGATGCAGTTAATTCCAGCTATAGATTTAATGGATAGTAAAATTGTGCGGCTATCTCAAGGGGAGGCTAAAAGTGTTAAAGTTTATGAGCAATTTGGTGAACCTGTAGAGGCTGCGCGGCGTTGGTGTGCTGAGGGTGCAGGTAAGCTTCACATTATTGATCTTGATGCCGCGTTTGGTCAAGGTAATAATCATCATGTTATAGCAGAGATTGCTAAACGGGTTAATCTGCCTATTCAGATTGGTGGGGGTATACATAGTTTTGAGATTGCTGAGAAACTTTTTACTGCAGGGGTATCTCAAGTTATGTTAGGCTCATTAGCGTTCAAGAACTTCTCGGTTATAACTCGTTTGCAGAATGTTTTTGGTGATGAATCTGTTATTGTTGCTCTTGATAATAAAAACGGTCATGTTATGATTGATGGCTGGCGTACAGCTACTAACCTGACTCTACAGGACGCGTTTGATAAATTTACCCGATTAGGTGTAAGGCGTTTCTTAGTTACCTCCATTGCCCATGATGGTCTACTAAATGGCCCCGATTTTACCTCTCTTGCTGAGGCTGTCCAGTATTCAGGCGCTAAAATTTTAGCCGCCGGCGGAATAGGCAGCATAGATGACCTTGTTGGTCTTAAAAAAATTGGTGTAGAGGGTGTTGTTATCGGTAAAGCTCTTTATGAGAGCCGATTTACATTAGAACAGGCAATTCAAAGGATAGGAGTTTAAAATATGCCTCTTGCAAAACGTATAATTCCCTGTCTAGATGTTGACCACGGTAAAGTTGTCAAAGGCGTTAATTTCTTGCAGCTTAAACATGCCGGCGACCCTGTGGAAATGGCAAAACGTTACAGTGATGACCAAGCTGATGAACTTGTCTTTCTAGATATAACTGCTTCCCATGAGAAACGCGATATCATGCGACAGTATGTGGAACGCGTAGCTGACGCCATAAATATTCCCTTCACTGTAGGCGGCGGCATTCGAAATGTCTCTGATGCTAGAAACATTTTATGCAGCGGCGCTGACAAAGTGTCAATTAACACAGCCGCTGTAGAAAAACCCATGTTAATAACAGAGCTATCAGACGTTTTTGGGAGACAATGCATAGTTGTTGCCATTGATGTTAAATGCAATCTAACCCCGGCTGAAGGCAAAGTTACCGTTCAAACAAGCAAGGGACCTGTATGGTTTGAAGTTACCACATATGGAGGCAGAAAAGCCACAGGCATAGACGCAATCGCATGGGCACTACAAGCAGAAAAACTAGGCGCAGGAGAATTCCTTATAACTTCCATGGACAAAGACGGCACAGAAAGCGGCTTTGATATAGAATTAACATGTGCTATCTCCGAACACGTACATGTCCCCGTTATCGCAAGCGGCGGCGCAGGCTTACCCCAACACTTCTACGACGTATTAACCACTGGCAAAGCAGACGCTGCATTAGCCGCCTCAGTATTCCACTACAATAAATACCCCGTACCCATAATAAAAAATTATTTACACAAAACAGGAGTACCCATAAGACAATGAACCCCCAAGATTTACTCACAAAATTAGACTTCACCAAAGGCAACGGCCTAATCCCCGTAATAGTCCAAGACAAACACACAAAAACCGTACTAATGCTAGCATACGCAAACAAAGAAGCCCTAGACTTAACCCTAAAAACCGGTAAAGCAACATACTGGAGCCGCTCCCGCAACGAAATATGGATAAAAGGCGAAACCAGCGGCCACACACAAAAAATCATCGAAGTCTCAACAGACTGCGACTACGACACACTCCTCTACATCGTAGAACAAAAAGACAACGCCTGCCACACAGGCTCATACAGCTGCTTCTTCAACAAACTAAAATAACCCATCTTTTTTAGTTAAGCTCTGCCAAGTTTTTTTATTGTTAACGAATTTTCCATGAAAACATTTTGGGTTTTCGTGGTTCTTCCAGCATCGGCATGTCGCCGATGGTGCAGTCTTCTATGAAAAAATGTTTTTTCATGGCACTTCAATGGAAGTTAACTTCATGAATTTTGGGTGCTTTGGTGTTTTTTGTTGATGTATAGTTCGTTTAGGTTTGTTATGTTGTGTTCTTTTTTGGCGGCTGTTATTGGGGCTAGTTCGGTTCTGCAGAAATTGTTGAATTGTGGTTTTGTAAAGTATTGTTTAAAGTGTGAAAAGATGTTTTTGAGTCTGCTAGGTATACCGGATAAAAATCTGAACATACAAGTGATACTGTTTAATGGTCAAATAAGCTTTGACACGATTTAATGGAAAAACGCAAAGCATCAGATAGGTTAAAAAACAATCGACTATATAGTTGAATTGGTTTTTTCGTAGAAATGTTTGTTTTTAGATGTGGTTGTAGATTTCGTTGTTTGTGTATTTGCCTGTGTCCATTTCTTTTTCTATTTCTTTTAGTAGTAGTATGCGTTTGAATGTTGGTGGGTGTGTTGCAAACATGCCGTTTAGTTGTGTCCATGTGTCATGTGCTTCTTTTTCCATGGCTAATTGAAGTTCGCGTTCGTCAAGTACGCCGTCGTTGTCTAGGTCGTATTTGTTCTTGTTTTCGATTATATTTTTCATTTCTTGTCTTGCTTTTACAGGGTCTCCAATATAGAATGCTCTTGCGCCTTCGGGTGGTTTTGGCGAAATTGATAGGCCATATGTTATTTTAGCTAAGGCGCTTTCTAAATCGTGGGGTGAGTTCGTAGCATATGCTGCGAATGCGTCTGCGAAGTGTTCTCGTAGTCTGCTAAGGCGCCTAACGATTAGGAAGGTTATAATGTAGACGAGAAATGATACTGCGCCTATAGCTATTAGAATTATGCCGCTGTTGTCGTTTTTGTTTCTTCTTCTGCTTGCGCTTGAAAACATGCCTGCGCGTAGTGTAACTTGTGCAATCATGTATGCTATTAATGGTAAAGCTGAGAGCACGGTCATTATTACATAGTCTTTATGTTTGATATGACCTAATTCGTGGGCTATTACGCTGCGTATTTCACCTTGATTTAGCTGCTGCAGCAATCCTTCATGCACAGCTAATGTGGCGCTGCTAGTGGTTCTGCCAAAAGTAAACGCATTAGGTGTCTTATTAGGCACAATTGCAAGTTTAGGCATAGGCAACCCGCTTTTTTCTGCTAGCTCTTTAACTGTCTCTTCAAGCCATGGAGACTCGCCGGGTTTAATATACTGCAATTTTGTTGTCATAGACACTATCGCAGGTCCTATTGCATATTGAAGCAGAATAAACAAGGCTGAGCCGGCAAGTGCAACAAGAAGCCCCGTTAGCATATCCAGATTTAACACGTAAACTATTGCAAATATGAAAAGCCCAAATATGAATACAGATAGAAATATCGATGTTGCCATTGCAAACTTTAGCTGAGACAGATTCGCCACTGTAACTTTCTCCTAACTATTTATTCACAAACCACTAAATGAAGAATTAAGTCTTTCCCAAAATAAAACCTATCTCCACTTATCTTTAGCTTCTAAAACAACCCTCTTGCCCCTATTACCCGTGTTGATCCCATTCTTTAGGTCTAGTTCATATTATGTGGTAGTGAGAGTGTTTTCCTAAATTAATTAAATGATGGGTGAAAAAAAGTTAGATGGGGTATGCTCCGCAGATTTTGCAGAACTGAATTTTGGTTTTAACATGTCCCTTACATTGTGGACACATTTTTGCGTCATCCTTTGAATCTGTAAAGACCTCTGATGGTTTGTCAAAGATCTCTCTAAATGCTTCATAGTATAGCAGCTGTTCTTTATCCCGAATTTGAACGTTGTCCGCTTCAAGAATACCTTTTTGTTTTTCCATAAATTCAGTGTCTGTGTACTGATTCTGAAAAACACTAGTTAACGCTGATGTTCCTGTTCCTGCTTCAAGCGGCGCTTTTGGTCTCCATACAACCTCACGGGGAATAGTCTCTTCATACGCTTTACGCAGTAGCCATTTGCTATACTTTTCTCCGTTATGCATGTTTATTTTAACTTTTACTGGCAGCTTTTTTGCCCAGTTCATAAATACGGGATCAAGATATGGCTGTTTTACCTCCATTCCTAAAGATTTTGACAATGTTATACTACTAAATCCCATCTCAGCCCACATGTCTACCTGTTTTTTACAAAACTCTTCTTCTGAGAGATGAAATTGCCATGGATAACCGAAAAGCTCATCTAAACCGTCACCGGTCAAAATTTTGGATAACCCATGCTCTTTTAAACGAAGTAGACCAATGTATATAGATATACTATTTCTTACATCCATAGGGTCAAAAGTTTTCAGCGCTTTAACCACTTTGGGCACATTTTCCAAAGCTTCCGCGACATCAAAACTATACGTTTGATGCTTGAGTTTTAAAAATTCAACCATTTCCCTAACATATACCGTGTCTTTTGGATCGCCCTGCTTAAACGCAATAGTCAATGTCGAAATATCTGGTCTATATTTTATAGCCTCATAAGCAATTATTGATGTGTCTGTTCCAGCAGAAAATAACATACCATCCCCTAAATTATTCTCAATAACCCTATTGACAACGGTTCTTGCTTCCGGTATAAGATGAATGTATTCTTTTATATCAAGTGACATATTTTTCCTTAGGGACTATTCTTTTTTACCTTATTTAAGTTTCGTAAACAACCCCCAAAGACAAAAAACTAGCCCACATAGCAGAGCAACAAAATGCTATATATACCATCGTCTGTCCATAAAATTTTCGACAAAAACTTTTGTTTGCCGTAAAACATTTTAGACCCCACTAATCTAAAAACAAGTTGCAGCGTGGCAAAATGGAACAATACCCTCTACCTAAAACAATTGTAAAAATAACAACAAAAGACAACATAGCCGCCATAATAAGCGACACACCCCTAACCACTCTAAGCTCAGGAATTTACGGCGGAGGCTACAAAAAAGTCAACGCCATATTAAACATCTCTGTACCCGACAACTATAACGATAAACATCTCCATGATGACCCAATGAACTTAATTTATGACGCACAAAAAAAACTAGAAATAACAACAGACTATATAGCCATGATAACCGCCGCAAAAATCCAAAACCTATCTATAACTACCAGACAAATTGATGATATAACCATAGTGGCAATAGCTACCGCCGGCTGGAGACACGGCGAATCCGCAGGAGAGGAAATAAAAAATAGTCACTATACACCTGGAACAATCAACATAATGGTACTCATAGATGCTAATCCAACCGATAGCTGCCTAGTAAGCCTATTTCTAACAGCAACAGAAGCTAAAACAGCCGCAATGAACGACTACGACATACGTAGCCGATACAGCGGCGACGCCGCAACAGGAACAATCACCGACAGCCTATCCATAGCAGCAACCGGCACAGGCAAAAAAATGGAACTCGGCGGTCCAGCCTCAACTATCGGGCAACTCGTAGGTAGCGCAGTAAGACAAGCTGTCAAAGAGGCAGCAGACAAACAAGAAGGACAACACAAAGGACGAACACTAACACGAAGACTCACCGAACGATGCCTCTCTTTAGAATATTTGGCTACTGAACTCTCAAAAATTCAAATCTTTGGAAACAAAGAAACAATTACCTCTATATTACAACAATGCTTAGCATCAAACCCTGTTTATACAACGTTTCTGTTAGCAGCTACTAAATTAGATGATGATCTAAAAAAAGACTTAATTCCCCATGAACTTGGTGACACTGCCTCTTTAAGCAAGGCTTTTGGATGTTTAATTCTCGAACAAAAAACTGTAGAGAAATTACTATTTTTCTCAGAAATTAATTTGCCGCCTTTTACTAAACATGTAGCAATTGCAATTATCCAAAACTTTTTATCTAAAAATTGTTAAAGTCATGACTAAATGAATTGATCATTTAACCGGTAAAAAAGAATTGTTTAGTAATAACATCAACTTTCATCAGACATAAACTTTCTAAAACTGAGCACTATAATACCTAGAATTTTTCCTTTCTGCTTATCCGTAAAAGGAAAAAGAGAAAAAATTAGGCGACTACCATACTGTATGTGCCATTATCATATTTTATGTCATCAATATTCCAGTAAAGTACTTTCTCTCGCCAACGTTAAGATATATTGCTTGTTCTCTTGTTATCGTAGTTCCGCTGTCTCCTTGTTTTGTTAATCTTATTGTTGCAAATCCTCCTGCATCATCGTAATTAGTCACAGAACATGAGCCATACAAATAGTATACAGTTCGATAGTATCTGCTGCCAATAAATGTTTAGCTACCAACACTTGTCTGGAACCCCAACTGAGCTCTTTATTATATACATTGAATTTTGCTTGCGATACAGGGGTTGGCGTTGGAGTTGGCGTTGGGACATCATAATATCCTGTATTATGTCCTGAATTATATCCTGGATTATAATTGTAATTGTTTGATTGATTACTGTTGGCTGCCATTGAGGCGATCACGGTTGCCATTAACATCACTCCAAAGCATATGATAATTGCAATTGCAACAGTCTTTGTAGAGTTATTGTTATCCATTTTGCTCGTATGTATCGTCTTTGTATTGTTTGTTTGTCTTTTTAGGTTTTGTGCTGCCAATAGAGTATACCTTGTTGGTGATCGAAAAAGCACTTGGCTAATTTGATAGTACTACCAATTTAGGTTCACAGTATAGCAACTTGATTTTACATTGATAGTTTATATATCTTGGTTGTGTATGGTTCTTAGGTAGTTATTTGGTATGAGGGCAACTGATGATAAAACAAGGGAAAACATTGTTTTAGCAATGCAACGCAAAGAAAAACGAAACACCATAGCCATGTGGCTTAACGTAAGCCTAAGCACCA
>Ga0268262_10005159_pt1 | contig 13083 bp, 14 predicted proteins | sample TergutNc150P3_FD_190354 | JGI IMG/M metagenome (GOLD analysis project Ga0268262, IMG submission 190354) | Nasutitermes corniger P3 segment gut microbial community from laboratory colony in Florida, USA - Nc150 P3 (SPAdes) (version 2) | ecosystem: Host-associated > Arthropoda: Insects >... | reverse complement strand
GCGTGTGCCGGAAGACGGTTATTTCGTATCTGAAAAAACAGCAGGAAACCAGCATAAAGGCTTGTATCGATTCGTAAGGTTATTGTATTATATATGAAAGCTGCTGTGTAAAAAAAAGGGGCGTATAAATTTCCTACCATAAGGAAAACAGGTAGTTTCTTGCAAAAACAGTGAGCATGGTCAATTTTGAGGACGAATATTATCTGCCTTCGTACCGTTCCCATTTGTAATTCATAATATCCCTTTTGTTCGTATGTTAGCTATTTTATTAGTTGACTAATTTTTAGCATTATTCTACAGTAAATCAATATTTGAAAAGGAGTGAATTATGCGAAAATCAACAAAAACGCCTTCTTCAGTGCTTGTTTCCCTTATGGACGAATACGGTCTTAACCCGAATACATTGGCTAAAGAACTGGGACTTTCCTATTCCGCAGTCCGTATGATTACATTAGGTAATATAAAAATATCCGCTCCAACTGCTTTACGGCTTTCTGAATATTTTGGCAATACCCCCGAATTTTGGCTTTCGCTTCAACAGGAAGCTGATTTAGCCGAAGCCGGCAAAGATAAAAATTTGCAGTCTGCCCTAAAGAGCATAAAAAGGGCGGTTAAAAAACCCGCAAAGACTAAAGCCGCTGTTAAGCCCCGCAGAAAAACAACGCTTTCAGATAAACGTAAAGCCGCCAAAAAAGTACCCGGCGCAAAACCGGCTTCACGGACACGGAGAAAAAAATTGTAATCCCTGGAGGTTGCTGTCTATGTCTGTATCACTTAAAGGCTGGTCACTGCTTACCTGGCTGGATTATTCGGCTGAGGAAATTCAATATCTTTTGGCTCTCTCAAAAAAAGTTAAAAAAGAGAGCAAAAAAGGAACTGTGTCCCAGCGTTTCAAAGGCAAAACGCTTGCCATGCTTTTTGAAAAACGCTCCACGCGGACGCGATGCTCTTTTGAAACGGCATTTGGCGAAGAAGGAGGGCATCCTGTTTTCCTATCTACCGCGGATATACAGCTTGGAGCCAAAGAAACAGTTGAAGATACCGCGCGGGTGCTTGGCAGGATGTTCAGCGCAATACAGTTCAGGGGATTTAAACAGGAAACCGTTGAAACATTGGCAAGGTATTCAGGCGTGCCTGTATACAACGGCCTGACAGACGAGTTCCATCCTACCCAGGCTTTGGCGGACATTTTGACCATAGAAGAGAACTTTGGCCCGGTAAAGGGAAAGACCCTGTGTTATGTGGGAGACGGACGCAACAACGTGGCTAACTCACTCATGGTGATTTCCGCCAAGCTGGGGCTTAATTTTACCGTTGTTACACCGGCTGAGCTTAATCCCGACCAGGTTCTGCGGGAAAAGTGCGCCCGTCTGGCCGAAGCTTCCGGTTCAAAACTGATTGTCAGCAATGATATTGCCGCCGTTTCCGGCGCGGACGCGATATACACAGACGTTTGGGTATCCATGGGCGAGGATAAAAAAAGAGAGGAACGCGTAAAACTCCTGTCCCCATATCAGGTGAACCACGCGTTGATGGAAATAAACGGTAGAAGTGATTCCATTTTTCTCCACTGTCTTCCGGCGGTCAAAGGCGAGGAAGTAACATCGGGCGTGATAGACGGCCCGCAAAGCCGCGTCTGGGATCAGGCGGAAAACCGAAAGCACACGATAAAGGCGATTATGTTAGCTACGCTGGCTTAGCTTCGCCTAACGGCTTTCCAGAGAGCTTCGCGGGTGATTTCTGTCCAGATTGGGCGGCCGTGGGGGCAGCGCGGCTCCGGCAGCATAAGCGCTTCTTTTGCAAGGGCCAGGGCCGATTCTCCGTCAAGACGCTCGCCGTCCCGTATCGCCTGATGGCAGCTTAATGTGGCGGCCCAGCGTTTGGCGATATTCTCACCCGCCTCGCGTAACATGAGGATCTCTTTTACTGTTTGAGAATCGCCCAAACGCCAGCCCGCCGGAAGCGCGGTGATCTGCCAGCCGCTTTCGTCTTTTTCAATTACGATCCCCAGGGCCGCCAGTTCTTCTTTTTTTTCCTCAAGAAAATTATCGTCTTCCATACTTTCGGTATTAAAGGAAACCGGAACAAGCAATTCCTGCGTTGGAATAGGCTGTGAAAGAAAACGGTCGTACAGGATCCGTTCATGGGCGGCGTGCTGGTCAATGATGAACAGTTTTTCGCCCCATTCAATCAAAACAAACACGCCGAAAACGCTGCCCGCGTAGCGAGGCTCGCCGTATATGGGGGCGTCCTCCGCTATATACTTTTGAGGGGGATTGTCCAAGTGCCTCCCTTGGAGGCAAAGGGCCTTCATTGCCAGTATGCTGCCAGGGTTATCATGCCTGTCAGTCCGGGTTAACCAGTCTGTATTGCCGTTATTGTTAATAAAAGTGTCATAATTTGTTTTTGAGCGTTCCTCTTCCTTAATTTCTGAATTAAGGCCGCGGCGGCGCTCATAGCGGAGGCAAAAGTCCCTTAGGCCCGCGCTTATGGCATGGTGGATCGCCCCGGGGTCCTTGAAGCGGGCCTCCCTTTTGGCGGGGTGTATGTTGAAATCGGCAAGGGCGGGATCAATGTCAAGATAAACGGCTCCGACGGGATGTGTTCCGTTGGGAAACCAGCCTTGAGTTCCGTATTCCACCGCGTTAATAAGCGAGTATTCCTGAATGCGCCTGCCGTTGGCAAAGACGTATAACATTCTCCTGTCGGCGCGAAAAAGTTCCGGGCCTCCTATTACTATGTCCGCTGAAAACCCCTCGCCTGAAACGCCGATCTCATGCAGAAATTCCCTTTCACTTGTTTCAAGAACGGCGGCGGCAAAACGTTCCTTTTTTGAATTCGCGGCCGGAAAGAAATCTTTTGGCTTGCCGTCCTGTGTAAAACGGAAGGTTATTTCTGGAAAGGCAAGCGCCTTGTCGATAAACACCTGGCGGCAAAGCGCGGCCTCGCTGCCGTCCCGTTTAAGAAATTTTTTACGCGCCGGTATGCTTTCGTACAGGTTTAGGGCGCGTACCGTGCTGCCCCTGGTTCTGCTTGCGGCCGTTATATGCAATTTTTCCCCGCCCGGGCCGGTTTCAAGATAACAGGCTTCGGCGTTTTCATTACAACTGATAATTTCCAGCCTGGCGACGGCGGCCGCGGCGGCCAGGGCCTCGCCCCTGAAACCGAGGGTTTCAACTGTATCCAAATCTTCCAGGGTGCGGATCTTGCTTGTCGCGTGGGGAAGAACGCATTTTTCAAGGTTTTCCCTGTTCATGCCGGAGCCGTTATCTGACACTTCTGTCTTTTTTGCTCCGCCGCCCTCAATCGAAACCTCTATGACGGAAGCGCCCGCGTCAATGGCATTGTCAATGAATTCACGGATTAAGGCCGCGGGCCGGTCGATTACCTCGCCCGCGGCTATACGGCGGGCCTCCTGCGGCGGCAGTACCTGTATGTCGCGCGTGTTTATCCCATTACTCATTACTCATTGCTCACTGTTAAACAGCTCCAGTTCGGGGGCCTCGTCGGAGGGGGCCTGGTCGCTGTTCATCAGTATTTCAATGCGGCTTTCAATTTTTTCAAGGTCGTTTTCAAGGTTTCTTGCCAGTTTAATCCCTTCCTCAAAAGCCTTTATCGCCTCGTCCAGGGGAATGTCGGTTTTCCGGATCTTCTCGCCCAAAACCTCCAGCCGCTCAAGCCTTTCCTCGAAATTCTTCATGTCTTTTTTTGCGGCCGCGGTTTCACCCCGCGTCTTGCCTGCCGCGGTTTCACCGCGCGTTTTTGCCATAACATTCCTCCGTTACTGCCGTAATATTACCATGTAATGGGCGTATATCAAGACGGTCGCCGGGACGGGCATCATTGCCGCCCCTGATAATAGCCCCTGTCCTTCTGTTCGTTACCACGGAAAAGCCCCGTTCCATTACCGCAAGGGGGCTTCCAGCCTCAAGTACGGCAAGGGCAAGTTCATGCCTTTTACGCAGGTTTCCGACAAGAGCCGCCATCCCCTCGACAAGAGCTTCCTTGGCGTCGTCAAAGCGCACAAGGCGCGGCTGTAAAATCGAACGGAAACGGTATTCAAGGTCTTCTGCGCCGAAGGGGCGCAAAAGAAGCCTTGCCTTTTCAATCCTTGTCTTTATGGACTCGGTTAAGAATTCGCTTATGCTTCTGATATTTGACAGAACAGTTGCCAATTCCGCGCTGACAAGTTCCGCCGCTGCCGATGGGGTAGGGGCGCGGAGATCGGCGGCAAAATCGCATAACGCCCAGTCAATCTCATGTCCTACCGCGCTTATAACGGGAATCTTCGAATCGGCCACGGCCCGTACCACGGATTCCTCGGAGAAGGGCAAAAGGTCCTCAAGCGAGCCGCCGCCCCTCCCGACGATAAGCACGTCGGCAAGCTTCCATTGGTTGGCCTGTTCGATACGGCGGGCTATTATCGGGGCCGCGTCGGTTCCCTGCACGGGCGCCGGCAGAATGACAATCTTAACGCCGGCGGCGCGGCGTGCCAGTATGTTGAGTATGTCCCTGATTGCCGCGCCTGTCGGAGAGCTTACAACTCCAATGGTTTGCGGGAAGCGGGGGAGGGGAATTTTTCTGTTTTCGTCAAACAGCCCCTCCGAGGCAAACATTTGTTTTCTCTTTTCCAGCATCGCGAGTATGTCCCCGCTTCCCGCGAGTTCCATTTCTTCGCATATTATTGAATAACTGCCTCGGGGCGCGTATACGGACAGGCTTCCACGCACACGCAGGAGCATCCCGTCCCTGGGCTCAAAATTAAGGAAGCGCAGGCGGTTCTTGAACATTACCGCGTCAATTTTAGCTCCGGTGTCTTTCAGTGAAAAATAAAGATGGCCCGAAGAAGCGGGCCGGCAGTTTGAAAGTTCTCCCTCAACCGTAACTGAGGAAAAATGCTCTTCAAGGCGGCAGCGAATAAGTTCGGTAAGCTCCGATACAGTCAGTTTGGACGCCATCAGGGTTAAGTTTCCCGCTATTTGCGTTCAGCGGTCCTTCGCAGAATATCTTCCAGAACATGCTTTGCGCGATCCCTGACAGGCGTGGAAAAGTGGCCGTTGGAAACACGTGTAAGGAAATCCTGTACATCCATAAAATCTTTTTGGTTTTTTATGCCTTCATTCTTTTGTTCGATTTTATCCACGGCTTCAATGGCGGAATTGATGACGCTGTCAATAGAGCTGTTAGGACGGTTGGGGTTGTAGTTTCTGACATTCCAGATAATTGTTCTTATTGTAACGTCATTCTCATTAATGCCAATATCCCCAAGCGCGTTTATTGTCTTCTGCAGCACATAATATTCATCCTTTCTTTCAGCGCTGCACAGTTTTATGAGGATGTCCGTCGCTTTAGCGCCCCCTATTTTGCCAAGATGTTCGGCGACCGACGCCCGGATTTCGGGGTAGTCATTGAGTATTCTGCCCCTTTCCATTGTCCTGTTTTTTAATCCTTCCATGGCCATATAATCCAGGGCGGCAAAAATTTCGTCGCTTGTATTTCCCTGTTCTACGGCGTCATTTATGCTTTCCAGGGTTTTCTTTCTTATTGTCAGTCCGTCAGGGCCGTAGATGCCTTTAAAAACCATCAAATTCAGGCTGGCCTGCTTTGGGGCGGCGCCGCCTGAATCCTGCGCCCGCGCGGCCGCGGCGGACATAATAAAAAAGGCCGTCAGCATAAAGCTGAAAAGACGCTTTGTTTTTAACATAATACGATACTATATCACGTAGACCGGAATAAGTCAATCGGAGGTTTCGGCTGGCTTGCCTGCTGGTTTGCCTGCCTGCCGTTTTCCTGATTCCTTTTCAGGTTTTCATAGAAGTTCGCCATTGAAAGGTTCATATACGGATATAACCACAAAAAGCCTATCCCAAACGGTAAAGCGGCGAGAATCATCCAGCCGATGAAACTTAATTCAAGCAGAAAGTATTGCGTTTTATACCCTTTCATCATGATCTGGCTTTTCTTTAACGCTTCCAGCGGTTTTATTTCAGGATCGTCATACATTATATAAAATGCCATTGAATACCCCAGGGCTTTTACTATTCCGGGAATTACCAGCAACAGGCTCCATAAAACGGTAAATAACGTAGTAAAAAACCATAATAAAAAACTCGGAAAAAAGCGATTAAAACCGTCAAAAATATTTTCTACGGCGATTTGTTCACCGCGAAGCCTTTTCAGGAAAAAACCGGCGAAGCCCAAAGCAAAAGGCCCGGCGGCCAGCAGAACGGCTATTGTCAATACCCCGTTGATGACAGGAATTATCGGCACGAAATCCGGCATATAGCTGTCAAGAAAATTCCGGATAGAAATCTGGAAATAAAGCAAGTTATTGTCATCTGAATTCAGAAATGAATCCAGAAGCGAAATAACATTATATGGAAGAAAGATTAAAAAATAAATAAAATAGGTATAAGCCATCCCTCCCCACGCGCCCTTCAACTGCGCTCTTGCGTATGCCCTTAATTCCCTGTTTGGCCGGATTTCAGCATAGTTCATAATAACTCTCCTTTATTTCACGGCGCCTTTCATCTCTTTCACATAACTGTAAACATGAGGCGCCGCATCCGCGCCGTGTTCCGCGATGATTTTGACAATGGCGCTGCCCACGATAACGCCGTCAGCCATTTGCGCCATTTTCGCCGCCTGTTCCGGCGTGTGTATGCCGAAGCCGATTGCTATGGGCGCCTTTGTCACGGAGCGGATCGTCCAGATTATAGTAGGAAGGTCTGTGGTGATTTCGCTGCGGACTCCGGTAACTCCCATTGAGGAAACCAGATAGATGTAACCCGACGCGTTTGCGGCGATCTCTTTTATCCTGGCGTCGGAAGTCGGAGCTATGAGCGAAATAATGTCCACGCCGTACTTGGCGGCGGCTTCCCGTACCTCGGACTGTTCCTCAAAAGGCAGATCGGGGATGATGATCCCGTCAAGACCGCAAAGGCCGGCTTTCTTAAAGAAAGAGTCATAGCCGTAATGGAATACAGGATTGAGGTATGTTAAAAACACAAGCGGGACATGTGTTTCTTTTCGCAGATCCTGGACAAGGGCAAACATTTTTTCCACTGTGGCTCCGTTAGCAAGCGCGCGTATATTCGCTTCCTGTATTACAGGGCCTTCGGCAATAGGGTCTGAAAAGGGAATGCCTATTTCCACCAGATCGGCGCCGGCCCTGATCATTTCCAGCGCGAACTCTTTTGATTTTTCGATATTTGGATCCCCGCCCGTTATAAAACCGATAAACGCTTTGCCGTTTTGGAACGCTTTCGCGATATTACTCATTGATTGTCCTCCCCCTGTAACGGGCAATAGAAGCGACATCTTTATCCCCCCGGCCGGAAAGACAGATAATAATAATGTCATCTTTTTTAAAGTTATGCGCAATTTTTTGCGCATAGGCCACGGCGTGGGCGCTCTCAATCGCGCTTATGATTCCCTCGGTGCGGGAAAGGTACTCAAAGGCGCAGACCGCTTCTTCGTCTGTCACGGGAACATATTTGGCGCGCTTGGTGTCATGGAGCCACGCGTGTTCCGGGCCTATGCCCGGATAATCAAGGCCCGCTGATATTGAATAAACCGGGGCAATCTGTCCCTCGTCGTTCTGGCAGAAGTAGGATTTCATCCCGTGGAATATGCCCACGGAACCTTTGGCGATGGTGGCGGCGTGCTGTTCCGTGTCGATTCCGCGTCCGGCGGCCTCGCAGCCTATAAGCTTTACATCGGTATCTGGAATGAAACTAAAAAAAACGCCCATAGCGTTGCTGCCGCCGCCCACGCAGGCAATAACAGCCGCGGGAAGTTTACCCCGTGTCTTCAGTATCTGTTCCCGCGCCTCCCTGCCTATCACGCTCTGAAAATCGCGCACCATTATAGGAAAAGGATGAGGCCCCATCACAGAGCCGAGCACATAGTGGGTATCATGGACGCGGCTGACCCATTCCCGCATGGTTTCATTTACCGCGTCTTTCAGTGTTTGCGTCCCTGAAGTCACGGGGTGGACAGTTGCGCCTAGCAATTCCATGCGGTACACGTTAAGGGCCTGGCGTACGGTGTCTTCTTTCCCCATAAAGACCTCGCACTCAAGCCCAAGCAAAGCCGCCGCGGTCGCGGCCGCGACTCCGTGCTGGCCCGCGCCTGTTTCGGCTATAATCCGCGTCTTGCCCATTTTTTTGGCCAGAAGGGCCTGGCCCAGCACGTTGTTGATCTTGTGCGAGCCGGTATGGTTCATGTCCTCCCGCTTGAGGTATATCCTCGCGCCTCCCAAATCATGGGTCATTTTTTCAGCGTAATATAAAAGCGAGGGACGGCCCGCGTAATTTTTAAGCAGATCGTTTAACTGTGAGTTAAAAGTGTCGTCCTTGCTGTAATGGTTATAGGCTTTTTCCAGATTGATAAGTTCGTTCATCAATGTTTCGGGAATGTACTGCCCGCCGTAATCGCCAAATCTGCCTTTTCTACTCATATTTTTTCCTTTGCGTACCCGCGTACTAATGAAACTAAGTGTACTATTTTTTTTGGATCTTTTAAACCGTCTGTTTCAACCCCGCTGGAAACGTCAAGCGCGTAGGGGTTAAAGCATAAGGCCTGTTCTATATTTTCAAGGCTGATTCCTCCGGCAAGAAACCATGGCTTTTCCCCTTTAAGCGCGTTCATTCCTTTGGATTGAAGCAGTTCCCAGTTAAACGCCTTACCCGAACCGGCTCCTGAGTCTATGAGATAATAGTCAGCAAAAGAAGGGAGTGGGGAGGAAAGAGGAAGAGACTCTTTATTTATCTGCATGGTTTTGATCACCTCAATCGGTTTTTTTCTGCCCGATGCGCTTGCCTCTTTAAGACGTGTAATGTATTCTTCGTCCTCCGTTCCGTGAAGCTGCGCTATGGAGATGACATTGTCACTGTACAGGGCGGCGATATCCGCGACAGGGGCGTTGACAAAAACGCCTACGGGGATAATTTCTTCTGACAAGCGGCGGCGTAACTCGGCGGCAAAAGCTGGAGAGACCTGCCTTTTGCTTTGGGCGAACACGAACCCGGCGTAATCGGGCCGGGCCTCGTTTACGTAATCAATGTCCTGCTCGCGGAATAAGCCGCAGATTTTAATTTTCACCCGCTTTTAACTCCAATAAGAACCGCTTCTTATCCTTCGCTTTCATCAGGCTCTCGCCTACCAGAACTGCGTCAATGCCGATGCCGCTTAAAACGCGGACATCTTCGGGCGACTTAATGCCGCTTTCCGCCACGGTAAGAATGTCCGCGGGAACAAGAGAGCGTAAACGGGCGGTAACGGCAAGATCCACCTTGAAGGTTTTCAGGTCACGGTTGTTGATGCCGATAATTTTCGCGCCGGCCTTAACAGCCTGTTCCGCCTCGGCCTCGTCATGAATTTCTACTAACGAAGAAAGCCCAAGTTCACCCGCTGTTTTGATATATCCGGCAAGAGTTTCAGCGTCAAGCAGAGCGCAGATCAGCAGTACGGCCTTTGCCCCAAGAATTTTCGCCTCGTAAATCTGGTAAGGGTCAATGACGAAATCCTTCCTGAGCGTGGGTATAGCGACCGCGGCGGCGATTTCCTTCAGGTATTGATCGCTTCCCAAAAAATAATCCGGCTCGGTCAGCACAGAAATCGCGGTGGCTCCGGCGGATTCGTATTCAAGGGCTATTTGCAGCCAGGGAAAATCCGCCGTGATAATTCCCTTTGAGGGCGAAGCTTTTTTTACCTCGCAGATAAAGGAAAGCCCGGACGCGGAAATGGCCCGATCAAAAGGGAACCGGTCCGCTTCTTCCCCACTCCCTTCTTCTTCAGCTAACGCAACGGCTTTTTTTTGCGTCTGTTCAAAAGGCGCGGACTTTTTCGCTTTTGCAACCCGCAATCGCGTCTTGCCGGCAATCTCGTCGAGGATAGTCATGCGGCGGTTCCGGGAGCGCGGGACAATTTGATAAACTGCTCAAGCTGCGCTTTGGCCTTTCCGGAATCAATGGTTTGCGCGGCAAGGGCAAGAGCGTCCTTCATCGCGAGTTCAGGCCGGGCAATGTGAATCGCCGCCGCCGAATTGAGCAGTACCGCGTCGCGCCGCGGCCCTTTTGCGCCGTCCAGTATATCGCGGGTAATCCGCGCGTTTTCCTCAGGCGTTCCTCCCATCAGCTCTTCTTTTTTGCAGCGGTTAAAGCCGTACTGTTCCGGCTCTATCGTATAACTTTTAAAGTCGCCGCCGCGCAGCTCGCAGACGCTGGTGGTTGAGCTTAGGGAAATTTCATCCAAACCGTCCTGGCCGTATACCACCATGCCGCTTTTTACCCCAAGGTTGCAAAGAACCCTGGCCATAGGCTCGATAAGATCTGCGTCATACACGCCAAGCAGTTCCATATTCGCGCCTGCCGGATTTACAAGGGGGCCGAGAATATTAAAAATAGTCCTGATGCCAAGTTCCTTGCGCACAGGCGCCACGTACTTCATTGAGATATGGTAATTTTGCGCGAAAAGAAAACAAAGGTTGATGGTCTTTAAAAGGTTCAGGGTTTTTTCCGGCGGTATGGTGATGTCAACCCCCAGGCTTTCCAGCACGTCCGCGGCGCCGCTCTTGCTGGAGGCGGCCCTGTTGCCGTGCTTTGCCACCGGAATCCCGGCGGCGGAAACAACTATTGCCGAAGTCGTGGAGATATTAAATGAATTTGACCTGTCGCCGCCTGTACCGACAATTTCCAGCACGTCCATGTCATGCAGGATTCTAATACAATGTTTTCGCATGCCGGCCGCCGAGGCGGTGATCTCCTCAATGGTTTCGCCCTTTACCGACATTGCCGCAAGGTATGCCGCCATCTGAATATCGCTGGCCTTGCCCTCCATAATTTCATCCATAACGGCTTCGGCGGTCTCGTAATTCAAATGCTGACGGCTTGCCGCCTTAATAATCGCTTCCCTTATCATTGCGCGTTTCTCCGTTTCAAAAGGTTGTTTGTAGAATGATGTTTCTACATATAGAAACATCATAACGCGGCGGCCTATACTTGTCAAGAGGGCTTTTTAGAAAAACCTCTTGCGTTATTTCAACTAGTCTGTTAGACTGGTTTCCGGAGGCTGATATGTTAACCCAGCAAATCGGGGCTTTTGAGGCCAAAACCCATTTTTCGCAGTTAATTAGCGAAGTCGAGCGCGGCGCGGATTATGTCGTTACAAGGCATGGAAAACCTGTGGCAAAAATTATTCCCTTTGAGAAAAAACCGGAAATGACTTTTCAGGAGGCAGTTGAGAATCTAAAAGGAATGAGGAAACTTTTTCGCGGCGAGCCGGGTTCATTTAATATCCGCGAAGCTATTGAAGAGGGGCGAAGATATTGATTTATGTATTTGACGCCTCTTTTGTAGCCGCCCTCATTATTCCTGATGAGAAGAATCCGGATGTGGATAAAAAATATGCCAATATCAGAAATGAGGATGAAAAATTCGCGCCGCAGTTGTTTTGGTATGAAATAGCTAATATTTTTAAAAACATAATCAGGCGCAAACGCTTTACTTTTGACGAGGTATTAACTTTTTTTCCCTCGTTAGCTGCCATTCGTCTAACCAGTGATTATGAAACAGGTCCCGGTTATTCTGAAAAACTTTTACGCTTGTGCAATGATTACAACCTCAGTTCCTATGACGCCTCCTATCTGGAATTGGCGGAACGGAAAAAAGCCGCTCTTTGTACATTGGATGACAATTTGACAGCCGCCGCTAAAGAACGCGGCGTTACAGTGATGGAATAAGGGAGGTAGTATGAGAAACAAAAAGATGATTATCAAGGCGTTCATAACGTTATTTGTTATGTTATTATGTTTTTCGTGCGCTTCCTCCGCGGGTAAACTTGATCATAAAAGTATTAATCAAATAGTAACGGATATTAGGGAAGTAGAGAAAGATGCGAGTGAAAAAGGGTATTATTCGGCCAAAAGAGGAATAGAAGCGGCAATAAACTATATTGATCATCCTGAACTGATCAAGGCTCTTAAAGATATTCATAAAGAAACAATAGCCAGTTATTTATTTGTGGCCCTGCTTGCCTGTTATTCGGGTGATGAAGCATATTTTCATGACACCAGGAACGCGGCGGAATTATTATCAAAATTACATCCGGAGTATAAGGACTTGCCCGCAGAAGTCGAAGAAAAAATTTCCACGATTAAAGAAAAGAGAAAAAGAAGCGAAGTCAGAGTGTCAGCTCAACAGCAGCCCCCGCGGCAGCATCAGCTTGTACGGCCGCCAAGCGCGTGGCAGCAGCCTGAGCGACAGCAGCCTGTTCAACAACAGCCTGTTCAACAACAGCCTGTTCAACAGCAGCCTGTTCAACAGCAGCCTGCGCGACAGCAGACTGTTCAGCAGCAGACTGAGCGGCAACAAATTGTTCAACGGCAACCCGAGCGGCTACAAACTGTTCAGCAACAACCTGAACAGGAACAACTGTATGACCCAGAAACAGATTTTATGGTGTCCAAACAGAGCGGCGGCAAATCAATAGCGATTACCGGATATGCAGGCGCAAAACGGACGGTAAATATACCGTCGATGATACAAGGACTGCCCGTTACCGGCATTATGGGACGCGCATTTCTCAGAAACACCAGCCTTACAAGCGTAACCATACCGGACAGCGTCACCAGCATCGGAGAGGGAGCTTTTAAACTCTGCACCAGCCTAACCAATGTAAACATTCCGAACAGCGTTACTATCATCGGGAATATGGCTTTTGAAGATTGCACCAGCCTTACCGGCATAACCATAGGGAACGGCGTCACCGGCATTGGGAATATGGCTTTTTCAGGCTGCATCGAAGTTACAGGCGTGACCATAGGAAACAATGTCGCCAGTATTGGGAAGGGGGCTTTTAACGGCTGCACCAGCCTTACCGGCGTAACCATACCGAACAGCGTTACCGTCATCGGGGAATTTGCCTTTTCCGATTGCGCCGGCATTACCGGAATAGCCATAGGAAACAATGTTAACAGCATTGGGAGAGGGGCTTTTAGCGGCTGCATCAGCCTTACAAGCTTAACAATACCCGACAGCGTTACTTTCATCGGAAGTGAGGCTTTTCGCGATTGCGTCAGCC